>Ga0209125_1001884_pt1 | contig 17898 bp, 18 predicted proteins | sample BarGraIncub1131A_FD_184503 | JGI IMG/M metagenome (GOLD analysis project Ga0209125, IMG submission 184503) | Arctic peat soil microbial communities from Barrow, Alaska - Barrow Graham LP Incubations 11-31A (SPAdes) (version 2) | ecosystem: Environmental > Terrestrial > Soil > Wetlands > Peat...
GTAGTAGGTGGAATCTCTAAATTTTGCTGATCAGCATGTACTTGTGGCATAGTCTTAATTGGTTGTTGCATAACAGCAGGAGTCGGTGACATAGATTTTTGATTTGTATTTTGTCTTGTATTATCATTGTTATAAGTATATGGCAATGGTCTCATTGGTGGTTCTGGAAACATAGGAACACCTCTCCACATTGGAGTTTGATAACAATTATTATAAGGTTCTCTAAACATGAAATATCCTCCTGAAAAATTTATTAAATCATTATTTTATACTATATTATTATATTCCTAATGTTAATAATGGTGCTTTTAAATAAAAAAGATATAATACTAGTTTATTTACGTTGAAATACAAAATTTGCGTTTTCTCATTAGGAGCATTTTGATGGGCGTATATGCCTTTAAAACTAAATCAGATTTAAATTCTGTCAAAATAATCGGGGACAGTTAACAATTATTTAAGTTATGGTAAAATAATCATTAACCGTCCCTACTAATTTAACTAATATAATGATATAATTTGAATGAATATTTGTTATATAAAGTCATTTTAGCATATACTATATTTGAAAAAACTGAAGAAAGGTCGTGAATTAGTTTGGAAACTTCTTTTATAAAAGTTTCTGCCGCTTGTCCAATTGTAAATGTGGCAGATATAGAATTCAACTTAATTAATATACAAGATTGCATACAGAAGGCTTTAGACGAAAAATCAAAATTCATAGTTTTCCCAGAGCTTTGCATAACGGCGTATACTTGTGCAGATTTATTTCTGCAACATCAGCTAATTGAAAAATCTGAAAATGCAATTAAATCTTTATGCGAGTTTTCTAAAGGCAAAGATATATTAATTGCTGTAGGATCTCCTCTATATTCTAATGATTGTCTATATAATTGTGCCTACGTAATATTTAATGGTAAACTTTTGGGAATAGTACCAAAAAGTTATATCCCGAATTACACTGAATTTTACGAAAAAAGATGGTTTACTGAAGGTCTTGGAATAATGAGTAAAACTGTAAATCTTTCTTTTGCGAAGAACATACCTTTTGGAACAAATTTATTATTTACTTGCAACAATATTAAATTTGGTTTTGAAATTTGTGAAGATCTTTGGGTAACCATCCCACCAAGCAGCTATTTAGCTTTACATGGTGCTAACATAATTGCTAACTTATCTGCCTCCAATGAATTAGTTAGCAAAGCTGATTATAGAAAATCCTTAGTTTCATCTCAAAGCGCAAGATGTATGTGTTCTTATTTATATGCATCCTCTGGTGTTTTTGAATCATCTACGGATTTACTTTTCAGTGGTCATCTTTTAATTAGTGAAAATGGTTTAATATTAAAAGAAAATGATAGATTTCAAAGAGAAAATGAAGTTATCACCTCCATTGTTGATATAAATAAGTTAAATAGTGAAAGATTAAGGAATATTAGTTTTAGAAATAGTATATCCATATGTCCCTTTGACGTGATTGAAATTCCGTTAGAATTTTCAAGCTTAGATTTTGGAAGTTTTAATAGAACTATCGATAAATATCCTTTTGTTCCTTCTAATTTATATCAGCGTGAAGTACGTTGTGGCGAAATATTTAATATTCAATCCTCAGCACTTGCTAAAAGATTCTCATTTACAGGGCTTAACAAAGCTATCGTTGGGATTTCTGGCGGACTTGATTCAACTTTGGCACTACTCGTCATAGTTAAAACCTTTGATAAATTAAAACTACCACTAAAAAATATTATAACTGTAACTATGCCTGGTTTTGGGACTACCGATAGGACCTATATGAATGCAATAAATTTATGTAAGAATTTAGGTACTGACCTTAGGGAAATTAATATCGTTGATGCATGCGTGCAACATTTTAAAGATATAGGTCATCCAATTGAAAAGTATGATGTAACATATGAAAATGTTCAAGCAAGAGAAAGAACTCAAATTCTTATGGACCTTGCTAATAAAGAAGGTGGCTTATTAATAGGTACAGGAGATTTATCAGAACTTGCCTTAGGTTGGTGTACATATAATGGAGACCATATGTCTATGTATTCTGTAAACTGCTCAATTCCTAAGACTTTGGTAAGGTATTTGGTTAAATATGTAGCAGAGAAAGAATCTTCAAAAGAAGTAACAGATATACTTTTGGATATTCTTGATACCCCTGTAAGTCCGGAACTTCTACCCAAAGATAAGTTTGGTAAAATAGCTCAAAAAACAGAAGATATAGTTGGACCATATGCACTGCATGACTTTTTCCTTTATTACTTTATGAAGCAAGGTGCTTCTACTAAAAAAATATTGTTTTTAGCTAAAGAGGCCTTCAAAGATGATTACGCGGAAGAAGTAATAGTCAAATGGTTAGATAAGTTTATAAAAAGATTCTTTACTCAACAATTTAAACGCTCTGCACTTCCGGATGGCCCGAAAGTAGGAACTATAAGTGTATCCCCAAGAGGAGATCTAAGAATGCCGTCAGATGCTAGTTTTAAATCTTTCCTTTAGAATTAATAATTAAAATGCAATCCATATATTGTGTAAGGTGTACTCATCAAGCTTTACACAATATGTTTATTTTTTTCTATTTATAAATATCTACAATTAATCCTGAAATTTCATCAATAGTATTTGCTACGTCAAGATTTCCTTTTTCTTGACTTAATAACAGATTTGTAAGTTCCTCCAGCTTTTTATCCACGGTATCCACTGTTATAAAATATTGTGTTTGCCAAAAGCTAATGTCCTTTTTCACCTCGTACATATGCTTCAAAACGGAGTCCAAGTATTCCTTAATTAAATTTTTATAAGCTTTAACATCTGCAAAGCATTTCGTAATAGTTAATCTATTTCCTTTCTTTTTTATGTCATCCATCATCTCCTTTAGTTGCTGCTCTGACTTTTGATGCCTAGCAGAACTAAAATTTTGAGAAAAATCCATTTTACTAGCTACAGTCTTTTTATCTGATGAAACAGGTGAATTCCTTCTAGATCTTGATATTTCCATAATTTTTGCTCCCCCAGTTTTATCTAAATTAATTATTCTAAATGTTTTAATGCCTTATATATATTATATCGAACTTTCTGTAAAAAAATATAGTATCCTTGATATTTCTCTTATCTTAAATAAATTAAACTGTAATAACAAATACTATAAAAAGAGGTGATAGTATGTTTTTCAACAAAACCATAGAGGAAGTTTTAGAAATGTTTGAAACTGATCCATTAATTGGGCTTCCCCAAAAGGATGTACAGTTAAAACGAGAAGAATTTGGACTAAATCAATTAGCCTCAAAAAAACCTAAAACTCTAATAGTTATGTTTTTTGCTCAACTAAATGATATTTTAATTTACATTTTAATTGCAGCTGCTGTAATTTCTGCCCTCCTTGGTGAAACAAGCGACGCAATAATAATTGCCATTGTAATTGCTATTAATGCTACGGTAGGAATTATTCAAGAATCTAAAGCAGAAAAAGCCCTTGATGCACTAAAAAAATTATCTACGCCAAAAGCCGTAGTTAAACGTGATGGTGAATTAGAAGAAATTCCATCGCAAGAAGTTGTCCCTGGAGATATTATTATTATTGATGCTGGAAGGTATGTGCCTTGTGATTTAAGGCTAATAGAAACTGCCAATTTAAAAATTGAAGAGTCGACACTCACAGGAGAATCTGTTCCCGTAGATAAAGATGCTTCAATAGTCTTAACTGGTGAGGATATGCCCCTGGGTGATCAAAAAAATATGCTCTTCATGTCGACCCTTGCAACCTATGGTAGAGGTGTTGGCATAGCTGTACATACTGGAATGAATACACAAATAGGTAAAATTGCTAAAATGTTAGATGAGAAAGTAGATGCCCAGACGCCCCTTCAAAAAAAATTAGCTGATCTTGGCAAGTACTTAGGAATAGGCGCGCTTATTATATGTGCGCTAATGTTTACAGTAGGCGTTCTTCAGAAAAGGGATCTTTTCGAAATGTTACTTACGTCTATTAGTTTAGCCGTTGCTGCCATCCCTGAGGGTCTCCCTGCAATAGTCACTATAGTGCTTGCTATGGGCGTTCAAAAAATGATAAAACAAAATGCCATTGTACGTAAATTACCTGCCGTTGAAACTTTGGGTTCAGTTAATATTATATGTTCAGATAAAACAGGAACTTTAACTCAAAATAAAATGACTGTAACAAAAATTTATACAAATGGACAATTAAAAAATATAGACAATTTAAACATTAATGACAATCAGCATAAACTATTAGTTGAAAATCTTATTTTATGTAACGATGCTACATACTCAGAAAACTCAAAAACCGGTGACCCCACTGAAATAGCACTACTCGTAGCTGGGGTAAATTGCAAAATATTTAAAGATGACTTAGAAAAAAAACATAAGAGAATTGATGAAATTCCTTTTGAATCAGATAGGAAATTAATGACTACTGTAAACAAATACGATAGTGAATATTATGTAATGACAAAAGGAGCTATCGATAATCTATTGAAGTTATGTACTAAAGCTTATATTAATGGTAGCATTACAGAGCTTACCCCCAGCATAAAAAAAGACATAGTAACTGCTTCCAATAATATGTCTGACAATGCTTTAAGAGTCCTAGGGTCGGCTTATAAAATCATTCCTACGAATCATGTTGAAATTGATTCCTTAGAAAGTGATTTGATATTTATTGGGTTGGTAGGCATGATAGATCCACCAAGACTAGAAGTTAAGGACTCTATTTCCCTATGCAAAAAATCAGGAATAAAAACCGTAATGATAACAGGTGACCATCAAAACACAGCTTTTGCTATAGCCAAAGAACTTAATATTGCTAATGATTCTCAAGAGGTTATGTCTGGCACTGAGCTTGATAAACTCTCAGATGTTGAACTAAATAATAAAATTGATACCATAAGTGTATTTGCAAGAGTATCTCCAGAACATAAAGTAAAGATTATAAAGGCACTTAAAGCCAAAGGAAACATTGTATCAATGACTGGAGATGGAGTAAACGACGCGCCTTCTCTTAAAATTGCAAATATAGGAGTTGCCATGGGTATAACGGGTACTGATGTAGCTAAGGGTGCTGCTGATATTGTATTAGTAGATGATAACTTTTCAACTATTGTTTCTGCTATAAAGGAAGGAAGAAATATCTTTACGAATATAAAGAAATCTGTAATATTTCTCATCTCTTGTAATTTTGGAGAAATTATAGCTCTATTCCTTGCTATACTTTTAGGTTGGGCATCTCCTCTTAGACCTATCCATATATTGTGGATTAACTTAATCACGGACACACTCCCAGCCTTAGCTCTAGGTGTAGATCCTGGTGATCCTGACGTAATGAAGTATAAGCCCCGTAACCCTAATTATAGTTTATTTAAGGGTGCTACATTGAGTTTACTTCTTAACGGATTATTAATTGGTATAGTAACCTTAATTGCATTCATAATTGGTGCAAAATATTATAGTGGATCAACTACTTTATTCCCATTATTCCCTAAAAATATTGCTCAAGATGCTATAAAACATGCACAAACTATGGCTTTTGTAGTACTTAGTGTTTCTCAACTTGTTCATTCTTTGAATATGAGAAATGATAAAAAATCTATTTTCCAAATAGGTCTCTTTACAAACAAATATCTAATTGGATCTATAATCATTGGTATACTACTGCAAAATTTAATAATAACTGTGCCACCTCTAGCAAATGCTTTTAGTGTTCATGCTTTAAGTTTATCAGATTGGAGTATCGTTACTATTTTATCCTTAATGCCACTAATCTTTAATGAAATTGCGAAAATATTCAAACGCAATTCATCAAAAGTGTAAACCATACTAAAATAGTGAAAGACTTATGAATTAATCCATAAGTCTTTCACTATTTTAAAAAATATAATTATTTTAATTTGGTACCTTCTTCATCTTGAACAATTAGATTACTTTTCATAAGTCCACCTAATGCCCTTTTAAAGGAATTTTTACTAGTTTGGAATGTTTTCTTTATATCATCAGGAGAGCTTTTATCATTGTATTGCATAGATCCATCGTGTTTATTTAAATATTCTAATATTTGCTCTTCAACTACATCTCTTTCTTCTAGTCTTGGTTTTCTTGCAGTTACATCCATTTTACCATCTTCATAATACTTTTTTACTCGCACTTTTAGTCTATCTCCAGGTATTACTTTAGCATAATTTTCATTTCTTAGAATGACTGCTCTATAAATATCATCAATGGCTATCATTAGTGTGCCATTTGTCTGAATTCCGTATACTGTTCCTTCCACTTCATCATCAATATTATATGAATCTGTCTCATATAAATATTGATCAATAAAAGTGGTAGCCGCAAGTCTTCCAGTCTTGTCTAAGTACACATAAAAAAGATATTTTTTTCCTGTTTCTAGGCTATAATTTTCCTCCTTAAAAGGAACCAATATATCTCTTTCTAATCCAATCTCTACAAAACTTCCGATTGGAGTCATATCCACTACTTTTAAATAAGCTAAGTCTCCAACCTTTGCAAGTGGTTTTTTTAAAGTTGCAATTAATCTATCACTTGAGTCTCTGTATATGAATGCCTCAACTTCATCGTCAATTTTAAGTGCTCTACCTACTGTACTTTTCATTGGCAATAATATATCATCACTAGTGTTATCTGTCTCAGCGCCCAAATAGTACCCAAATTCTGCTCGTCTAACTACTTTTAAACTATTTAAATCTCCTATGTTTATCATTTATTATCTCCTACCTCTTATTTAAACTTTTGACCAATTTATATATTTGTTAAGTTTATCAACAAATTGTACTAAATATTTTTCTTCAAGCTCCGTGAATCTCCCTATATCGGGACTATCTATATCCAAAACTCCATAGACCACACCATCTTTTATTATAGGTATAACAATCTCTGAATTCGTTGCAGCATCACAAGCAATATGTCCTGGAAATTCATGAACATTTTCTATTCGCTTAAGTTTTTTTGTCGTTACTGCTGCTCCACATACACCTTTATCTATTTCTACTCTATTACACGCTGGAAGTCCTTGAAACATTCCAAGGACCAATGTATTATCTCTGAGTATGTAAAACCCTGCCCAATTCACTCTGTCCATAATTGCCTTTATAATCGCTGTTGCATTTGATAAATTTGCCAAGTCATCTTTTTCTGAATCTAGCTGACCTTCTAAAAGAATGAGCATATATTTATATTTCTGCTCATTTGTCATCTTTTCTATTCCATTTAATTTTATCATTTCTCTCACTCCTTAACAAACCACTAAGTCTCTAATCTCTATTGTATTAAAAAAACAGTAAAAATAAATACTCCCATGCAATGAACACCTGAGGGTATTTATTTAAATAAAATTTATTTTAGAATATACTTCATTGATAACTTTGCATAATGCTCTGCTGATTCTTTTAGGCTTTCTTTTTCTTCCTTTGTTAGATCGCGAATGACTTTTGCTGGTACTCCCATGCATAAAACACCAGGCGGTATTTTCTTTCCTTGAGTAACTAAACTTCCCGCTCCAATTATAGTGTATTCTCCTATTTCAGCTCCATTTAGTATTGTGCTTCCCATTCCAATTAAAGTATAATTTGAGATTTTACAACCATGAATTATGGTATTATGTCCTATAGTTACATAATCTCCGATATTAACTGGAAAATCATCATCATTATGCACTGTGGAATTATCTTGAACGTTTGTATATGCACCTATAGTCATTGTGTTCATATCACCTCTTAGTACAGCTCCAAACCAAATATTACTGTACTCTCCTATAGTTACATTTCCTATAACATCAGCACTATGGGCAATAAACGTGTTTTTGTGTACATTAGGTATTTGTCCATCAAATAGATGTATCATAATTGCTTCATCTCCCCTTTAAAATAATTATTCTATATAATATATTAGCACAGTAATTATATATTTATTATACTACAATGTTAGAAAAATAAGCTTATAATTTGTCACATTTTAAGTTTATATTTATTCTTGATTTATTTTAAATTTTAATATATAATACCATATGTAGTGGAGATTATTTTATAATTACTACATATGGTATTATACAGTTTTATTACATAAGATTAACCTAAATAATTAAGAAACATTTAGGTCAACTGATTTCAAACATTCAGAAGTTCATTTTACATGATTTAGATTTAATATGCAACTAATAGGAGGTGTCTATACTAGTTTTCTTAAACTAGTATTACTTATGGCGGAAATAAAAAATTTGATAAAAAGGGTTTTTACAACAGAACTAGAAAAAGATAAAACTATTACAGTTTTTGATCTATTTAATTGGAAAAAGGTAAATGTTTTGTTAAAAGACCATAAAACTAATAAAATACTTCTAGATATGAAAGATTTAGAATTCCCAGAGCATTACTCACAGAATTCTTGCGATATAATTGCTTCAAAATATTTTAGAAAATCTGGTGTTACTAATAAACAAGGTTATGAGAATAGTATGAAAATGGTAGCACATAGACTTGTTAATTTTTGGTGTGAAGCTTTGATTGACGAGACTATTATTAAAACGGCTGAGGAAAAAAGTATTATTTATGATGAATTAATATATGCATTTTTAAATCAAATGTTTGCTCCAAATTCCCCTCAATGGTTTAATACTGGCCTTAACCTATCCTACGGTATAAAAGGCGGATCTTTAGATAATTTTTATTATGATGAAAAATTGAAAAAGATTGTTAAAAGTGAAGATGCTTATACAAGAACCCAAGCATCAGCTTGTTTCATTCTTTCAATTGAAGATAAACTGCTAGGCAAGCATTCAATTTCTGAGCAGTATGTAACAGAAACTAAATTATTTAAAGGTGGTTCTGGTACTGGAACTAACTTCTCCAGCCTAAGAGCTCGAGGTGAGAAATTATCTAGTGGTGGATTTTCATCCGGCCTTATGAGTTTTTTAAGGGGCCTTGATAGAAATGCTGGGGCTATAAAATCAGGTGGAACAACAAGGCGTGCTGCTAAGATGTTATGTCTTGATATTAATCACCCTGAAATAATGGATTTTATGACTTGGAAAGCTAAAGAAGAAGATAAAGTACGTGCTCTTACTAAAATGGGTTATGATGGTAGTTTTGAAGGAGAAGCTTATGAGACTGTATCTGGCCAAAATGGAAACAACTCCATAAGATTTTCAGATGAATTCATGATGAAAGTTGATAATTTATCAAAAAATCCTGACCAGACTATAACTCTTAAAGGAAGATGTGATCATTCAATTGATAAAGATATAAGTGTTAAAGAACTATGGAATACTTTTAACAAGGCTGCTTGGCAATGTGCAGACCCAGCTCCTCAGTTTGATGACACCTTTAATGCATGGCACACTTGCCCTGGTGGAGAAGATGGAGTATTTAATGCTAAACATAATAGAATTAATTCAACTAATCCTTGTGGGGAATATGCTTTCTTAGATGATACCTCATGTAATTTAGCTTCCATTAATATTTATAAATTTTATGATGCATTGAATAAAAAATTTGATGTTGATGGGTATGTTCATTTAATAGGCCTTACTCAATTAGTTCTTGAAGCATCTATACATTGGGGTCAGTTTCCAACTGAAGATATTGCAAGGAAAAGTTATTTATTTAGAACCACAGGCCTTGGAATTTCAAATTTAGCTTCACTATTTATGGTAATGGGCTATGCCTATGACTCTGAAGATGCAAGAAATATAGCTGCATCACTTAGTGGAATAATGACTGCTCAGTCTTATTATGTTTCATCAATGCTTGCAAAAGAATTAGCCCCTTTTGAAAAATATGAGATTAACAAAAATTATATGCAGATAGTTATAAGAAACCATGCTAGAGCTGCTGGAGCATTAAATAGTAAATTTGAAAATTTAAATTATCAGCCTATAAAGGTTAACCATGATATATTAACTAATCACTCTCTAGGCCATATAAGCGAAACCTTAAAAAGCTGTTGGTCAAAGGTATTAACTAGTGGTGAAAAATATGGTTTTAGAAATGCTCAAGTTTCAGTTTTAGCTCCAACTGGTACTATTTCCTTCGCCATGGATTGTGGTGCAACATCAGTAGAGCCATATTTCAGCCATTTTATTTATAAAAAATTATCTGGTGGCGGCTTTATGACCATCGTAAATCCTGTAATTAAAGATTCCTTGGATAACTTGGGGTATTCTCCAAAAGAAACAAATGATATTCTTGAATATATTCTAAGAAAAGAAAAGGTTAATGAAAATGGCTTTGAATATGAAAAAATTATTGATGGAAAAATTGAGGGCGCTCCTCATCTAAAACCTGAACATTTGCCTGTATTTGATACAGCAAACAAATGTGGTAGCGGGAAAAGATATATCTCATTTATGGGACATGTTTTAATGATGGCAGCAATAACTCCAATGATATCAGGTTCTATATCAAAGACAGTAAATTTACCTAAAAATGCTACTATAGAAGATTTTAAAGAAGTTATATTAAGTTCTTGGAAATTAGGTGTAAAAGGTATCTCCCTCTATAGAGACGGTTCAAAGGCAAGTCAGCCTTTAAACACTACTTTGTCTGAAAATAAAGATGTGTTACTTGAGGATCTATCATATGATGCTCTTTTAAAGAAGGCAAAGTCACTACAAGAAACCTCTAATCACTCAACACGCGAAAAGCCAATTGGGATACGTTATGGAACTACTCATCCTGCTCAAATTGAAGATGTAAAAATCTATACAACGGTGAATAGGCGTTCAAACGGAGAAATATCTGAAATATATATAACTACAGATAGAGAAGGTACCATTATTACTGGATTACTTAATTCTTTATCGAAGGCAATTTCAGTAATGCTTCAACATCATGTACCCGGAGAAGCTATTTCTAAAATGCTTCGTGGACAAAAATTTGAACCTTATGGTTTTGTACAAAAACACCCTTATATTAAATCTGTTTCGTCTATTTCTGATTTAATTAGTAAGATTATTGATATAGAACTAGGAGATTATACTAGGTGTCAAATTAAACCTGAGAATTACAGCAGCACAAATATACCTAATAATCCACTAATACCTGATGAAAATGAAATATCAGCAGGTATTGCAGAAGCTGAAAATTTGCTATCATCTAAAAATATAAGCACTACTAAAATTGTAAATACAGACAAGATTCAAGGGGAAAGATTATATTCTGAAACCTGCTCTAATTGCTCAAGTACAAGACTTGTCAGAAACGGTACTTGCAAGGTTTGTTTAGAATGTGGAACTACTACTGGCTGTAGTTAATACTAGTTTATAGGACTTTACACTAAAGTAGACATACAACTAAGTTATGTTCTGGTACAATTAAGTACTGTTCTTAAAAATGTATATTCATTATAATTGGCATAATAAATATACATTTACTATATAAATTAGAAAAGATTAATAATTCAGTAAAATTCTCTGGATAGAACTCCAGTGATTATTAGTGCCATAAAATCAGTGATTTGCCGAAAAAACGATTGAAACATCAAATAAAAAATATATAATTAATTCAAATACCTAGCAATATATCAAATTACTTGCTATACTAAATATAAAATACTTGCAAATCGAAAGGAGAATGTTTATGCCAAAATATGTAATAGAAAGAGAAATTCCCGGTGCCGGAAATTTATCAAAACAAGACTTACTTGCTATATCACAAAAATCATGCTCTGTTTTAAAACAACTTGGTCCAAAAATCCAGTGGGTTGAAAGCTTTGTTACCGAAGACAAGATATATTGTGTGTACATTTCCCCTAACAAGGAAACTCTTCAGGAACACGCAAGTCTAGGTGGTTTTCCTGCCAATAAGATATCACAGATAAGCGTTATCATCGATCCAACAACTGCAGACGATTAGTAATAGTGAATTTATTCAGTTAAAGCTGATCTCTATTATTTGATAAATGAAAGCCGTCTTTACTAAAAAAAGACGGCTTTCATTTGTTTTTTGCACCAAAAACCTCCGGCCTGAGAGATGGGTTGCCTTTATGACACTAATATTTACTCGTTTTTTATTTTTCAGTGAAATTAAAAGGACTCTTTACATATTTGTAGAAATTTAAATGAACCATTAATTATTTTTTGTGGGGGTATTTGAATGAATATAAAAATAACTTTATCAAATAATAACAAATATAAAATTACAATTAACTTTATAATTTTAAAATTGGGAGATTCTATTTCTAATCCGACTAAAGATATCCACCTCAAATAGAAATATTAAAATTGATACTTATATTTGTTATGTACTTTAGTATCAAATACATAACAAAATAAGGTGTAAAATTACTTACACCTTATTTCTAATTATTTTTATAATTATTAAGATACTCTTCAAAAGAGTCATATATTAAATTACAATTTGGTATTGAATCTTCATTATTTTTAATTCTAGTAACTAACTTTTTAGTGGGCATTTTTTCTATTGTCTTTGCATTAACATTGATATTGAATCACCTCTATCTTAATAGTGTAACATAAAATATGTAATGTGTAAAGGGATTGCCTCTTGAGTATAGACCTTATACCAGCGAAGTTACTATAAGCGCAAAGTAAAAGCTAATATTTGGATGTTTTTCGTATCCCACACGAAATGGAAAAATGATGGGTAGCACCAACCAGGATTCAATTAGATTTTTAATGCATATAAAAAACCACACTAGTTCATAGTGCGGTATCGAAATGTAGTATGTTTTAATATAGAAAACCTAGCAACTCAAACGGATACACGGCATATCAATTGGAGTCAAAAAATAGGTGGACGAAGAAACACAAGTCAATAAAAAATTGCAAGCGATCGCAACAAATTAATAGATGTTCTTGATATGACTGTTTCGGAAGCTTTAGTATTTTTTAATAATAAACAAATTAAGACAAAATTACAGTAATAGAAGAAATGAGAATTGGATATTTAACTTTAGGTCAAACACTTGATACATTATCTAGTGGAGAATGCCAAAGGTTAAAACTTGCTAACGAATTACATAAAAATAGTTTAGTATATGTTATGGATGAACCATCGACTGGATAATAGATCTTGGACCAGAGGGCGGTATAAGGGGTGGAAATGTGATTTTTGAGGGGACGCCTTTAAAATTAAGTAAATGTAAAGAATCTCTCACTGCTAAATATATATAGTTCATTCTTTGTAACCTTCTCATCCTTGTCCATTTTTTCTAATACTTCCTGTGTGAAATTTTCTTTATCATTACCCATAGTATATTATTCCTCCTGTTAACTCCATTCACATTTCGAAGTTTATTGTCTTTTTTAATCATTGCTAATGTCGTGAAAATAATAGGTTTTGATTCAGATGTTGAGCCGATAAAAGCATCACCCTAAGTATATACTTAAACGATGATTGCTACGAAAATTGCTCAATTTCTGAAACGAACTCTTGAACAATACCGAGTTAGCACTACTATGGCGATTCAATCTTTCCTCTCTTTCTGAAATTGGATTTTAAACCAATTATCTTGTTTTAATTCCCAAAAATATATTCGTAATCCTTATTAATTTTAATTATATTCTAAAAATATACGTATTTTCCCCCACCCCCAAATAAAGACTTTATGATATTTTATTTGTGTCTCCTGGCGGAGAATAGTTTCGGCGATCCAACTTCTCTTTTATTACCATTTTGCCCCCATAGCCATCAAGCTAAGCATATTCGATATTAGTAAGTCATTATTAAATTCTATATTTTACCAATAAATACCGTTTATGATATAAAAATGGCGTTTAAAGACATTTGGGTGTTATGGTTCAAAAATTCAAATTATAAACAATAACCTCAATGTGAAATTATTGTTTATAGAAGTTGTGAAACACTAAAAAAAAAACGCCCCTAACACTGTTCGTAAAATAAGTATTAAGGGGCGTTTTATATATATCGAGAAATATAATTTAAAACAATATAAAATAAGCAAATATTACTATCATATACATTAATAGTTCATATATTCATATAATAAATTTACTCTCCGACTTCATGCTGAGTTCTAATAGAAACTAGTTTGTTATACGTTAGGTAATTACTAGTTTTACATTTTGATGAACTGTAATTTGTTGTTAAAATTATACACCAATCACTATAAGATGACGTTTGCATAATTTGGTTTCTTAAATTTTTATAATTTACTCTTACATTACTTCGAATTGTTTCTAGAGAAATATTTTTTGGCGCTGTCTTTTTTATAGCATTAGAAACTACTGAAACAACATCATTAGTTACTATAACAGTATGATTATTTTTAATTGTAACAATTCCACCTATGTTTCTGAAGTGGTTATCAAAATAAGTTTTAGGTAAATAAGTATAAACTACTCGATTATTTGTTATATTTGCCATATGTTTAGTTTGAACATTTGAATTAATGTTAGTAGTGGCGGCAAATGTTAGGTTTATAAAAACTGTTGTTAAAACAAATATGAGAGTAACTATTGATATCGTTAATCTTTTCATTAGTTTGTTTTTCATTATTTTAGCCCCCATGAATTTATTCGTTGTTAAAATCACCTTAACACTTTTGGCTTTGATTGTAAACTTCCTAAGTATTTAAATGTCGTGAACTATAAATTGAACTAAACCGCTAACAGCGGTGGCGGATGAGTATTAATTGCATTAATTTAATATCCTTAATAATAAGGAGTTCATATATATTTCTGTTATTCTTATATAATAAATTTCAATAGAAAGAAGGAATTAAATGTCAACCGAAGCAAAAATACAATTAACTTCAACAAAATTAGGTACATTGTGGATGGAATATAGGTCACTGTCAGGAAGGATAAGGTTTTATGATTTTTTTAAGGATAAAACTATAGATAAAGAGGCTCAAAACTTATTAACAACCGTTAGCACTGAAATGCAAATATACAAAATGAAATTATGAATATTTTTAATAATCAAAAATTAGTTATTCCAATAGGATTTGTTGAACAAGATATCGTAAAGGATACACATAATTATTCAAAAAAAGGTGGAAAAATAGCGATTAACCATAAATGTATGGAAGAGTCTCCACAAATGGAAGACAGAAATCAGCTTACTAAATAATATTTAATATAAAGAAATAAAGAGTTGTCCATAATATGAATGACAACCCTCTATTTTATAGTATAGGGGTAGTTTTACTTTGCACTTATAGCAGCTTCGCTGGTACTACCCCCCCAGTAATAATTACATTTATGTTACTTTCAAAAAAAGTCCTGGGTTTAAACTATGATTTTAAAATTGATAGACAATTATTCCATAATTGTTTTGTAATCATAAAATTTACCTCCAATGCCTAAGTAAATTAACCAAATTATTTGGTTACATTGTATCTCCAAGAAGATATTCCACCACTTAAATGGTAAATATTTTTAAAAGCATTGTTTTCCAAAGTGACTACGGCTATGGGACTTCTTGCACCAGATTCGCAATAAACAAGTATTGGCTTATCTTTATATTTATCAAGTTCAGCAAGTTTCGTAGGAATAACCTCAACTGGAACAAGCTTTGCTCCTGGAATGTGACCTTTATCGTATTCGCCTTTAGTTCTTACATCTAAAATAATAAATTCTTTATTCTCGCTTATAAGCTTATGTGCCTCTTCTGCACTTACATTTTTAACATTTGTATCTACCATTCTTTTGCCTCCTTAGAAAATATAATTAGTCGATTATGAAAGTATACAGCCATTGATTATATTAGGACGTGAGTTCTTCTAATAGTAATTTATATTTACTTTGATATTCTTTAATCCCTGCATTATGTTTTACTTGATTTTAGTTTAACTGATCCTGCTGTCCCTTTTGTAGTTTTAATAATGCCTTATCCATTGTTATACTTGCTTTGTCTTTCAACTGTTCAGTTTCTTGATATATCAAGGATTTATAAGCGATTAAATAAAAATTGTAAAATGAAAGTTACTTATTAATACCAATAGTTATACTATGTGGGGTCTCGCCAACATAAGTCTGAATCACACCAGTAGCAATTTTATAACATCTACGTAAATGCATGCCTTTACGTAGGGTTATTTATTTAAAATTAATTTATCATATATCAGAGCTGTATAATTATTGATATTACTCTATTTAAGGTTATTATTTAGTCCTGTTGGCGAGACCCTCTATATTCTCTTTATCTAGCATTCTTTTATTTATACCATTATTATTAAACATAGTTATATCCTTTTTATATTCATTGTCTTTTATGTGATTCCTGATTCCCTTATATTCTTTATCGTGTGCCTCCTGTATCACTTTTTTTAGTGCTTTATTCTTTGTAATTTTTTCATCCTTGTCCATTTCTTCTAATACTTCCTGTGTGAAATTTTCTTTATCATTACCCATAGTATATTATTCCTCCTGTTAACTTCATTCACATTTCGAAGTTTATTGTCTTTTTTAATTATTAACTCAACATAGTAATTCCTTTTCACTCACATCAACATAACATTTATCAGTTATGTTGTAAATGTTATAAATAGTTAATGACGTGAAACTTCAATTCCGCGTCATTTGTTTTGCTAGTTATATCTGTAAATATTGATAGCTATTTATCTTCTTCATTGTCATGGTCTTTATACTTTGGTATTTACTTCTGTTCAGATATTACTCCTTTATCAATTATTCCAGCAAATGTTTTCATTGAAAATTTTAATCTTCCTAAATACTCTATGTCCTAAAGTATTACATAAAAGAAGCTAATATTTTGCCTATATTACTAAGAGTTTTTTAAATTCATATATTCAACTATAACTTTATCCAATTGACAGCTTACTTTTAGCATTTCTATATTAAATATGTATTCATCAATTTCAATTGTACAACACATTTCATTTAAAATATCCCTAAGTGTATCAATGTAGTCCTCAAGCTCTTGTTTACGTGAACGATCAAATAAGTTATCCATCGTAAACCCCCTCTAAGTAAATAATAAATTTTTTAGATCAAAAATGGAATATGATATCTTGTGGTTGATTTTTAGGTAAATAGACGGTAATCTTCACAGATACCGCCACTTTCAGAACCGAGCTACTTCAGATGTTGTAAATCGCCTGTTTTAATGAATTTATATACACTCCTTAATATTATATTTAAATGTAAATAAATTAACAATATGCCAATAGCATACAATTATACTTATAATATTTTCATTACGGTCAATATTTTAATCATTTTATTTAAATAAAAATTAAATTAATATTATTAGCACTTGTCTGCCACCGCTTTTAGCGGCTTAGTTCAAGTCATAAATAACGAACTTTGGATTAATGCTCTAATTTATATTATAAATTAGAGCATTAATAATATTAGCTGTTTACTGTGAACTATGATTAATACTTGAGTTGGGTAGGTGTTTCCATGTATCATATATTGCTTGCGGTTATATCTATTGTTATGTGCTATAAATTTGGGGATTGGAGAAATTAGAGAAAATATTATTCAACAATTTTGTTCTTTATTATGAGTAATGTTGTTTGTATTCCTTTAATGTACAATCATACATTATTGCAGTATGAAACAAAAATATTAAATCACACGTTTTGTGCTTTATTTATTTGTATAACAGTATATCCAAGTATAGTAATGTTGTTTATTCCTAAATTTCCAAAGAAAATAACAAAAATCATTACTCATATTTCATTTTATGTTGCCATTTTTACTATAGCAGAATTGATTGGTATGACATTACGATATTTCACTCATTTTAATGGTTGGAATATATGTTTTTCTACTATAATTTAATTATTTATTGTTCTCAGTATTATATCTTCATTACAAAAATCCATTATATGCCTGGATTATTGCGCTCATAAGTCCTCATATTTTATTTTTTTTAATGAAAATACCATATAACAGCATTAAATACAATG
>Ga0209125_1001885_pt1 | contig 17883 bp, 17 predicted proteins | sample BarGraIncub1131A_FD_184503 | JGI IMG/M metagenome (GOLD analysis project Ga0209125, IMG submission 184503) | Arctic peat soil microbial communities from Barrow, Alaska - Barrow Graham LP Incubations 11-31A (SPAdes) (version 2) | ecosystem: Environmental > Terrestrial > Soil > Wetlands > Peat...
GGGGTACTGGCAGCAAAACGCGGAAATTATACGCTAAGGATTAAAACTAATCAAAACAACGGTTTAAATATATTCTGACGTATTTTTGTCAATTGTAAGTAGCCATGTCACTAAGCGGATTTATCAGTAAATAAAACGTTATATAGACTCACTACATTTACTTTGAATTATTTACCTTATAAGGTTACTCTCGAAATGGCTTGAAACTGTATTGCAAGAGATTAAAATAATAAAATAAATGATACGAGCGTTTGATTTACCGTCTCGTATAGGTAGAATACGTTTATGCTTGTTATAAACAGCATGGATTAATATGGTAATTCTATTGCCGTTTCTGTCCCATTACTACACAACCCCCAATATTAGGCGTTTTCAACACGGGTCTAGGTGTTAAGGTGATTACTTTTGAAGGGAAAAAGTATCGTTCTTTGGCTCGTCCAATTTCAGAAAGTCAAAAAAAGCTACTAAAATATCTGGGTATATCTGAATACGTGTTTTGTTGGAATGAATAAAAGCAAATAGTTTTTTAATGTTTAATATTATTTTTAAGCTAATATTCTAACATTCTAATGTTAATGACTTCGAGTTTATATAACACAGAAAAAAATTATAGTTAATTTCAGCATTAAAGTATGTAAAAATATAGTATTATTATTGGAAATACAAGTTAAAAAACCCTTAAAATTAAATATAAGGATTTTCTAATACATTGTGCGGAGTATAAGTTATATGGAATGTTCAGGTATAATTTTGATGATAATTGTGATTATGATTTAGTAAATAATATGACTTATATTTCGCACAATGACTTTCATATTTACGTTATTTAAATTTCTTACGTAAATATTCGTAATGTAACACAAAATTTATTATAAAATACTTTTAATATTCGTAAACGAGTACCAATTAAAGTGAAAAACCGTATAAAATACTAAATGGATTGTGTTTTTATGCATTCAGCGGAATATGAGATATGAGACCATCATAAGCAATTTAAGAAAAAAACAGTTACCTATTTCAATTAAATTGAATTTATGGTAACTGTTTTTCCTTAACGGGACTTTTGCACAAATTGCGAGCACCACCCCCTATTTAATGGAGCATCACTTTAATACTCGACCGTAGGGAGATTTTGTTCTTCTTTCTTACATTAATCATTTTTTAAATTACTAATATATATCAACTATGCTACCATCTTCACCTATAATCACTTTAATAAAACCACCAGTATAATATTTATCTAGTTTTGTTTTATCAAAATACTTACTAATTTCATAAGTAGTACCATCAATTGTTATACTACTTGCATTGATTTTATTTGGTGAAAAAGATGTAATACTTCCAAATGCAGTCTTATCACTAGAATAAATGTACCTATTTCTATTCCACACATCTGATACAAAGTAAACGACATCATTGTAATTTATACTATTTATATTCTCGGTGTACATCTCATTACTATAAACAAATGAATATTCACTATCTTCCATTTCTTTTAAGAATGAACTATCACCACTTCTATAAACCTTAGGTATACTAAATACTGGATCAACAATAACAGCATACTCATATCCACTATTGGTACTGTTTTTAGATAACATTATTGAAGAATAAAGGTTTATTGCAGTAACTGCCATATTATAATTAACCTTTACTCCATTATGATAGTACACAGTAGCCTTAGGTAAGCTCATACTACTAGTTACATCCTTATCGTTTTCCCACTTCATATCCGTTCCCTCTTTCGTGGTAACAGCATAATTTTGCGTGGTATTTTCTTTTTTATCAATTTTTGTGATTGAAGTACCGTCAACATATAACTTGTACTTTGCACCTACCTCTGGAGTAGTTACCCCACTAAGACATGACAAAGTTCCTTTATCAGTAAGAATTTCATTATCTGCTAAAGTATCATCTGTAGCATACGTTCCAAGTATTATATACTCGCCTAATGTTCCAGTCTTATTTTCTATATCTGTTATATTTAGTACTTTATCATCTTTATCTCGTATTACACGTACTAAATCCCCCTCCTTAAATGAGGCAAGTTTAGTAATATCCATATCATCACTATAATTGTAATTTACATTATCTATTTGAATATCATATAAACTATTTGAATCTGCTGGGATATCTGTAATGTAACCCTCAACATAATTTTCAACAGCAAGTATATATTTATTACCTCCATTTATATCGGTAACATTATAAACTACATCTGTATCTTTAATATCGCCTTTTGTAATAGTCTGACCATTTTTTATAATCTTTGTATTAGCATCAAATTTTATATCTCCTAGCGTATTTGAATTAGTATCAATATTTGACGCAAGTTGTGGATCACTATATACAGGGTCCGTTATTACAGCATAACTAGATGCAGCTTTTGTATTATTGTCAAATATTATGGTCGAATTAGTTTTTAAAAGAGTACTTATACTTGCATACTTCTCTTCTACACCATGATAATAATAAGTAATACTAGATGGTAATGTCATGCTTTTTGCTACACTATTCTGATTATAATTAACAACATTACCCACTATAGTATTTGCAGTAATTGTAACTGGTTGCCTTACTTTACCATAAACCTTTTTGATTTCTCCATCCTCTAACTTAAGCCTATAAGTTGCTCCAACCTGAAGTTTCCCTGCAGCAGCTGGAACAGTAAATACACCTTTATTTGTTAATATTTCGTTCGTTGCTAACTTGTCATTTGATACTGAATTATCTTGCACAATACAATCAGTATATAAATTTATTGAATTAGAATATGTTACAGCTGTAGTCGCTCCAGTAGTATTCTTTATATTAGTGTCAAGAAACCTGTCAAACATTACAGCTACAGCGCTATAACTAAGTTTATCATCTTTTTTATAACTTAAATTTTCAGAAATGTTTAAGGATTTTGCCTTACTTATATAATTTGATGGATAGGTTCCTGTTAAATCAGTGTCAACATATCCGAGTAAATTTACAAGAACGCTACAAATTTCTTTATAAGTTATTGCAGTTCCTGAATGAAATTTACCATCTGCCATGCCGCTAATTAACCCTCTACTCAAAAGTACATTTACATAACCGCTTAATGCACTATTCGAAGTTATGTCTGGGAATATAGTAGAACCTCTCATTGACGTTGCTTCATCCCCTAAATCAGCTGCTACTATTACAGCCGTAACAAATTGTCCCCTTGTCATAGCATTAGAAACCACCGCTGCATTTACAATCCCAAGCTGCTTCATCCTAGCAACTGCTCCTGTATAATCAACAGCACTTGCAGCAAAGACAAAACTTGAACTTATTGTACTTATAAAGAACGTCAATATTAAAAAAACACTCATCGTAGCTTTTTTTAATCTCATTATTACACCATCCTTTTATTAATTAAGAAATTATAAAATCTCTCCAAATCTAGCATGTATATATTCTAGAATAATTTTTTCTGTCTCATCAAGTCCTAGTATGCCTGAATCTAGCGACAGATGGTATTGACAAGCATCTTCAAGCTCATGTCCTGTCATTTCACGTATATATAAATCTCTCACCTTATCGGTAGACTTCACAAGTTTTAATGCTTCTTCCTCTGATAAGTTATTAATTTTTTGAATCCTCTTCACGCGATAATTACTATCTGCATACAGGAAGATACTTGCATGGCGCGGATGCTTACGAAGTATATATGAAGACCCACGTCCTAATATTACAGCCGATTTCCCCTTATAAGATTCTAATATCGCTTGTACTTCAACATTATAAATTTCTCGATTAGTCGTAGGTTTCAAATCAAGAGTAGTGTATGTGCTTGTATCAATATATGCCAGGTATTGTAGTATTGAGTGCCAGAATGATGTGGGCTTTTCATCACCTGCTTTTACTTGCTCAGATGATATATTTAGTTTTCGTGCAGTCATATCTATAATTTGATGATCAATATAAAGCATATTTAATTTTTCAGCAATTTTCTGAGCCAAACATGCTCCTCCACTTCCAAACTGGTGATTTATCGTAATTACGAGTGGTGTAACCTTACTCATATTAACCCCCCCCCCTAACAATATAGTCAACATTTCTCTCTTTAACTTTAGATTTTTAATTATTCAAGCATATCTACCGTATGCATTTCTTCTTGCATAGAACCTTCATTTTCTGCTTTGGGCAACTGTTTTTCCGCTCTAAGAAATAAGACTAAAACTATTCCAACAACTATACTTAAAGATGTAATCGCAATCGCATATGTCTGTGCATCAATATATGCTTGTTTCCCTAAATCACCTGCTATTTCAGTAACTGCAGCAACTTGAGCTTTAGTAGCAGAGTAACCTGCATTCATGTAGACACCTATAAGTGTTTTTATTTGAGTTATTGCATTTTGATTAAACGGAGTTATTTCATTTGATAGTTTCGCATAATTAAAACTAGTTCTGGTTTGTATTAGTGAAGTCATTATCGTTACACTTAAAGATGATGACACTTGCCTTATGGTATTTGAAAGTGCTGATGCTTTTGCAGTTAAGTGGGGGGGAATGCAATTCATACCAGCAGTATTAACTGGCATTAGACATAATCCCATGCCTAAACCACGTACAACATTTAGCATAGTTATAGTCTCCCTACTCATGCCAATACTTAAAAAAGTGAATTCATAGGATGCTATCGCTACAATTACTAAACCTGTAATTGTTAATACCTTTGCACCAAATTTATCAAAAAGTGCTCCACTTATTGGCATCATAATACCAGTTACTATAGCACTTGGAAACATAATCATACCTGTCTCCATTGCTGAAAACCCTCGTACATTTTGTAAAAATAATGGCAATACATACATTCCACCCATCATAGCTAATGTAGTAACTACTGATATACCTTGACTTATCGAAAAATTCAATTCTTTAAATATACGTAATTCTAACAATGGATTATCATGTGTAAGTTCATTTATAACAAAAAAGACCATCCCTAAGATTCCTATTGCCATAAGCATTTGAGTTCCTATATCTGACCAATCTATTGTACCCTCTCCTAATACGTATAGTAAACTTACAAGGCTAATAGATACTGAAATAAAGCCTAAATAGTCAAATGATATCTTTGGTTTTTTAGGGCCTTTTTTCATTATGATTCCAGCTAATATAACCCCTGCTATTCCTATAGGCACATTTATATAAAAAAGTATCCTCCAACTCGTAGTTTGTAGAAGCCAACCACCTAATGTAGGACCGATAGCTGGAGCGACCATTGCAGCTATTCCCCAAATACCTAAGGCTTTCCCACGTTCATTTGGTGGGAACAAAGTGAAAATAACAGCCATACCTACAGGCATAATCATTCCACCGCCTAGAGCTTGGATAATACGGAATATTATCATTGTATTATTGCTCCAAGCTAAACCGCACAGAAATGAACCAACCGAAAACATCCCAAGTGCAAACATATATATTTGTTTATAATCATATCTTTCCATTAGATAACCTGTAAATGGAATAACTACGCCAAGTGCTAAAGTATATACAGTTAGTATCCATTTTATCTTGTCCAAATTCACACCAAATACAGACATTAGAGTAGGAACAGCGATATTTACGATACTACTGTCCAATACAGACATAAAAGTTCCAATTACTACTACAAACAGTACGAGCCACCTATTTGAGCTATCATTTCCTTTGTCTTCCATATTATATCACTTCCTCACTTTATGTGTATCTTTACAATAGCGTTAGTACCAGTTAATAAATTAACATCAATTTTATTTAACTCAATTTTCACAGGTATTATTCTTGCAACTTTTGTATAAGTACCACTAGTAGAACTTTGAGTAAGTGCAAAAACAGCATCAGATGCCTGACCAATTGATTCTACCTTACCAATAAACTTTTTATGTGCATATTCATCCACTGTCACATCAACTGCCTGACCAGGATGTATTTTATTAACTTTTGTTTCCTTAATGTTAGCATTTATATATATTTTTTTTGTATTAACAATTAATGCTAATGTTGTTAATTGGCTACTTGAGACATAATCGCCTATATGTGAAACTACTTTAACTATGGTCCCACTGATTGGGGCTCTTATATTTGCAGCAGCACTGTTAGTATCTATATATCCCAAAATCTGATCCTTAGATACAAGATCGCCTTCCTTTACATTTAATTTCAATAGCTTTCCAGAGGCACATGGAGTAACTTTAATAAAATCACCAGTGATTTTAGCATTGTCAGTTGATATAAAATAGGTATTTTCATGCCAATAGTGTATAACTATATATGATAAGGCTAGGATAAGTACGACCACAATAGATGATAATAACAATTTACGTCTACTCTTCATTTTTACACCTACCTTCTTTGCGTATTCTCTTTGAATACTAGGTTTATACGATTGGGTTTAATCCTCTCCTAATTTGATGTTGAAGCATATGGCTGCGTTAAAATTACTTCATCCCCTGCAATTACTCCACTTTTGATTTCTACATATTTATCATTCTTAACTCCGAGTTCCACTTCTGTATGTGTTCCTTTATTACCTTTTAATAAAACGTAACTGCTCCCATTACCATTTGTTATAGCATTTATTGGAACATATAAAACATTAGGTTTATTAATTACTTGAACGCTAGCATTTACATTCATTCCACCCTTAAACAGATTAAAATTACTTTTGACCTTAATAGTTACTAAATATGAGGTTACCCCATTTAAATATACCCCCTTAGACGCAACGGTCTCAACCTCTCCCTTAACTGGAGTATTTATTGTACTCGGAATCGAATCCGCAGTAATATCTGCTAATTGCCCAGGAGCTATTTTAGCTATATCAATTTCATCCACAGCTATGTCAAATTTCATATTATTTTGGTTTAAAACCTCTGCAACTTCTGTGGCAGGATTTATAGTATCTCCAACTTGAAAATCAACAGTTGAAAGTACTCCATTAATAGGTGAAGTTATTTTATAATAGGCTAGTTGCGAGGTCGCTAAATTTATCTGGTCCTGTGAGGTTTCTATTCCAATATTTGTAGTTTTTTGAGCTCTCACAATAGAACCATTTTTAATTTGAACAAGAGATGCCCCAGAATTTATCTTTTGGTCTTCTTTAACAGAAATAGATTGAACTGTCCCCCCCGTTTTGCTAATAACCGCTTGCTTGTTTATATAATTCAAACTAGCAGTGTTTGTACTACTAACGATTCCCTTCGATGTTTTAATATCTGCGCTAGCAGTCATACCGTCAAGTATAGCGCCAGGATTATTTATTACAATTTCTACTGTATATGTTTGTCCACCTGAAATCGTTGATGATGACTGATTACTTATATAGGATACATTTCCATTTACAGGTTGTGCTATTGATGTTATATTAACCTTTGCAGCCTCTCCAACCGATATTTGAGCAGCATCTTTTGCATTAAAGGAAAGTAGTATCTTAAGTTTTGAAGTATCTGTAATTGTAAGTACAGTTCCTCCAGCCGCCACTGTATCACCCACATTTACAGCAATATCTTTTACCTGCCCATTAAACGGAGCAGTTATTAATAAGTCTGAAACAGCTTCATTACTCGCATCGTTGGTTACCTCACTTTGCTTAAGTCCTTGCTTTGCAACATCTACAGATGTCTTAGCATCATTATCATCAAGTTCATATATAACATCCCCTGCCTTAACTTTGTCTCCAACTTTAAATTTTACTTTTGTAATTTTTCCACCAACTCTTGAATTAATCTTATTGCTTTTAGTAAAATATATAGGTCCTGCCCCTTCAACCTGAGTTATTATATTTCCTATTTTTACAATTGCTGTTTTCTGATCAGACGCCTTTACTGAACTAGCTAATTTACTACTACTGACTATATTCCTTATTATCATGGCCACAATAATAACCACTATTACAACACCTATTATTTTTACAAACTTATTTTTAAGTCCCTTACCTATTATCTCTTTTAACTCCAATTTCAATATTATTCACCTTCCAATCATTTAATTAAACTTAGAATCTTACTCATATATTACTTTATATGAATTTTTACAACTGCATTTGTACCTGGTAATAATTTAGTATCATTATTGTTAATCTGTATTTTCACTTGTACTCTTTCTACAACCTTTGTAAATGTACCACTGGTTTGAGCTGAAAGAATGGAAAAAGCATTATTTGAAGCTTGTGAAATCGAGCTTACTTTCCCAGTAAATTTCTTGCCCTTAAATTGATCTATAGATATATCAACTGCTTGGCCTATCTTTACTTTAGAAATTTTTGTTTCATCGATATTAGCAATTAAGTAAATTTGATGAGGATCCATTATTAGAGCGAGTGTAGGTGATGCAGCACTTGATTCATATTCTCCAACGAGTGCACTTTTTTGAACAACTACACCGCTAATTGGTGCTCTTATATTAGATGCCGCGCCGCTATCGGCACCAGCATCTAATCTCCCAATAAGCTGATCCTTAACTACATAATCACCCTCATTAACATTAAATTCCAGAAGTTTTCCAGAAGCGAGTGGTGTTACTTTTATAAAATCAGCGACTAATTCCACATTATCTGTTGACATATAGTGGGTACTGTTGTACCAAAAATATGCACCTATAAACCCTCCCGCCACTAGAATTAAGACTAACCCAAGTGTTACTAATACTTTAAATTTACCCTTCATTTCCTACACCTACCCTTCTATTTTATGGGATAATCTTTTTATCTTAATTATCTAAATTTGCACCAGAAAATTTACTATATGACTATAACCATTATCTATATAGATAGATAATGGTTATAGTCATATAGTTTAACATCCGTTTCCGATTATATATTTTAGCATCATGATATTGAATACACAATGTCTATGTGTTACATCTAAAATTTTATTCACTTATGTACTTTTTCCCACATTTACATGTAAATCCTATTTTAAATACTTCCAAACATTTTAAACAGATATACGCAACAAATCCCAAATATACCCACTGGTATATTTATATTAAATATTAATCTCCAGTCCAAATTCTGAACTATATAACCACCTAAGATTGGTCCAATAGCTGGAGCATACATGGATGCAATACCTCCTACTCCAAAAGCAACTCCTCTTTTATGTATAGGTACAATTAAGTAAATCATTGCCATTCCTCCACCAATTCCCAGAACAACTCTAGCTGCTATCATCGTTCCGGTGCTTCCAGCAAAACCACATAGTGTAGAACCTGTTGTAAATATAATTAATGCTATAATATACATCTTCTTTAGCCCAAAACGGTCTCCTAAATATCCAGTTAGAGGAATAATTATACTCACAGTAAGCACATAGCATGTTACTACCCATTCAATTTGGTCTGTGGAATCTCCAAATACAGTCATCTTTTTAGGTATTGCAACGTTAAATATACTAGAATCTAATACAGACATAAATGTTCCAACAATAATAACACTAAGAATTTAAAGAGAATTATAATATTCATCACGATACTGAGCAAATACTTTCATAAAACTTTTTTTTGCAATATTCCTATCTATTTCAAAAAACTGCCCCCATCTCTCTCCTATTATTAAAAATATTATCCATGGTATTGTAATAAAGAAAAATCGGTTAATTAATTGCTGCGTTAATTCGTCTTTACTGAGCTTATAGTATTTAAAATCTTCTTTTCTATCTTCTAATATCGGCATAATAGTGGCTAATGCGGATATATCATTTGAATTAGACTTTATAGAATCAATTAAAATAATTTTTATAAGACTTTTCTTACCATTCAAAAATTTTTCTACTTTATCAAAATATTTTTCGGAATCAGTATTCTTCATCATACTAATCTCATTTTTTAATTCTAATTTTAATACATCACACTCTCTGAAAAACCCTTTTATTATTTCAGCAAACAGATTTTCTTTACTTTCAAAATAATAATAAATCATTGCTTTGTTTATGTTTGCCCTTGATGCAATTTCATTCACTCTAGCCCCATCAAATCCTTTTTCTGAAAAAATCTCTGTTGCTGATTCTAAAATTTTTTGTTGCGTTATTTGCGCCTTATCTTTGACCAATTAATTCACCACCTTTTAAAACTAACTGTTTAATGTAAATCAAAAGGGGAGATAATTATGGAAAAACCTATAGTAGCTCAAAAATCGTCAATTGCTGTAGATGTTAAAAAAGGACAAACTTATTATTGGTGTTCATGTGGAAGAAGACTTAGGTAACATTTCTTAGGTAGTGCCTTTGTGGCAGGTAGAAACCTTGTTTCAAGTCCTGCTGCCGGTATAATAACTTTTTTGATTTTCAAATAATACATTTCCTTTTTCTGAAATATTCCTATGATAGTTTCAAGTGGATTTTATTTTTCATTGTCAAAAGTTACTTCTTCATGCAAGTCAATTAAATTAAGTATTTCATCAACACCCTTTTTATACCCGCCTGCTTCTCTGAATGATTTCCCAATCTTTTCACTGTTTATTCTAAAATTATTGTCGGATAAAATCTTAACTACTGACTGCCTCAATATCTCAGGTGTAACTTTATCTTTTTCAATAACAATACCTGCACCGAGTTCTGCTACTCTATTAGCTACGGCAGGCTGATCACCGAATTGAGGGATAAGAATCAATGGAATATCATAATACAGACCTTCATTTGTACTGTTCATGCCACCATGGGTAATAAACACATCTGTATGTTTTAAAACTTCAAGTTGAGGTACAGAATTACGGACAATAAAATTTGATGGAATAACACTAAATTTATTAATATCTGTGTCTTTACCTACAGACATAATAATATTTGCATCCATGTTACCAAAAGCTTTAAAGCAATTTTCACAAAACTCAATAGAACTATTAATTATAGAACCTAAAGATATATAAATAACCTTCTTCTTATCATTAGTTTCTAAAGAAAAATTCAACTCTTCCTTTCTATCTGATATTGATGGGCCAATAAACTTATAGCTTTCATCAAAACTTTCACCACAAAGTTGAAAATACTTAGAAGTATATACAATATTAATTGTGCCGGTTCCTGCAACTACATTAACTATACTAGGAACTTTTATATCATATTTTTTTTGTAAATCTCCAACTAAGGTTATGTACTCGGAGCTAGTTACAAGTTGCTGCATTACAGGTCCAAATTGCTTAAATACAGCTGTACAAAAATTTGTTTTTCCATTCGTTGCAAAAGTAGTAATAGAACAAATTGTAGGTATTTCTAATATTCTTCCCACTTCACTTCCTATAATAAAAGCTGCATCATAAAAAATATAATCAAATTTTTCTTTTGAATTAAATACATATTCAATTATTTCTTCAATCGTTTTTTTTAATACTTCCATCGGAGGCTTACTATTTTTGGAATCTGAGTGTCCATTAATGGATATTGGTAAACTATAGCCTTTAAATTTAGCGCCTGTCTTCTCTATTGTTTCTCTAAATTTTTCAATAGCAATATAAGTAACTTGTTCTCCCCTATTCATTAATTCTTTAACAAGACCTATAGTAGGGTTAATGTGTCCATGACCGAATATATTTATAAATAACACTTTTTTCACTTTTTTCATTTTTATCCATCCTTTTTTTTATGATGAGTACCTTAGATCTATGAGAAATTATAAGTGTTTTTCTTTCTAATATTATTTAATTAGACATGAGCTTCTCCAGTGTATCTAAGCCATCAACTAGTTTAGCAAGCTCTTCGGGAGTTCCTTTGTTAAAAATATTTTGAAGGTTTCCATCTAGATTTATATGAATATTTTGGTACATGAAATTAACAAATACTTTTACGCTATCTGATCTACCTCGTCTATCTTCCATGGTAAAAGTTACATTCTCGGATGATATGTTTATTTTCTGAGCAGTGAGCTCGATAATTTGATGATTGATATACATCATATTTAATTTTTTAGCAATTCTATCACCTAAATATGTGCCTCCACTTCCCAATTTATGGTTGATTGTAATTACAATCGGTGTAACTTTAACCATCCCCTTAACAATATATTTTTAATTATTCAACCATGACTGTTTAGGCGTATTATACTTGAGATGCATGTAACATTTGTAACACACCCTCATGTATGTTATTATATGGATTGAAAAAAGAAAATCAATACCTTTAGGGTAAGTTAGACAAATTGGAGGATATGTAACATGTACATTAAGAGTAGAAATTTACAGGCACTACAATCACAACAAATGATTACCGAAGCACTGCTTTCATTGATGAATGCTTATCCGTATAGTGATATTACAATCACACAAATATGTCAGGAAGCTAAAGTCGTGAGACAAACATTTTATCGTAATTTTGAATTCAAAATAGATATCTTAGAATTTTATCTTGATAATATGTTTCAAAGATTTATATTAGATTATCCCAATGATCGTAAAGATATGTACCATCAGCTTATAAGTTTTTTTGACTATTTGATTATACATAAGAATTTTCTAATACTAATAATGAAAAATAACCTTTTCTTTCTGTTAAACAAAACGATTACTAATAATATTTCTAAATTTTCATACGTACCGAAAATTATAGAAACAATTAAAGCGCCGAAACTAGACATTTATGTATTAGCTTTTATTGCTTCAACTATTTGTTCCATTCTTTCATTATGGGTAAAAAACGATTTTAAGGAATCTACAAAAATGTTGGCAAACTTAGCAAAAACATTCTTATCGGGCATTAAAAAAGAAATGAATTTGGATACTAACTGACTTATTAGATTCCCAAAATATAAGAAATATATAATTAATTTTAAAAAGTTTATCTATTTAAAACTTTCAATAATAACATCAATATCTATAATTGGTTTAGCAAATAAACATTCTACCGAAGTGCTTCCTACATATTCAAGTGCAATAATATTGTTTTCAAGTGCTTTTTCTAAATACAACTTTATTTTTATAAATTTATTATTCCAATTAGAATCATATGGAACAACAGTCGCTTTTAATGTTTTCATTTTGTCCCCCTAAAATAGATATTAGTGATGCATACATCCTTCTCTATATACTTTATAAATCACATACTTATTTGTAAAGTTCGTTATTTATAGCTTTAACGAACTTTGGCTATATACCTAGATTCCATAACCTCACTATAAAATAAACGAACTTTAAGTGAATATAATACGAACTTTTAAATATAAGCAGAAATTTTTTTCTAGGAATTGGATAAAAAAAGGTGCATTAACATCAGTAATCAGATGAACTAATTTCTGTTAGATAATATAAATATATTATTAATAAAGGAGAACTTGCAGTAATTTAACTGTAGGTTCTTCTTTTTATTTTAAAATGTTTTTTAGTAAATAACATCATAATGATATAGTCTACACATTTAACAATGTTACCACACGAACGTTCTCTATAATTTTCATTACAAATGACTAAACGTGTCTATACAAGGCTTTAAAGGGTATATATTTATAATGCTACGAGAACAAATACGACTTCATTTAATTTCTTAGAATAGTTTAATAAACAGTATGTTTTATATTTCTTGGTATGTGTATATTTAATAAAATCAATGTAATATATCCATATATAAGGAGGAATACGGGTGTTTTTGCACATCCTCTCCAAAAGTGTGGATGTGCAAAACACCCACATTCTTTTTCTATTTTTTTATTGTTATAACCAAACTGTCTGTGGTTGTTGTGAGTGTTGAATCTGTATACTGAGATCTATAACCGTTAATATCCCAAGTATCTTTAATAGAATAAAGGCTTGTTAGTATATTATCACTACAATCTAAAACAGTTAATGCTGTATTTTTACTTAAGTCTAAGGTTGTTAGTTTATTAGAATCGCAACCTAAATAAATTAATGCTGTATTCTTACTTAAATCTAAGATTGTTAGCTTGTTAGAACTACAATCTAAAAAAGTTAATGCTGTATTCTTACTTAAATCTAAGGCTGTTAAGTTGTTAGAATAACAATATAAAAAAGTTAATGCTGTATTACTACTTATATCTAAGGCTGTTAAGCTGTTAGAACTACAATCTAACTCAGTTAATGCTGTATTACTACTTATATCTAAGGCTGTTAAGTTGTTAGAATTACAATCTAACTCAGTTAATGCTGTATTACTACTTATATCTAAGGCTGTTAAGTTGTTAGAATTACAATATAAAACAGTTAATGCTGTATTCTTACTTAAATCTAAGGTTGTTAGTTTGTTAGAACTACAATCTAACTCAGTTAATGCTGTATTCTTACTTAAATCTAAGGTTGTTAGTTTGTTAGAACTACAATCTAACTCAGTTAATGCTGTATTACTACTTATATCTAAGGCTGTTAAGTTGTTAGAATTACAATCTAACTCAGTTAATGCTGTATTACTACTTATATCTAAGGCTGTTAAGTTGTTAGAATTACAATCTAACTCAGTTAATGCTGTATTACTACTTATATCTAAGGCTGTTAAGTTGTTAGAATTACAATCTAACTCAGTTAATGCTGTATTACTACTTATATCTAAGGCTGTTAAGTTGTTAGAATTACAATATAAAACAGTTAATGCTGTATTTTTACTTATATCTAAGGTTGTTAGTTTGTTAGAACTACAATCTAACTCAGTTAATGCTGTATTCTTACTTAAATCTAAGGTTGTTAGTTTGTTAGAACTACAATCTAACTCAGTTAATGCTGTATTTTTACTTAAATCTAAGGTTGTTAGTTTGTTAGAACCACAAAATAAATAAGTTAGTGTTGTAAAATACTCAATACCACTCAAATTGCTTATATCAAGAGAGGATAAGTATAAGGATGGTATGTTTTTAACATCAGAATAAAGTATTGGAGCAGGACTAGCTTTTCCTATTAAAGAATATATCTTAGTTTTAAAGTTTGAATCAGTAAATTTATTAGTTATATCTGTGTTATCACTAATGCCATTGATAACTGTAACAACGCAAGCATCTGTCTTACTTCCATCAGCTGTAGTTATTGTAATGGTTGCTATTCCAGCACTTAATGCTGTTACTTTCCCATTTGAATCAACTTTTGCTATATGTATATTAGAAGATGTCCATTTTACAGTTTTGTTAGTTGCATTTGTCGGTGCTATTGTTGCTTTTAATGTATCTGTATTTCCTATTATTAAAGTATCTGAAGTTTTGTTTAAGTTTACAGATGTTACTTGAATTATTGGATTACTAACTGTAACAGTACAATGATTAATCTTTCCTCCATCAATCGAAGTAGCACATATGTTAGCATATCCAATAGCTAATGCTGTTACTTTCCCATTTGAATCAACTTTTGCTATATGTATATTAGAAGATGTCCATTTTACAGTTTTGTTAGTTGCATTTGTCGGTGCTATTGTTGCTTTTAATGTATCTGTATTTCCTATTATTAAAGTATCTGAAGTTTTGTTTAAGTTTACAGATGTTACTTGAATTATTGGATTACTAACTGTAACAGTACAATGATTAATCTTTCCTCCATCAATCGAAGTAGCACATATGTTAGCATATCCAATAGCTAATGCTGTTACTTTCCCATTTGAATCAACTTTTGCTATATGTATATTAGAAGATGTCCATTTTACAGTTTTGTTAGTTGCATTTGTCGGTGCTATTGTTGCTTTTAATGTATTTGTTCCACCCACTAATAAAATATCTGAAGCCTTATTTAAACTCACTTTGGTCACATGAACCACTGTACTTGCAAATACTTGGATATTCATGGATAGTAGTAAAAAAGTAAGAATAAAACATATAATATGATGTGGTTGTCTTTTTTTCATTATAATCCCCCTAATATTGTAATTAATATCTAATCACAATATTACCATAATATGTTCCATAAAAGTATATACTTAAATTAAAACTATTATTTAACTATTATTCTTGAGGAGCAAACACATGTAAATGTATCATTGATGGAAAGTTTAAGTTCAATTTCGGTGTAAATTAATGTAAGCGTAATGGAATATATGTTTGTAAATGGTAAATAACGAAGCACCTTAGTATTGATTTATAAGTAATATTTATATCCGAGGAGGTCACCATAAATAGAGATTATGCACTTATAGCCATTGAATGGATTATAACAATAGGTTTGTTAGTGAAGTTTATCCCTAAAAACAAAATTCGAGAAGCATCTGTAGCATTTTTCTTCAAACAACTTGTTACATGGGTATTAGGCTTATCAGTTGTACAATTAAAGCTAATAGAATATCCAGTAAGACTTTTTCCATATACAAGTAAAGCAAGTTTCACCTTTGAATATTTTGTATATCCTTCTCTTTGTGCAATATTCAATGTTCACTATCCCGAAAAGAAAAGTAATATATACCCTTACTGTAAAAAAAGGGTTCTTTAACTTAATTACTAAAATGTCCCCTTCTTTTCAATTTATATTCAACTATATTCAAATTAATGTTATAATTAATTGAAATAAAATACACTTGAAAGTGGGGGGATATATGTTATATACAGTAGAACAAGTTGCTGACCAATTAAATGTGAGTAAAGCTACAATCTATAACAAGCTAAAATTAGATCACTTTAAAGATAAAATTATAATGGAAAAAGGGCAAACAATGCTTAATCAAAATTTAATAGATTTGATTAAATTAGAGACTAAATTTAAAACTAATGCTGAGACGAAGACTGGTATATCTGAAGAAGACTTAGTAAAGTTAAATTTAAAACTAGTTGATTCTTTAATGGAGGAGTTGAAAGAAGCTAGAGCTAAAATAAAAGAAAAAGATATTATAATTGCAGAACAATTATTTGAATCAAATTTAAGAGTCAAAGAAGCAAATGAACTAACCAGAAATGGGCAAGAGTTGCAATCACAGAATATAAAATACATAGAACTAACAGAAAAAATCAGAGAAGCAGAACCCCCAAAGAAATCTTTCATAGGCAAATTATTTAAAAAATGAATTGTAATTTAGCACAAAATAGTATTAACTCCAATTATATGATAAAATAAAAAAGAAGGGTGTCGGTAAACACTCTTCTAAAGGCAATTAGATATTTATATACTATAGCACTCATAACTATAGATCTTTTTAAAATTAACTCTATTTGTATTATATTATATAAATATCTTCTTTTAAACAACGGGAGGATAAAATGATTATGGATAACGAAAATTTAATGGACAACCTATCATGTGGTGTAAGTAGACGAGGTTATTTTGTAATGGCTGAAAATGCCTTCCTAAACAAACTCGATTTAACTATTTATGAAAAGATGGTATTTTTAAGTTTATGTACCTATGCAGGAAAATCTAATGCATGTTTTCCCGGTCAAAAAGGTATTGCAAAGAATTTAGGTATTAGTGTAAGAACAGTAAATACCACTATAAAATCATTAGAAGATAAAAGTGGTCTGATAATTATTAAGCAATATACCGAAACCAATAGAAAAACTGTAAATATGTACATGCTTGCGGACATAGATCAAAAAACAGGTGAATTTATAAAAGAGAGTTTAGATATATACAGAAGCTTAGCTGATAAACCAAGGCAGATACGAGGAAAGTAGTCATTACGGTTGCTTTCTTTTTTTATTTTAGCAGGGGTATAAGCACCTTATGCATATGGTATACGCATAAGGTGCTTAACAATAACTATATTAATAACTAATTATATGAATATAAGAATTATATTCAAAGAACAAGAAGGTAATATATTCCATTCCACTCTATTCATAGATGATTAACATAGCATTAATAGAATTAATAGAATAATGATCTAGATTCCAAATATGCTTAGTGGATTAGATGAAATAAAGCTTGCAGAGCCCCATGAAGTTGAACCTTTATTATTAGGACTTATTGAACTTTATAATACTAAAACAAGTGTTAATTTACATGAATTATCTTACTTTCATAGTAATTTTGAAAAAATACATCCATTCC
>Ga0209125_1001886_pt1 | contig 17873 bp, 22 predicted proteins | sample BarGraIncub1131A_FD_184503 | JGI IMG/M metagenome (GOLD analysis project Ga0209125, IMG submission 184503) | Arctic peat soil microbial communities from Barrow, Alaska - Barrow Graham LP Incubations 11-31A (SPAdes) (version 2) | ecosystem: Environmental > Terrestrial > Soil > Wetlands > Peat...
AGAAATGTAGCCTACGTCTCAAGCGCAAGCACGCCGCTTGGGACGACGAATATCGGGCTCAGGTGATGGGACTTCAAATTCAATGACGTCCGAGTGACATGGCCCTGGTCGCGTGCCGAAGCGGTCCGCCATCCAGCCACTGACCGGAATACAAACGGCCAGACTCAGGATGTAACTGGTGACCACGGCTTTCAGGCTCAACGGAGTCACCTGGAGACTGGCCGCCATGGCCGGTACCGCCGTATTGATGATGGTCGAGTCCAACTGCTCCATGAATAGGGCGGTGGCCACCACCCACGGGAGGTAACGTTTGACGGAACGGTCCTTCTCGACAAGCGTCGAATGCATTGAGATCTGCTCTGAATGAAACTATTGGCGTCGCGCAGGTCAAACACACACTTGACCGCGCGGCTAAGGCGCGACTTCTTTGGAGGGAAGATCCTTCATGGTCAGCACAATTCAGTCCGTACCGAACGTCGTTACAGCCAGTACGCTTGCCGCTCTGGAACGGCTTTCCCAAGTCGCCCAGGCGGTGGATACCTCTGTGTCCGTTCCCAGCGTGATTCTAACCTTGGGCGGCGAGCCCGCGGCAACCGTCACCTACAATAGCGCGGGGCTAGTCGGGTCGCCGCTGCAGGCGGACGATACCGCCCAAAGCGCAACGGCTGCCGTCTCCGCATCGCCAGCGGGCCAGGCCGCTGCGGCCGCACCAACGGCCACGACCAGCGCGTCCACCGCCGCCGCTGCCACGACCGATTGGAGTAGTCCTCTGTTGGCCAACCAAGAGATCACTAGCGCGGTGACGACCGCTGCCACGAGCGGCAATGTCGACACGACACTCAGCACCAACAACGCCAGCAGCACCGTCGGCACCGTGCCCACCGCCACGGCGCTCGCGACGAATTCGACCCCGAATATCGCGAGCACCACCGCCATTGCGACCGTCGATTTGACGACGGCGGCGCTTAGCGCCAACACGGCCGACACGTTGGCCGCCATTGTTGCCGCAACGCCCACGCTGACCCTGCCCGTCGTGGCGCCGGCAAGCAGCATCGCGCCGACTCCGATCACGGCGACCCCAACCACTGCGCCGACCGCGACGACTACGGTTGCCGTAACCACCGCTGCGCCTACCGCGACCCCCGCCACGACGCCAACGACGACCACGGCTGCCCCCGCGACGATTGCGGAGAATGTCGCCCCGGCAGCCGATTCAGCAGATGTTCTGGCTGCCAAGTCACCTGTTGCGCCGGCCATTCAAGCCCTCACTAACATCACGGCAAACCCGGCGTACGCCAGCATGGCGGCCTCGCTCTACGTGAACATGGAAACTTATCGGGCGCAGCAAGCTTCGGCCACCGCCCTGTTGAACGCCGTGGAGATACCCCAGCCGATCATTCCCGTGCGCGCCGTCACGGAAGTTCTCACAGAGCATCCAGGGGCATTCGAGAATCGCTATCGCAGGAGCAGCTTGACACGCTAACCGAGGTACAACCGGCAAAGCGCCACGCCGGATAAGAAAGACGTTGGGGCTGCGCAGGGGGCGCATCCGCACGTGCGAAACGGCCTTGTCGTCTTTCCCCCAAAGCGTCTTGCTCCCGCCCCCTCCTGCACGTCGCACCTCGCCGCCAAGCCATTGCTTCTGCACGAGTTTGCGAACCGGACCCGTCAATGGAACGCTTCTTGCGCATCTGCACCACGCAAGGTTTTCTTCTTCGTCGAGAAAGGCATGAACATGAACGGCCCCGCCCCCACCAGCCTGCTATTTCGCCTGCGGCCGATGCCCGGCAGCCATGCGCTAGCCATCACCTGCGTCCTCGAACAGTCACTGCGCAGCGGCCGCCGACCGCTGCTGCGCGGTCTCGATGACACTGCTTTTGAGCACCTGGTGACGCACTACTTTGGCGATCTGCCAGTGCACAACGGTGCGCCAGATGACGACACAAAAACCCATGGCATCGATGAGTTCGACGATCTGCTCGCCCTCCTCCTTGCGCACTGCACGACCCCCGGCAAGGAAGGACGCTGGCTCTGCCACGCGGTCGCCACTGCGGCGATGAGCGACAACCATCTGTGGCAAGACATGGGCCTGCCCGACCGGCAGGCGCTCTCCGCGCTCCTCGCGGAAAACTTCCCGGCACTTGCCGCGCGCAACACCGGCAACATGCGCTGGAAGAAGTTCTTTTACCGCCAGCTCTGCGCCGCCGAAGGACTGACCCTGTGCAAATCGCCGCACTGCGCGGTCTGCGTCGATTTTGCCGAGTGTTTCGGCCCGGAAGACGCCAGCCAGCCTTGAACGGCGAATCGCCGGCCCTCGCCGGCGCTGGATCCCGCCCCTGCTTTCGCGCCATTGCCGCCCACTTGTCGGTTTTACGACAAGGCAAGACAAGCAACAAACACTTAGATTCAATGAGTTGCAGATGGCACGCAGCTTGCAGAGAAGAGATCAACTACCGACACGGACGCCCGCCATGAAAGCCAGCGAAATCGCCGAGCTGTTGAACGAACCGGCCTGCACCCACAACAAGAAGGAGAAGTCCGGCTGCGCCCGCCCGAAACCCGGGTCGACCGCTGGCGGCTGCTCCTTCGATGGGGCGCAGATCGCGCTGCTGCCGATCGCCGACGTCGCCCACATCGTGCATGGGCCGATCGCCTGCGCCGGCAGTTCGTGGGACAACCGCGGCACGCGCTCGTCGGGGCCGACCACCTACCGCTACGGCATGACCACCGACCTTAACGAGCAGGACGTGATCATGGGGCGCGGCGAGAAGCGCCTGTTCCACGCAGTTAAGCAGGCCATCGACGACTACTCGCCGGCCGCCGTCTTCATCTACGCCACCTGCGTCACCGCGCTGATTGGCGACGATATCGAAGCGGTCGCCCGCGCCGCCACCGAGCGCTGGGGCGTGCCGGTCATACCGGTCGATTGCGCCGGCTTCTACGGGACCAAGAACCTGGGCAACCGCATTGCCGGCGAAGCGATGTTCCGCCACGTGATCGGCACACGCGAGCCGGACCCGGTGCCGGCCAGCGCACAGCGCCCCGGTATCCGCGTGCATGACATCAACCTGATCGGCGAATACAACATCGCCGGCGAATTCTGGCACGTTGCCCCACTGTTCGACGAACTCGGCCTGCGCATCCTCGGCTCGCTGTCCGGCGACGCGCGCTTCCGCGACGTGCAGACCATGCACCGCGCCGAAGCGAGCATGGTGGTCTGTGCCAAAGCGCTGCTCAACGTGGCGCGCAAGTTAAAGACCGACTACGGCGTGCCCTTCTTCGAGGGCAGCTTCTACGGCATCTCCGACACCTCGCAGGCGTTGCGCGACTTCGCCCGTCTGATCCGCGACCCAGACCTGTGGGCGCGCACCGAAGTCCTGATCGAACGCGAAGAGGCCAAGATCAAGGCCGCGCTGGCGCCCTGGCGTGAACGCCTGCGCGGCAAGCGGGTGCTGCTCTATACCGGCGGCGTCAAATCGTGGTCGGTAGTCTCCGCCTTGCAGGATCTCGGCATGGACGTCGTCGCCACCGGCACCAACAAATCGACCGAGGAAGACAAGGCGCGCATCCGCGAACTGATGGGCGATGGCGCGCGCATGATCACCGACGGCAGCCCGAAGGCGCTGCTCAATGCCGTACGCGAATACCGCGCCGACATCCTGATCGCCGGCGGACGCAATCTCTACACGGCACTGAAGGCGCGCATTCCCTTCCTCGACATCAACCAGGAACGCGAGTTCGGCTACGCCGGCTACGACGGCATGCTCGAACTGGTGCGCCAGCTGGCGCTGACCATCGAAAGCCCGATCTGGTCCGCCGTGCGCGCGCCGGCGCCGTGGGCTAAGGCCAAAGCGGCCGGTACGCCCCTCGTCGCTTAAGGAGAAATGAGCATGGCTGAAATCCTCAAACGCGCCAAGCCCCTCGCGGTCAATCCCCTCAAGGTGAGCCAGCCGGTCGGCGCCGCCCTCGCCTTCCTCGGCCTCAAGAACGCCATCCCGATGCTGCACGGCTCGCAAGGCTGCACGGCCTTCAGCAAGGTCTTCTTCGTGCGCCATTACCGCGAGCCGATCCCGTTGCAGACCACGGCCATGGATCAGGTATCGACGGTGATGGGCGCTGACCAAAACGTTATCGAAGGCCTCAAGACCCTTTGCGAGAAGAGCAAGCCAGAAATCATCGGTCTGCCGACCACCGGCCTTTCGGAAACGCAGGGCACCGATATTCACCGGTTGGTGCGCGACTTCCGCCAGCAGCATCCGCAGTTCGACCATATCGCGGTGGTGCCGGTGAACACGCCAGATTATGCCGGCTCGATGGAAACCGGCTTCGCCCTGGCGCTCGAGGCGATCATCGATGTGCTAGTCCCCGAAACGCGCGTCGCCGGACGGCGGCGCAAGCAGGTCAACGTGCTCGCCAGCTCGATGCTCGGCCCCGGCGATACCGAGGCAATCCGCGATTGGATCGAGGCCTTCGGGCTACGCGCGGTAATCCTGCCGGATATCGGCGATTCGCTCGACGGTCACCTGATCGAGCAGGACACCACGCCACTGACGCTCGGCGGCACGCCGCGCAGCGAGATTGCCAGCATGGGGGAATCGTGCGCAACGCTGGTCATCGGCCGCTCGCTGGCGCACGTCGCGGATCGCCTGGCCAAGCGTACTGAAGTGCCCGACTACCGCTTCGACCACCTGATGGGACTCGCCGCCTGCGACGCCTTCACCCAGGCACTGGCGGAAATCTCCGGCCAGCCGGTACCCGACCGCATCGACCGCCAGCGCGCGCAGTTGCAGGACGCAATGGTCGACACGCACTTCATGAGCGGCTTCACGCGTGTCGCGCTAGCGCTCGACCCGGACATGCTGCTGGCAATGAGTTCCTTCCTTGCCGGGGTCGGCGCCGACATCGTCGCCGCCGTCGCGCCGGCACGCGCCGACTGTCTGGCCGACGTTCCGCGCGCCGACGTGCGCATCGGTGACCTCGAAGACCTGGAGCGCGCCGCCGCCGCGGCCGGTGCGCAGCTCATGGTCGGTAACTCGCACGCCGCGCAGGGTGCCGAGCGCCTCGGCATTCCGCTGCTGCGCGCCGGTTTTCCGCAGTACGACTGGGTCGGCGGCTACGCCCGCTGCTGGGTAGGCTACCGTGGCGCACGCCAGGCCCTGTTCGATTTTGCCAACCTCATTCTGGGGAACCACCATGAGACGCCCGTCTTTAGATCCCGTTTCCGGAACGAACATGTGCCCGCCTCCGACCACACGTCACCTGACGCTGGCCTGGTCTGCCACTAGGGAGATCACCCCAATGCTCAGAATCGCCTTTGCCAGCAACGATCGTTGCACGGTCAATCAGCACTTCGGCGCCGCCGAGGGTTTCGTCATCTACGGTCTCGAAGCCGGCCGGGCGAACCTACTGTCAGTCGCGGAATTCGACGTCTCGAACATGGACGGCAACGAGGACAAGCTGGCTACCAAGATCGACGCGCTGGCCGGTTGTGTCGCCGTCTATTGCCAGGCGATCGGCGGCTCGGCGGTCCGTCAACTGCTAGCACGCGGCATCCAACCGGTGCGCCTCGACGAGGCAGAGTCGATTGAAGGCATTTTGCGCCAGCTCGACCAGGCCGCCAGCGACGGCAGCATCCCGTGGCTGACCAAGGCGCTGCGCCGCAACGAGGCGGCGTCGACCGCCGATGCCGACCGTTTCGACCGCATGGCCGAGGAAGGCTGGCAGGAATGAGCCCGCACGCCATCCACCCGACCGTCCCGGTTGTCGAGTCGCACGGCAAGGTCATCGCCATCGTCAATGGCATCGCCGAGATTCGCGCCGAAAACTCGTCGTGTGGCGGCTGCAAGCGCTGCGGCCAGGGCGCCGAGTCCAACTTCCGCACCTTCCAGTACGACGCCGCCGGCCTGCAGGTCGGCCAGACGATCACGCTGTCGCTGCGCGAATCGTCGCTAGTCGCTGGCGCCGGCATTGCCTACCTGATGCCGGCCATCACCATGATCGGCGGGGCCATTGGCGGCGCCGCGCTCGGCGACCCCTACGCCATTGCCGATGGCGCCGCCGCACTCGGCGCCACCATCGGCCTGATCGCCGGGCTGGCCCTCACGCGCCTGCTCGCAAAAAGCCGCTTGACCCGTTTTCTGGCACCGCAGCTTCGTTGCGATGCCGCTGCTTTACCCATTCACGGAGAAAAACCATGACGCAGGATGCCGTTCTAGTGCCCGCTAACGATCCGATCTACCAGACCGACTTCGTCAAGGAAATGCTGCGCCAGATGCGTGCCCTCGACAGCTATGGCCAGTACGACGGCAAGTCACCCGAAGAAATCCTCAGCCCCTTCGTACTCACCAAGCAGCGCAAGGCCGAGATACCACTGATCGGCGACCCGGATGAAACCACGCTGGCGCGCATCAAGGCCTTCTACAACGGCATCGCGGTACTCGTTGAAAAGGAATGCCGCCTGATGGCGGTGCCGCTGATTCACCTGACGCACGAGGGTTTCGGGCGTGGCCTGATCACCGTCGGCAAGCTGGTAGTGCTCGACCGCACGCTGCGTGACGTGCATCGCTTCGGCTTCGAAAGTCTGTCGAAGATGAAAACCGAAGCCGACAAGTATCTGTCGGTCGCACTCGAAGTGATCGGCAAATACCCCGAAGTTGCTGGACTGTGAGGTGCATCAAAACAAGGAAGAGTCATGAACGAGGAAGAACTTAAACATCTGGACAAGGAAGTGAAGAAGCTAAAACGCATCGCCAGCGAATGGGCGGCGCAGATGCACGACCTAGTCGAGGAACGCCTGCCGGCGGCCTATGAGGAAATCCCCGGTATCGCGCAATCCACCTACAACGCATGCAAGGCCTGGGCTGACGCTAACGCGCGGCTGGCCGCAGAACAAACAGTTTGAGGAATAGAAAATGGCAAACATCACTGGTTTAACCTTGGATGGTAAGAGCTGGACGCCCGAATTCGCGACCGCGCTCGACCCCAAGAAATGCATCGGCTGCGGCCGCTGCTACAAGGTCTGCCCGCGCGACGTACTCGACCTCATCGTGCGTGGAGAAGACATGGAACTCGATGATGATGAAGATTACGACGAGGATGACACCGCTTCGGTCATGACCCTCGCCAATCCGGGCGATTGTATCGGCTGCGGCGCCTGCGGACGCGTTTGTCCGAAAGGCTGTTACTCCTACGCTGCGGCCGCCGCTGCATGACACTGGAAAGTCGCATCGCCGCCGGTCGCCCGGTTGGCGAAGCAACCTGGCGCGCGGCGCAACTCGCCGCTGCGCGCCTCGGTGTCGCGCTCATTGCGGCAGCCTGGGAAGCGGCGCGCTTCGAACTGAAGCGCGACCCCTACTCCGGCGAGCACACGCTGATCGCTCGCTGGCGGGATGAAACGCATTGCAACACGGTGAGCATCGATCCGCAAGGGCGTGTCTATGCCGAGTTCGACCTGCTCGTGGCGCACCCGCAAAAGCCCGGCTGGTGGGTCGAAGCCATCGAAATATGGGGCCAGCCATCGCAGCTCAAGGCCGACCTGCGCCTGCTCCCGGCCCCCGGCGCCTAAGCCAGGCGAAACGCCCGGCGGTGATTAAGGAGACCAACGTGCTGTCCGAAACCCGCCTTATCTTTTTTCACAAACAGTCCAACAGCGCGCGCACCCGTTTTCTGCGCTTTGAACACGGCATAATCGGTTTCTCTCCCCTGCCTTCCGACGCCGTAGTGCGCTCGGCGGCGGAAGAGGTGGTGCGCGCCCATCCCGCTGCATTGATCAACGACGCCGCGCAACGCCTCAGCCTGCCGGTCGACGCACTGTGCCCGCTGGGCGAGTTCTACGCCGAGGTCGAAAGCGGCGAGCAGGTGATCCCCGTCCTGCTGATCCAATTCACTGCCATCGACCCGCCCTTCGACGCCGTCGAAGCCGTGGGTGGCCGCTTCGTGTCCATCACTGAAACGCGTCGCTTGCCGGCCGCCGAACTCGAACTGCTGCGCCGCGCCTACGAAGTCCTGATCGGCTGATCGCGCGGGCGCGCTAGACGCCGACGCGCCATGGCGCGCTTCCGACAAGCCCGTCTTTTGTTGCATTCGCGACAATCCATTAGACGCACTTTTTCCTGTATTTTCAATTTGTTGGACAAACCAAGCAGACTGGCACGCCGCTTGCACTGCATAGATCAAATTCCCAACCCCCAGGAGAAAGCAAATGATCACCCTGACGCCGAGCGCTACCAAAGCCATGCATCGCTTCATCAAGGGTGCCGAGAATCCGGTTGTTGGCCTGCGCATCTTCGTTTCCGGCGGCGGTTGCGCCGGTTTCCAGTACGGGCTGCGCCTTGAGCAGGAAAAAGCGGAAGACGACGAACTGATGCTGATCGACGGCATCCCCGTGCTGATCGACCCGATGAGCTATCCGATGCTCGCTGGGCTGTCCATCGACTTCGTCGACAGCCTGACGCAAACGGGCTTCAAGTTCAGCAATCCGAATGCCGCCACCTCGTGTGCCTGCGGCCAGTCCTTCTCAGCCTAGATTCCGGGAGCAAGATCATGTGGGACTACACCGAAAAAGTTCAGGATCATTTCTTCAACCCGCGTAACTCCGGTGCGCTCGACGACGCCAATGCGGTCGGCGAAGTCGGCTCGATCAAGTGTGGCGACGCCTTGCGCCTGCAGCTCAAGGTCAACCCGGAGAACGACACGATCATTGACGCCCACTTCCAGACCTTCGGCTGCGGCTCAGCCATCGCCTCGTCGTCGGCACTGACCGAGATGATCAAAGGCAAGACGCTCGACGAAGCACTGCTGGTCAGCAACCAAGACATCGCCGACTTCCTTGACGGCTTGCCGCCTGAAAAGATGCATTGCTCGGTGATGGGGCGCGAAGCGCTGCAAGCTGCCGTGGCCAACTATCGCGGCGAGGCGTGGAGCGACGATCATGAGGAAGGCGCAATGATCTGCAAGTGTTTTGCGATCGATGCGGTGCTCATCGAGGACACGATTCGCGCCAACGATCTGTCGACCGTTGAGGAAGTGACCAATTACACCAAGGCCGGCGGCGGCTGCTCTTCGTGCCACGAGGGCATCGAGGAAATTCTTGCCAAGGTCCACGCTGAATGGGCCGGCACCCCAGCGGCGGTGCCGGTGACTCCCGCCCCGGTCAAGGCTGCAGCGCCAGTCAAGCTGACCAACTATCAGCGCAGCCGCAAGATTGAGGAAATCGTCGAGACGATGCGTCCGGTCCTGCACCGCGACCACGGCGACATCGAAATCGTCGAGATCGACGGCAAGACCGTTTATGTCAATCTGACTGGCGCCTGCAAGGGCTGCATGATGGAAGCGGCGACCCTCGGCGACCTGCAGAACAAGCTCTGCGAGGGCCTCGGCGAACTGATACGCGTCCTGCCAGCCGCCCTGATGGCTACCGCGAAGGTCTAATCATGAAGCCCATCTATCTTGACAACAATGCGACGACCGCCTGCGATCCGGCGGTTGTCGAAGCGATGCTGCCGTATTTCACCGAGCAGTTCGGCAATCCGTCGTCGATGCACAGCTTTGGCAACCAGGTCGGCCACGCCATCAAGGCGGCGCGCGTCAGCGTGCAGAAGCTGCTGGGTGCCGAGCACGACTCGGAAATCGTGTTCACCTCTTGCGGTACCGAATCGGATTCGACCGCCATCCTTTCGGCGTTGCGTGCCCAGCCGGACCGCAACCAGATCATCACCACCGCCGTCGAGCATCCGGCCATCCTCACGCTCTGCGAGCACCTGGAGAAGGACGGCTACGTCGTGCACAAGCTCGGTGTGGACAAGAAGGGGCGCATCGATCTGGACGAATACAAGTCGATGCTAAATCCCCGCGTCGCCATCGTTTCGGCGATGTGGGCGAACAATGAAAGCGGCACCATTTTCCCGGTCGAACGGATGGCCGAACTGGCCAATACCGCCGGCGTTATGTTCCATACCGACGCGGTGCAGGCAATTGGCAAGATTCCGATCGATCTGAAAAGCACTAAGATCGACATGCTCTCGCTGTCCGGGCACAAGCTGCACGCGCCGAAGGGCATCGGCGTCCTCTACCTGCGCCGCAACACGCGTTTTCGCCCGCTGCTACGTGGCGGCCACCAGGAACGCGGCCGCCGCGCCGGCACCGAGAACAGCGCCTCCATCGTGGGTCTGGGCAAAGCCGCTGACCTCGCGCTGGAGTTCATGGCCTTCGAGAATACCGAGGTCAAGCGCCTGCGCGACAAGCTCGAACGTAGCATCCTCGCCGCCGTACCGTACAGTTTCTCGACCGGCGACGCGGGCCCCAACGGTAGCCGCCTGCCGAACACGAGCAGCATTGCTTTTGAATACATTGAGGGCGAGTCGATCCTAATGCTGCTCAACAAGCTTGGCATCGCCGCCTCGAGCGGCTCGGCATGCACCTCGGGTTCGCTCGAGCCGTCGCATGTAATGCGCGCCATGGGCATTCCCTACACCGCCGCGCACGGCACGATCCGTTTCTCGTTTTCGCGTTACAACACGGAAGCGGAAGTTGATCGCGTCATCGAAGCGGTACCGCCGATCATCGCTCAGCTGCGCAAGCTCTCGCCGTACTGGGGGACGAACGGCCCCGTTGATGATCCGGAAAAGGCCTTTGCCCCGGCCTACGCGTAGTCGTCGCGCGCACGTTAATTTCCCGCCTCACAAAAAAAACCCGCCGAAGCGGGTTTTTTTTCGAACTGGAAAGCTCAGACCGACATTACATGCCCATGTCCATGCCGCCCATGCCGCCCATGCCGCCCATACCGCCAGGCATGCCGCCGGCGGGTTTGTCTTCGGCCAGTTCCGCGACCATGCAGTCAGTGGTCAGCATCAGGCTGGCCACCGAAGCGGCGTTTTGCAGCGCGGTACGCGTCACCTTGGTCGGATCAAGCACGCCCATTTCAACCATGTCGCCATAAACGCCCGTTGCGGCGTTGTAGCCGAAGTTGCCCGAACCGAGCACCACGGCATTGACCACGACCGACGGTTCTTCGCCGGCGTTGGCAACAATTTCACGAAGCGGTTGTTCCATTGCACGCAGGACGATCTTGATGCCGGCGTCCTGGTCATGGTTGTCGCCCTTGAGATTGGAGAGCGCAACACGAGCACGCAACAGCGCAACACCGCCGCCGGGGACGATGCCTTCTTCAACGGCGGCACGGGTGGCGTGCAGCGCGTCTTCGACGCGGGCCTTCTTTTCCTTCATTTCGACTTCGGTGGCTGCGCCGACCTTAATCAAGGCGACACCACCGGCGAGCTTGGCAACACGCTCTTGCAGCTTTTCCTTGTCGTAGTCGCTGGTCGCCACTTCGATCTGGGCGCGGATCTGCTTGACGCGCGCTTCGATGTTGGCGGAGACGCCGGCACCATCGATCAGGGTGGTGTTTTCCTTGCCGATTTCGATGCGCTGGGCTTGGCCGAGTTCGGCCAGGGTAGCTTTCTCAAGGGTCAGGCCAACTTCTTCGGCGATCACTTGGCCACCGGTCAGGATGGCGATATCTTCGAGCATCGCCTTGCGTCGATCGCCGAAGCCCGGCGCCTTGACGGCACAGGTCTTCAGGATGCCACGAATGTTGTTGACCACCAGGGTGGCTAGCGCTTCGCCGTCAACATCTTCAGCGACGATCAGCAGCGGACGGCCGGCCTTGGCGACTTGCTCGAGCACGGGCAGCAGATCACGAATGTTGGAGATCTTCTTGTCGAAGAGCAGCACATACGGGTTTTCGAGAATGGCAACCTGCTTTTCCGGATTGTTGATAAAGTAAGGCGACAGGTAGCCGCGGTCAAACTGCATACCTTCAACGACGTCCAGCTCGTTGTTCAGCGACTTGCCATCTTCAACGGTGATGACGCCTTCCTTGCCGACCTTATCCATCGCGCGCGCGATGATTTCGCCGATGTCGGCGTCAGAGTTGGCGGAGATCGAACCGACCTGGGCGATTTCCTTGTTGGTCGAGCAAGGCTTGGAGAGCTTCTTCAACTCTTCGATGGTGGCTGAAACCGCCTTGTCGATACCGCGCTTCAGATCCATCGGGTTCATGCCGGCGGCAACGAACTTCATGCCTTCGCGGACGATTGACTGCGCCAGCACGGTCGCCGTGGTGGTGCCGTCACCGGCAATGTCGGAGGTGCGCGAAGCGACTTCCTTGACCATCTGGGCGCCCATGTTGGCGAACTTGTCTTTCAGTTCGATTTCCTTGGCGACAGAGACACCGTCCTTGGTCACCGTTGGGGCACCGAAGGAGCGCTCCAGCACGACGTTACGACCCTTCGGGCCGAGGGTAACCTTGACCGCGTCGGCCAGGATGTTCACGCCTTCGACCATGCGAGCGCGTGCGGAATCGCCGAATTTGACTTCTTTAGCTGCCATAAAGATAACTCCTAGAATTCTGTAAGGTGGTGAAGCGGGTCAGGAAGCTTAGCGAACGACGCTTAAGCTTCGACGACGCCCATGATGTCTTCTTCGCGCATGACCAGCAGTTCCTGGCCGTCGACCTTGACGGTCTGCCCGGCGTACTTGCCGAACAGGACGCGGTCGCCGACTTTGACGTCCAGCACCAGGTGCTTGCCATTCTCGTCACGCTTGCCCGGTCCAACGGACAGAATTTCACCCTGATCGGGCTTTTCGGCGGCGGTATCGGGAATGACGATACCGGAGGCGGTCTTGCGCTCTTCTTCCAGACGCTTGACTATCACGCGATCATGCAACGGACGAATTTTCATGCAGTTTCTCCTTGATTTTGGATTTAAGCGACTTGCAACTGATCGATACCTGCCGGCCCAAGAGTGTCCGGGACTTACACGCAGGGTTATTAGCACTCGAAGCTAACGAGTGCTAATAATAGGGGCGAGGTGCCTGAATTTCAAGGAGGCGAAGGGCAAATAGTCGACGAAAATATATTCGGCGACAAAAAAAGAGGTGGAAGACAAGAATATGTCCAGGAAGACAAGGGGTTAGCCATGAGATCCGGGCACCCCCTCCGGCACCTCATTTCTGTGCTGCCAATGGATCAAACCCTCTATCGTTGGGGCCACGTACCACTCTGCGTCCGGAAATGCCCCGGACCGTGACCCGAGGCCTCATCGCGCGTTTAGCGCCCGGTCGGTGAGGGACAGCTGATCCCGGTATTGTCGCTTGAGCCGGTAAAGCTGGGCCGGACGATTGGATCGTCCGGTCTCGAGCGCCCCCGCGATGGGCTCCAGGATGGCGAGTTCGTCGATCTTGCGCCGGAAACTCACTTTGTTGATTGGCTCGCCCAGAACCGTTTCGTAAACCGATTGCAGGCGCGGCAGCGTAAACGCGTCACCACACAGATACACCGGCAAGGAGGAATAGCTGCTCTTATTTCGCACACGGCTGACGGCCGCTTCAACGATCTGCTGGTGGTCGAATGGCAGGCCTTTCAGGCGGCCAACCGCCAGCAGTTCGACCTGCGGGTGCCCAGCCTGATTGATGACCGCTTCCGGCACGAGGGCGAAATAGCCGATCGAGATCGACCAACCGCGCGGGTCGCGCCCCGGGCCGGAGAAAGTCGCCAGTTGTTCAAGATAGGGGCTGACGATTCCGGTTTTTGTGCGCAAAGTGCGCACCGCCGCATCGCGGGTATCGGCGTCTTCTTCCGCATGAACGTAGCCGCCGGGCAATGCCAGAACCCCCCTGAAGGGATCGTTCTCGCGCTTGAGCAGCACCACGTGCAGGGAAGCATCCTTGAGCGTGAGCAGCGCGATATCGACGGTGCAGATGATGTCAGTCATGGGGCCATTGCGACAAGTTAGATCATGCTTAGTATATACGGCATCCTAATGACATTTTAGTGTGTGCAGAGAAAACAAGGACAAACAATGGAATTTTTAGGCAAACTATCGCGAGCATGGAATTGTTAGCTGCATAACTGAACTAACTATTCTAGAATTCGATCACGCACTCGAAAACCGGGAACATGATTTGGAGAGCCCGCATGAAGTCCAACAAAACGTATCTTTTGATCATTGATCCGCAGAATGATTTTTGCGATCTGCCGGACATCTCTTGCCTGCCGACCGCTGACCAAGCGGAGCAAGGGCCAAGCCCCGCCCTGCCGGTAAACGGCGCGCATGCCGACATGCAACGGATTGCGACGCTGATCGACCGTTGCAGCGAACGGATCGACGAGATTTTTGTGACGCTCGACTCCCACCAGCACCTCGATATCGCTCATCCTACTTTTTGGGAACAGGAAGGCGGCAGCGCAGTGAATCCGTTCACCCCGATCTTGGCAGGTGACGTGCGGGCCGGTCGCTATCGCCCGCGTCAGCCGGAAGCACTGACACGCGTGCTTGCCTATCTTGACGCTTTGGAGGCGACGGGCCGCTACGTGCACATGGTTTGGCCGATCCACTGCGAAATTGGCAGTTGGGGGCACAACGTCCACAGCGCCGTGCGGGCGGCTTATAACCGCTGGGAAGAATCGCGGCAAAGCAACGTTCACAAGGTACTCAAAGGCAGCAACCCGTGGACCGAGCACTACAGCGCGATCAGCGCCGAGGTACCCGATCCCGTTGACGAGGCGACCCACACCAACCGCCGCCTGATCGAACAACTGAAGCAGGCTGACCGCGTGCTGATCGCCGGCGAAGCGGGTAGCCATTGCGTCAAGGCCACCACGGAGCACCTTGCCGAACAGTTCGGCCCGACGGCCCTCGGGCGGCTGGTGCTACTTGCCGACTGCATGAGTCCGGTGACCGGTTTTGCCGCGCAGTACGAGGCTTTCCTCACGAGCATGCGCGCGCGTGGATTGCGGATAATGACGTCGGTCGACGTCATTACCGAACTGGGCGCAACCGACCGCGTCGTCGGCGTTTGAAAAAAGAGGAACCCTCATGAGCGCAAAACAAGCCCCGGTCGTACGCAGCCTCCTGGAGAACGACCTCTACAAATTCACCATGTGGCAATCCTTGCTGCACAGTCATCCCGGCGCGCGGGCGGAGTACGCCTTCGTCTGCCGCAATACACCGGTCTTCCCGCTGACAGAACTCAAGGAGGCCCTAGAGGCCGAGCTCGATTATCTGTGCACCATGAGTTTCAGGCCGGACGAACTGGATTACCTGCGCAGCCTGCGCTTCATCAAGAGCGATTTCGTCGATTTCCTGACGCTCTTCCGCTTCCAGCGCCACTTCATCGCGGTGACGGTCCGAGACGAGACGCTCCGGATCGAGGCCAAGGGACCGCTGGTACACGTCATGGGCTTTGAGATCTTCGTGCTCTATATCGTCAATGAGCTCTACTTCCGCCACTTGCGGGTCGGCGACGACGTGATGACCGAGGCTCGTCGGCGTCTAGCCGACAAAATCCGCCTGCTCAAGGACAACCACGCGGATCTGTGCGGCGACGCAGAGCAGCCATTCGCCTTCTCCGACTTCGGCCTGCGCCGGCGCTATTCTGGTGACTGGCAAGACGAGGTCGTGCGTACCCTTCTGAATTCGGTGCCGCAATTCTTCCGTGGTACCTCGAACGTCTATTTGGCCAAAAAATATGGGCTTACGCCGATCGGCACAATGGCCCACGAATACATGCAGGCCTACCAGTCCTTCGGTTTCCGCCTGCGTGATTTCCAGAAGGCGGCGCTCGAAGGCTGGGTACAGGAGTACCGAGGCGACCTGGGGACCGCCCTGACCGACGTGGTCGGCATGGACGCCTTCTTCAACGACTTCGACCTGTACTTCGCCAAACTGTTCGACGGCTTGCGCCACGACTCGGGGGATCCGGTGGTCTGGGGAGAGAAGGCAATCGCGCACTACCAGCATCTGCATATTGACCCGATGACGAAGCGCCTGGTGTTTTCGGACGGACTGGACCTGCCGCGCGCCATCGCGCTCCACCGGCACTTTCGCGGACGGATCACCACCAGCTTCGGCATCGGCACCGATCTGACCAACGATACGCCGCACCAGGCGCTGAACATTGTCATGAAGATCGTATCTTGCAACGGGCAACCGGTGGCCAAGTTATCGGACTCACCGGGCAAGACCTTGTGTGACGACCAGACTTTCCTAGCCTATCTGCGGCAAGTATTCAGCCATCCCCTTGTCAACTGAAGGAAATTTCGCGTCATGGGCAAACTTCGCCTGACCCTGGCCCAGATTAATCCGACGGTCGGCGACATCGCTGGCAATCTCGCGCTGATGAGGCTGGCAGCCACCCGGGCACTGGCCGAGCAAGCCAGACTGGTCGTCTTCCCCGAATTGTCACTGACTGGCTATTACCCCGGCGACCTGCTCGACGAACCGGGCTTCCTCGCAGCCATCGACGACGGACTGGCGCAGTTGCTGGCGGCGACACGCGAGACGCCAGGCCTGTACTGGGTCGTCGGCGCACCGACGCGCCGCACCGGCCCCGGCAAACCGTTGCAGAACAGCCTACTGGTCGTAGTCGACGGCAAAATCATCCTGCGCTACGCCAAGCAGTTGCTGCCGACCTACAATGTCTTCGACGAGCGTCGCCACCCCATGCGCAAGGGAGTTTTGTCAGCCGCGATAGCCGGGCGCTTGACCCGGCGCCCGGAATCGGCCTGCCGATGATGGCTTTCTATCGGTGCCAGATCGTCCTTGGCTTGCGCGACTACGCACGACGCTGCGGTTTCGCCAAAGCGGTGGTCGGCTCTTCGGGCGGCATCGACAGCGCACTGACCCTGGCACTGGCCGTCGAGGCCCTTGGGCCGGACAACGTGGGCGGCATCACCATGCCTTCGCGCTTTTCCAGCGCCGGCAGCGTCGGCGATTCAGCGGCACTCTGTGGCAATCTCGGCATCCGACTGCTCGCACACCCGATCGGCGAATTGGTCGACCGCTATGTGGCAGGATTTTCCCAGGCCTTCCACAACCCGCTCCAGGGGCTGCCGTTGGAAAATCTACAGGCGCGAATTCGCGGCACGATCCTGATGGAGTACTCCAATGCCTTCGGCCATCTTTTGCTCACCACTGGCAACAAGAGCGAAATTTCGGTCGGCTACTGCACTCTGTATGGCGACGGCGGGTGGCCTGGGTCTGATCGGCGACCTCTACAAGACAGAGGTCTTCGCCCTCTGTCGCCACCTCAACGCCAGTCATGGGCGAGAAATCATCCCAGCGGCAATCATCAACAAGGAACCATCGGCGGAACTGGCGCCGGGGCAGCGCGACACCGACAGCCTGCCCCCCTATCCGGTGCTGGACGCGATCCTGAAGCAGCTGATCGAGGGCAATCGGCTGAGCGAACTGGAGCGCACCGAGGTCGGACAAGCCTTTGCCGTGCTGACGGCGAGCGCGGAAGGAGCGGAACTGATCGCCCGGATCAAGGCCATGATTGCTCGTAACGAATACAAGCGCGGCCAGGCGCCGCCGATCCTGCGCCTGCGCGGCCGGGCCTTTGGCAGCGGCCGGCAGATGCCGATCGCGGCGCGCTACGACTTCTGAGACCAAGAACAGGGTTACTCTGGTCAGTTTTTGTCTTGGTTTCCGTTTCGTGAAAAATGCCTCCCGCCGATTCACCAACGTTGCCCCGACGGACTTTGTATTTTTTTGGTTCGGGTGGAACGAAAGGACACGCAGGGTAACGAAGGCGTTCGACGGATTGCCGCAATCGCCGCCAATCGATCATCCGGATCAATCCGCGCTCGGTTACCGCTGATGTTTCCGGGCAGCGCCCTGTCTCAAGCACTCGCTGGCGGCGCCCCTTGCGCCGCCATATGGCCAACAACCGCGACCTCTTCGACCGACAGCACCTGGTTCAGGTCGAGCACGATGACGAACTTGCCGTGGATCTTGCCCATGCCCTTGATGAAGTCGTTGCGGATCTGTGCCCCGAATTCCGGCGGCGGCTCGATGTCGCCGGGGGCAATT
>Ga0209125_1001887_pt1 | contig 17852 bp, 14 predicted proteins | sample BarGraIncub1131A_FD_184503 | JGI IMG/M metagenome (GOLD analysis project Ga0209125, IMG submission 184503) | Arctic peat soil microbial communities from Barrow, Alaska - Barrow Graham LP Incubations 11-31A (SPAdes) (version 2) | ecosystem: Environmental > Terrestrial > Soil > Wetlands > Peat...
GATTGTTTGAACTTTTCAAAAGCCATCCTGAAACGAAGTTCAAGAACATCATCTGCTGGAGCATAAGCCTCAGCTTCACCCCCTTCACTTATATATTTTTTATAAGCCTCTTCTTTTTGAGCCTTATTCTTTTTTTCAAATTCAATCCTGACATTAGCTACTTTCTTCTTAATCAGTGAAATATCAGTCTCTGCAACAACCTTCTCCAGTAGTTCTACCAGTTGTTTACGATTAAATGATTCGTAATTCATCAAAGAATCATCTTCTACGTCTTCATCATCATCTTCTTCTTCCTCAACAACAGTTCCAATATCCATTGCCAAAAGTTCCTGATGAATCAGTTCATGTGCACTGGTATCATTTTTCACTTCTACTTGAACAGTATCTAAAGGAGCTTCAATAGAAGCAATAGTTTCAATTTCAACTGGAGCTTCTGGTGCTGTTGATGCTGGAACTGGTTCAGCAGCTGCAATAGTTTCGGGAACTTCTGTTGTTACTGATTCTTTAATTGTATCATCAGTCGCTACTATTGATTCAGTTTCTAACGACTCTTCAATTGATTCAGCGGCTGCAATAGTTTTGGGAACTTCGGTTGCTACTGATTCTTCAATAGTTTCTGCAGCTTCTTTTGTTTCAGGAACTTCAGTTACTTCAGAAACTTCAGTCGTTTCAGGAGTGTCAGATAAGGGAAATGTTTTTTGAGTTGATTCATCAATATTATTTGATTCAACTTCTTTGACATTTTCCACCATTTCATTTTTCAATAAAACATCCTGATTTTCTTCAGGCAGATTGGTTTGATGAACATTGATAGCATCTGATACAGATGCAGCATTCTCCTCCTGTGCTTTGATTTCATCTGCCTCAGGATTCAGATTAAGACGATCCTTCTTTTCCATTGCTCATTGGTTTAGGTTCCTGAACAGTGACAACTGCTTATAATTACTATTGCATTTGCCCCAGTTACTTGGTTGAGATTCATTTTTAAACGCATTTCCCGTTTAAATGATTTATTTTTAATCGGTTCACAAAATTAGAAATATTTTTGTAACACTAAAATATTTCCCAAATTTAATATAATACATCATACTATAGTTCACTTCAACGAAACACTTATTAATTTTCAGTATACACACTTTAAAATATAAAATCTAATAAACTGACTATCAGTGTATTTAATTACAATATTCAAAATCAATCACATGCAATAATTGTAAATTAATTTTTTAAAGTAATCCTTTAATCCAATGCTCGTTTGTTAAAAATAATATATCCGATGGTAAAGCCAAAAGAAAATCGATCTTGATTCCGGTCAAACCAGCTCATACTTAAGGAAGCAGGACCTATCGGACTATGAAAAACAACTGCCGAAGTAGCCATATATTTAAGATTGGGCAGTTTACTATCATAAGCAGCCGTATTATCTGCAAGTTTTATAATTTGATTAATTGGTTTAAATGCATAACCTTCAACTCTAACATCAAAAGATTTTGAAATCATATACACATTTTTCAAACCAGCAGAAATAAAATTATTAGCTCTGAATTCGGGCATAAAAATAGTTCGGGCATATGGAAAAGGAGCAAAAACACCTGCTGATAGCAAACTCGATGTATAATTGTTAAAAAGTTTTTTATTCGAAAGCATTACCTCTGAATAAAAACCAAGTTTAAGTTTACCTATTTTCTGATAGAAATTATCATATTCCATTCTAACCTGAAACCATTCCTGATGAGCTGAAGAAGGATTTTCCAAAAGAGAAGTTGTACCTGGTTCATTTTTCTCTTTCCCATTTACATAACGAAAATCAATAAAAAAACGTGAACCTTGATTCGCATACTGTTTATCATTCAAAGTATTTGCTTCAAAACTAATATTGGGTGTAAACAAATCAAAATATGTTTTATCCGCAATATCGTTACGACTAAAGTCATTTCTCTGATAATAATCATCTCTTAAATGTGCAGTAGCAACTCCGAATTCAAATTTCGCATTTCTTCCGTATGGTAATCCGTAATTTATTTCTGAATGATTCTCGTTTTGAATCAAATAAGAAGGTGTCTTATCTTCAAAAAAATAAGTTGAAGTCTTGAAATAATCCCATTGATTAAAACAAATTGAAAGATCGAGGTAATTAGGCAATGTAGAAGGAAAATCCCACCGGGCTCCTATTTCGGCAGAGCTAAAAAACCTTCCAATATAAATATTTGCCCTGTATACTGCTGCCGATTTTGCTAAACGTTTAAAGCGGAGTCCTAGAAATGCTTCATTTATTGGACTTGAAGATACTGTACCACCAAATTGCACATTGATATTGTTCTCCTTTTCAACATCGAGATACAAATCATACCATTTCCTTTCTGAATTATATTTTAAAGTTGGGAAAATGTAAGCTATCTGACTATCTGAAAGCAGCTTAAAGTAATCTGTTTTCATATGGTCCAGTGGAACAGTAGGTTCTTTATGAAAAAGGTGCCAGCGCACATACGCTGATTGATTTTTTTTAAGTCCATTTACATAAATACTTCCGATATTGAGTGGTGGAATTTCGTTTTTAAATGCCTTTCGTTTTTCTGCAATAACTTCTTTTGAGATATAATTTGTATGGAATTTACGAATTTCAGGTATCATTCGCAATGTGGCAACATAACCACTATCAATAAATTCGCGTGTATGACTAAAATCAGTAACATTCACAGATTTCAATTTGGGTTCAATTAAAACTCCATTTTCGCAAGGTATATCATATTTTGATTCAACCATCAACATGCTCTGTATCTGGGATAAAATATCATTACTCTTTGGAGGGCCGTAATTTCCTGCTACCTTACTACCAATTATCATATCTGGGAAAAAGTCATTCATCATTACATCGGCTGGAAAGTTATTATACATTCCCCCGTCAAACATTAACTTACCGTCGATGGTAATTGGTCTGAAATAAAATGGAAAAGTGATTGAAGCTCGAATTGCTCTACCCAAATCTCCTGATTTTAAAATAGCTTGTTTGGTTGATGCCACATCAGAAGCAACACATCTGAAAGGAACCATCAAATGATCAAAATCCCCGTTTGAAGCAGCTGAGGCTCCGGAAAATAATTTCATAAAAGCAAAATCCATCTGATGAGGAGACACCAGATTTGTAGGTATAATATTAGTTGTTAAAATAGAATCATAATTAAACCTGAGATTGATCCATGAAGCATTAGGTGCTTCTTTTTTAAAGAAATAAGTGTATTCTACACCAAGTTCGCCAGAAACCCAGTAATTAAAGTCTTTTGATGCGATAATTGCCTCCATTTCATCGGGTGAATATCCAGAAGCATAAAGACCTCCAATAATTGCCCCCATTGAAGTCCCTGTAATATAATCGATAGGAATGCCATTATCTTCTAATGCACGGATGACACCAATATGAGCAACACCCTTCGCCCCGCCCCCACTAAGTACTAAACCAACTTTTTGTGCTGAAGCAGTTAATCCGATATTGAGGATTAAAATAATCCAAAAAATATAAAATCTTAAACTCATTAATTTATTTGATTGAAGTTTTATCCAATTTTTTTTTGAAATGGGTAATATTAATAAACTATCGTTTTCGTTTCCATAATTTTTAAATTCATTTGGTATTTCGAAAAGATTTACTAATTGAATTAAAAACAGAAAATCGTTGATTATTACGAATAATCCCCTGATTGACAGTCTTTACTTCTTCAATTGTATAAAAAGCATTAGGGTTAATTTCATTAATAATTGAAATGTAATCCTTTAAATCTTTACGGTTTATGATAGAAATAAAAATTTTAACTTCTCCCCTGCTACCCTCAGCATCAATGGTTGTTAATCCGAAATTATGATTTCGCAACTTGTCAATCAGCTCATCAGTATTGAGTGTAGGGATTATACGAACTAAAACTGTCCCAATAGAAATGCGTTCTTCAAGTGTCATCCCTATAAAATTTCCCATTGCAAATCCAGATCCATAAGCTATATAACAAAGAGCATTATCAAGATGTTTCATTATCTGACTTACAGCAATCAGCCAAATAATAACTTCAAAGAAACCAAGCATCGGGGCAATAAATCTATATCCTTTTGAAAGAAAAATAAGACGCATTGTACCGATACTCTGATCAGCAATGCGAGAGAGAAAAATAAGTAAAGGTAAAATCACCCAGGTAAAAATATCTGAATCATTATATACTAATGCATTAAGTATCATACTACCTCGTTATAGTTAAACGACAAATGTACAGATAAAATATTACCTTTGTTCTGGTTTTAAACTAAAGACAAACATTATAATTTTTTATTTTTTATGATTGTTATAACCGGTGCTGCAGGCTTTATAGGGAGTTGTTTGGTTCGTAAACTTCTTGATGAAGGGTATGATAGACTCATCGTGGTTGATGATTATTCACGACCCGAAAAGATGAAAAACCTTGATGGGAAATCCATACTAAAATACGTACATCGTGATGTATTTATAGAATGGCTTGAAGAACATGCAATAGACGTTGATTTTATTTTTCATATTGGTGCCAGAACAGATACTACTGAATTTGATGTTAATGTTTTTGATCAATTAAATCTCAACTATACAAAGTCGATTTGGAACAGTTGCACAAAACATGCTATACCACTTGTTTATGCATCATCAGCAGCAACTTACGGTCTGGGTGAATTTGGATACAATGACGACCATTCAATCGTTGACAGCTTAAAGCCACTTAATCCATACGGTGAATCGAAAAACAATTTCGATAAATGGGCTTTGAAACAAATAGATCAGCCTCCATTTTGGGCTGGAATGAAGTTTTTTAATGTATACGGGCCTAATGAATATCACAAAGGTCGAATGGCATCTGTCATATTTCACTCTTTTTTACAAATAAAAGAAAAAGGCAAAGTGAAACTATTCCGTTCGCATCGTCCTGATTTTATAGATGGAATGCAACTACGCGACTTCGTATATGTTAAAGACGTAATTGATGTTCTTTATTTCATGATGATCAAACACCCCCAAAATGGTTTGTACAATCTGGGAACAGGCAAAGCCAGAGCATTTTTGCATTTAGCCCAGGCAACTTTTTCAGCACTTCATATACCCGAAAATATTGATTTTATTGACACCCCAGTAGACATAAGAAACAAATACCAATACTTTACAGAAGCCAACATGGCAAAATTAATAACTGCGGGTTATAATAAACCATTTACAAGTCTTGAAGATGGTGTAAAAGATTATGTAAACAATTATTTATCTTCAAATAGTTATTTTTGAGCTTATTGATAATTTATTATACAGTTTTTATCTAATTTCAGGAACCTTCATTCGCTAATTACTATATAGAACCAGTGTTAAAGTAGTGTTAAAATTAATTTTATAATTAAACGTTTAGCATCTTTGTCCTTCTAATTATAAAAATCTTTAAACTCAACCTTTATGAAAAAGTTAATTTTATCCATGATTGCCGTTCTTTTGCTAATCGGTGGCACTGTTAATGCTCAGAATCCACAAAGAACACCTGAAGAAAGAGCTAAAATGCAAGCTGAGAGACTTAAAACGCAGATTGAAAATATTAAGAAAACGCTAACACTGTCCGATGATCAGGTTACAAAACTTACTGCAATACTAGCTTTTACAGCCAAGAAAACTGATTCACTCAGGACTGCAAATCAAGGTGGCGACCGTTCAGCTATGATGGAATTGATGAAACCTATCAGTGATGCTCGCGATGCAAAAATCAAAGCAATTTTAACTTCTGAACAAGTTACAGTATTTGAAGCTAAGAAGGCCGAATTATTCAGTTTCAGACGTTCTGCTGCTCCTGTTCAACAATAATATTAAAGGTTATCTATAATATAGATTTATTTCTATTTTGTAGGTTTTAGAGAAAAAACGTATCCGCAAGGGTGCGTTTTTTTTATTTATGCACTATGAATAATTTACTTGAAATGGATCAGGCGGGAAAGCTGGTGAGTAGGAAATAAAATGCAATCCATAAAAACCATATCACACAGGGAATATTACATGAATATTGGTATACAATTCATCCATGTCGAACATATTTCGCACACATTTCGCGCAGGTATCCCGTTGCTCTTAGAACGGGATACCTGCGCGAAATGTGCGCGAAATGTACGGGAAACCTACGCGAAAGGGGGAAGCTATATACCAATTTTAGGGTCGATGTCTTTTTTTTATCTCTGCCTTTTGTATTCTGGTTCTTTCGGGTATCCTTTAATGAAATTGGTTTACATAGATAGGTAACGAATAGTAAACCACTAAATATTATCGATTAAATCTCATCCTTTAATTCTGTCAGAAAATGTCTGATGGTTTTAAGCGTATTAATTACTTCAAAATTTCCATCTGTTACAACAGTACTACTTTTTAAAACATCAAGCGCACCGGATAATGTGTATCCCCGTTCTTTTACGAGATGATATATCTTTTTATACGTTTCGACATCTACATTATTAAAGTATCTAACACCACGTTTATTCCGATGAGGGTTTAATATTTCATCAAACTCTTTGTTCCAGAAACGAATTAAAGACTCGTTAACACTAAGCATACCAGCGATGTCACCTACAGTGAAATATAGTTTTTCACCTTTATTCAGTCTTTTAGCCATAATATCGTACAATTAATCCATAGTTTGAGAGGGCAACTGCGATAAACGAATCATTAAATCATATTCAGCAGGAGTAATATCATTAAAGAAATAATTGATTGGATTTATTGCCCTACCATCTTTACGTACTTCATAATGAAGATGAGAAGCTGTAGATTTTCCTGTGCTGCCTACAAGACCTATCTCCTGCCCTCTTTTGATTAATTGTCCATTTTTAACATCTATCCTTGAAAGATGAGCGTACGCTGTTGTATATGAATAACCATGATTAATGACAATCAAATTACCATAACCGCCATCCCAGCCGGCCTGACTAATAACGCCATTGCCAGTTGCATAAACCCTTGTTCCTGTTGAAGCTGAAAAGTCTATACCGGAGTGAAGTTTAGTTACTTTATAGAAAGGGTCAATCCGGTAGCCAAAATGAGATCCAATACCATGCATTGTCCGATGAGTAAGTGGCTGTATAGCTGGAATGCATGCAAGCATTTTCTCTTTATTTTTTACGAGGTGAAAAACCTCATCAAAAGATTTACTTTGAACGACCAACTGACTGGATATTTCATCCAGTTTTTTTGCTGTATTTATAATTATATCAGAATTATTAAAACCTTCAAGATTATTGTATCTTTCGGAACCACCATATCCGGCTTTTCGAACTTCCGGAGAAATCGGTTCAGCCTCAAAAATAACACGATATACATTATCATCACGCTGTTGCAAGTCAGTTAATACTTTTTGGATACGTGAAATGCGGTTATTCATTAAATTATATTGAAACTTGTATTGTTCAAGTTCACGCTTCAACATTTTTTCTTTTGGCGAATCAAGAAAATTATATGCAACCACCAATAAGACAGCAGCAAACACTGTTCCAGATGAAACCACCCACATTAGACGCTTGAGTTTATCTCTCAGGGTTACTTTTACCCTTTCGATAGTTAGTGATTTGGGATTAAACTGATATTTAATTTTCGGCATTCCAAAAGCTTTATATTCTGTACAGAGCATTTATTAAAACGATCCTTACTCTCGCAAAATTAATATTTTCCGTTAAATTTGCAAACTCCTTTGAGTGTTTAGCATTCAGGTTTTGACTTAAATAATGTTAATTAAGAATATCTACGCTATGAATTCTGTCCTAATACGTAAAACTTTTCTCGATTTCTTTGCATCAAAACAACATGAGATAGTTCCTTCTGCACCCATGGTAATCAAAGATGATCCCACGCTTATGTTTACTAATGCAGGAATGAACCAATTTAAAGATATTTTTTTAGGTAATTCTCCTATTAAGTATCTCAGGATTGCCGACACACAGAAATGTCTACGCGTATCTGGTAAACATAATGATTTAGAAGAAGTTGGACATGATACTTATCATCATACCATGTTTGAAATGTTGGGCAACTGGTCTTTTGGTGACTATTTCAAAGAAGAAGCAATTACCTGGGCATGGGAGTTATTGACTGAAGTTTATAAAATTGATAAAAATCGTCTCTATATCACTATTTTTGGAGGTGATAAGGGTGATGGTTTATCGGAAGATACTGAAGCTCTTGACTTTTGGAAAAAGATTGTTCCTGAAGAACGCATTATTCGTGGCTCAAAAAAAGATAACTTCTGGGAAATGGGTGACACAGGACCCTGTGGTCCCTGTTCTGAAATACATGTAGATATCAGAAATGATGAAGACCGTAAAAAAACAGATGGTAAAGAGCTTGTAAATAGCGACAATCCACTTGTAATTGAAATCTGGAATCTGGTATTTATTCAGTTTAACAGACTGGTCAGCGGACAATTGGTACCATTACCTGCAAAACATGTTGATACAGGAATGGGTTTTGAACGACTATGTATGGTCATACAGGGGAAAAAATCTAATTATGATACTGATGTTTTTCAACCCATCATTCAACGTATTTCATCAATTTCCTCTATCTTCTATGGAAATGATCTGAAGAGCGATATCGCTATGCGTGTCATTGCTGATCATGTTCGTGCCATTTCATTTGCCATAGCTGACGGTCAGTTACCGTCTAATAATAAAGCTGGTTACGTAATCAGGCGAATTCTTCGTCGTGCTGTCCGTTACGGCTATACTTTCCTGAATATCCGAGAGCCTTTTCTGGCTAAGATACTCCCAATTCTTGTCGAACAAATGGGAGATACTTTCCCTGAGTTGCGAAAACAGCAAGTATTGGTTGGAAAAGTATTGATTGAGGAAGAACAAACTTTTTTGCGTACGCTTGCACATGGAATTCAAAAGTTTACAATATACCTTGAACAACACCCAGGTATTAATACTATTGATGGTGGATTTGCATTCGAGCTTTACGACACATATGGATTTCCAATCGACCTAACTCAACTGATGGCTCGTGAACAAGGCTGGCAGGTTGATATGGAAGGATTTAAATCAGGGCTTGAAAAGCAAAAGGCACGTTCACGTCAGGATGCAGTCGTTGAAGCTGATGACTGGGTCATTGTTAAGGAAGGCATGGAAACAAAGTTTATAGGTTATGATTCGTCGGATGCTGATGTTGCTATCTTGCGTTACCGTAGGGTTGTCACTAAAGGTAAAACCTATTACTACCTTGTATTTGATCAAACCCCTTTTTATGCAGAAAGTGGTGGACAGGTTGGTGATATGGGTACAATTGAATTAGAAGGGGAAGTCATCACAATAATTGATACCCGTAAAGAAAATAACCTGCCGATTCATATCACAGAACAACTTCCATTAAATTTATCTTCAACCTATAAAGCAAAAGTAGATTTGGTAAAGCGTACGCTTACTGCCAATAATCATAGTGCAACTCATCTTCTGCATCAGGCACTTCGTTCTATTTTAGGTACACATGTTGAACAGAAGGGTTCATTGGTTAGTGAAGAATATTTAAGATTTGACTTTTCACATTTTCAAAAATTATCTGAGGATGAAATTGAACAGGTTGAAAAAATGGTAAATAAACTAATCCGGAAAAACTTAACATTGGATGAGCATCGTTCTATTCCGATTACAGAAGCAAGATCATTGGGTGCGCTGGCTTTATTTGGTGAAAAGTATGGCGATGCAGTTCGGGTAATTCGTTTTGGAGATTCTATAGAACTTTGCGGAGGAACACATGTTAGGGCAACAGGACAAATCGGATTGTTCAAGATTATTTCAGAAGGAGGTATCGCCGCAGGTATTCGCCGTATTGAAGCAGTTACTGCTATAAAGTCTGAAGCATTTATCACCGAACAAGGAAAGCTATTAAATGATATCAAGGCTCTGGTGAAGCCATCTAATGATCCTATTAAAGCCATTCAGCAATTAATCGATCAAAACAAAGAACTTCAGAAAGAGATCGATAAAATGAATACCGAAAAGGTAGAAATAATATGTAAAAATCTCATTAATAACATTAAACTTATTGGAGATGTAAATTTTATTACTGCTGAGGTTGATTTAGATATGCCAAGTATCAAAGATCTTGCTTTTAAATTAAGGAGTTCGACAGATAATTTATTTGCAGTTATAGCAAATCGTTCAGACGGTAAAGCCAATCTTTCTGTTATTCTATCAGATAATCTCGTTTCAGAAAAAAATTTGAAAGCCGGCACTATCGTCCGTGATCTTGCCAAAGAAATTCAAGGTGGTGGCGGAGGACAAACAAACTTTGCAACTGCCGGTGGTAAAAATCCAGATGGTATTGCAGCTGCACTTTTAAAAGCACTTACGTTTTTAAAATAGTATAAATATCCTAAAGAAAGCTACTATTATTTTAGTAGCTTTCTTCGAATTTATGAGCTTACAAAAAAAGAAAATTCACATATTCTATAATTAATAATACAAATCTTGATAATTAAACTTTTTATAAGCTTGATTGTTAAATGCACCATCGAACAATAAAATACATATTAGTATGATTAAGTATTCTATCAAAGATTTGGAAAAACTTACCGGAATTAAAGCTCATACTATTCGTATTTGGGAAAAACGTTACAATATTGTTTGCCCTCTTCGAACCGCTACTAACATTCGATTTTATTCCGACGGTGATTTAAAACGATTGCTCAATGTATCCATACTTAACCGGAACGGGTTTAAAATTTCCAACATTGTCCGATTGACTAAAGACGAGATCAATAATAGTGTGATGGAGGCTTCCTCAAGTTCAGAGAATTTTGAGAGTCAAATTGAGAACCTTGTAATTGCAATGATTGATCTTGATGAGCATAAGTTTGAAAAATCGATTTCGAATAGTATTCTTAAACTTGGGTTTGATGAAACAGTTTCAAGTATCATTTATCCTTTTCTTGAAAAGATTGGTCTACTATGGCAAATTGGCACTATAAATCCTGCCCATGAGCATTTTATTACTAATCTTATCCGCCAAAAGCTAATCATTGCAATAGATGCACAAATAGATGCCCTTAAAAAGAACAGTAAAATATTTGTTCTTTTTCTACCTGAAGGCGAACTACATGAGTTAAGTCTATTGTTTTATTCATTTCTGATTAAAAAGAGAGGACATAGAGTTATTTATTTAGGTCAAAGCTTGCCCTTTGAAGATCTTCAACAAGCTAAACTAATCTCTCACCCTGACTTTTTGGTTACCGTAATTACTTCTGCAATTTCAAGAAAAGATTTAGAAGCATACATTAAAAGTTTATCCGATCATTTTCCCGATCAGACTATTCTTTTGGGAGGAAATCAAATTAATGAACTCCCAGACACGCTTCTGAAAAATGTTTTAACTATGAGAAAGAAATCAGTGTTAGAAAATATTCTGGTTAACATCGATTAATTATTTACAAAATCTTGCATTCTATTAATTAGATCCTATTTTACACATTCTTAAATTGGAAATATGTCAAATAAGATTGCTGGAAATTCTACCTCCAATTTTTACATTTCATATTATATTGATGCTTTAATGGCACCACTATTTCAATGAAATTATTTAAAATAAGTCCTTCCATTTAGACAGTCTCTCCTGCTTTATTTTCCCTGCTTCTTTAATATAACACATTTTATAAGTGTTTATCCTTTTTTGTTTATTTTTAAACATTCTTTAATTAATCTAAATTATAATTAACTAATAATCAAGTATAATAACTTTTAATCATTATTTTATATTTTTATTTAGATTATTTCTAAATAATAGTGTTTATATTTGGTTGTAATTGCATGCTTTTTGTTAAACATAATAACACAGAAACCTTAATACAAAGTAGCCATGACAGCAATCGAATTTAATTCAAAATTGATGAATCTGCATAGTAACTTGCAGTACTTTGCAAACTCTTTAACCAACGATAGGGAAGAAGCCAAAGATCTGATTCAGGATACTTACTTGAAAGCATTGGTAAATCGTGACAAGTTTGCAGATGATACAAATTTAAAAGCCTGGACATTTACGATAATGAAAAACACTTTTATTAATAATTACCGTAGAAACCAGAAAGCCAACACAATAGTAGACAACACTGAGGACCTGTTTTTCTTAAACATTCCGAGAAAATCTGATTTCCCAGCCCCTGACAGCGATTATCATTACAAAGAGATCCAGAAGAAAATATCGCGCCTGGATGAGGTTCAACGTATGCCCTTTGAAATGCATAATGCTGGCTTTAAATACAAGGAAATTGCTGATAAACTGAATATTTCAATTGGAACGGTAAAGAGTCGAATATTTTTCACAAGAAAAAAATTAATGGAATCGCTTAAAGATTTCCAAAGTTAACAATATTGAAAAGAGACCGATGTTCTGCATGGTTGGTTGTGGTGGCTGTTTATGAATAGAGCATCGGCCCTCTTTTTTCAAAATAAATATCTGTTTTCATTTGTACGATTTTGAAATCTCCCTTTAATAAATGAAATGTTGTACTTACAACATTTCATTTATTAAAGGGGATTTTTATATACATCGACAACGAAAAGATTTAAATTGTCAACTATCAAAATTCCCAAATTGAAATCAAGAAAAGGTCAATAATTCGCAACGTCTAAATTTAAAAAATCAAGGGGAAACAGTCTACTTATCTGAATATATGAACTTTACATTTTATCAATTTAAATTTATAAAATGAATTATAGAAATAAAAACAGGTTAAAATAATTTAATTATAATCAACAAATCTTAACTGACTGTTTATATGACATTTGTGAAGTTGTAATTACAAAAAAGAAAACATTTTCTCATTTTGAGACAATAAATAGCTATATTTTCTCATTTTGAGAAATCGTAAATCATTCTACTCCCGGTTTAATACTTAGTTTAATGATTGCAAACATCAGAATAGTTGCACTAATCCACTGGATCGGTGACAATACTTTACCATTAAAAAGATAATCAAACAATATTGCAGAGACTGGGAAAAGAAGTTCGCATATGGTAGCAACCATTGCTTTAACTTTTCTCAGACCAAAATAAAAAAGGAATAACGCACCTGAACCAGTAGTAAATGCAATAATGAATAATATTAGCCAATTCTGATGTGTAGTCACTTGATATTGAGTTAAAGAACCATTCATGAGTACTATAAACAACATAATGATTGTTGTAAACCCATAACGGAAAAATGTTGCTGAAATAAAGTCGACCTTGTTTAAAATCTTTTTCCCAAAAACAGTCGCACTTCCAAATGAAAAAGCAGCCATAAGGGAAAACAATGCTGCAAGTGTTGTACGAGATCCGGTATTGAAATCTGGAATACTTAAACCGAATGCTAAAAAATAACTTGCAGCAATTGCTACAGAAGCCCAAACGACAAAACCTTTATGAACTCTTTCCTTTAATAATATCGCAGCCAAAATTATAGCAAATACCGGTTGAAGTTTTTGTAATAAAACGACGACAGTTAAACTTTGAAAGTTAACAAGAAATAGTGCTTTTACAATTGCAAGCGTTCCTAAAGCCCCACCAAATAATGCAACCAGAAAGAAATAAATAAAGTCTGTTTTTTGAAACATCTTCAGCTGTTTGTAGGAATTAAAACAAAAGACATTTAGAATTATAAACGGTATACAATGGACCATAAAAACCACATAAGTGATGTTAAGATTATACAGTCGGGGAGTTAAGACAATTCCTTCAAACCCCCAAAGAATAGCAGCTAAGCTTATTGCAACAGCCCCTGTTATGGCATTAGTCTTTAATTGCATGAAAGTTAATTATTCATTATAAAAACAAAATGATCCAACATAAAATTATTGTTCTCATCGCACATGAGAAGAAACGTATCCAATTATAAAACAATATTTTAGACAAAACATTTTTATCAAATGCAACCTGCAATTTCTGATTTAAAGGTGTCTGAATTAAAAATGTATTTAATGAAGCCAATGCAAGCAAAATGTATGTAACTAATAAAGGAATTTGCAACTTAGGTTGTATAGGTATAAATGATAACCATGACGCAAAACAGATCTCAAATATCATTACGGGATAAATGATCCATGATATCCGGTAAATATATTTCTTATAATAACAACTAAAATCAAAAGATGAAATATGGTTCAACAGAGGATATTGAACGAACTGAACAAATAATATAATCCCTGTCATAAAAACAGAAAAGCATAGATTTCCAATTAACGCAACAGATAATAGAAAAGGCACTGAACTATTCATTATTTTTTTTTGTAGACAGGATTAGAAGTCAAAATTATAATTAATTATTAAACCATCCTCTACAGATTATTGAATATAAAATCTTGTTGAGGTTATTCAGGTCTGTATTGTCAGATATTATTTCAAGACCTATTTAATCTTTACCTTTTTTATTGATTATGGGGTTGAACAATTTATCGGAAGGAACCAATAAACGTGAGGTGACCCATTTTCCATGAAGTTCATTTGTTGGTATAGGATTTAACAATGAATCACAAGCTCTTCCAAGTGAATCTTTAAACACAATAAGCATTCGTCCAATCGCTATAGCCTTAAGAATTGAGTCGACTACCAATCTTTCATTTGCGTCTTTTAATACAAAACCAATTTCAACTCCAATTTTATTATTATATAAATCCATATCGGACGCAGCTTTATCCGGAAACTCTCCCTCCTCAAATCTATTTCGTTTAAAATCACGATAATTCCCCTTTTCATGTGCCCGGCCAAGTGATAGGGCTCTTCGTTCGCCAATTTTTTCTGTCAGTCTGGCCATCCAAAAGGAATGTCTGAATGCATCAAGTTTTCCTCCGGAAGGATCACGATCCGGAATGCCCTCTTTTTGAAGAGAGTCGGTCACAAAGCGAATTCTCACAGTTATTTTCCATGCTTTCATTGCAATAAATGGATGACTAATCGTCCACATTTTCTCAGGAGATGAAAGTTTTAAAAAAGAGCCTACTGGTCGATTCTGAGCATCAGTCATCAAAGGAATAAATACCAATAAAAGAAAAAAAAGATTGCGCATAGGTTAGAATAAAAGTGCAGCTTCACTTCTGATTAAAAACAATGCATGTTCAGCAGGGTTATTCGTCTGTTCAAGAATATTCTGAAGGAAATGCGCAGCGAAAGTTCCTGCATCAGCATCACGATCTATACTGGCAACAGTTACATTCACCTGTTGAATAGTTTGTTCTATTGCAGAACGCACTTGAGACCAACAATCATTAGATACATAAATCTGCTGTGACAGATTATGTTCAAATTCTTCATGAATGCTTTGAATCATTTCTAGTTGCAACTCATATAAACTTATTTTAGGCCGACTTAATCGTAAAACAAGCGTTGCGGGTGCAATGCGTTCCATTAATAAAGCCAATCGCTCATAAGCCTGTAATCTGACAGGTAAACTAATTTTGCGTGCTTCCATTTTTAAAATTTTGTCAGATCGATCATTTTCCAATTTCCAGAAGTGTTTCTGCATCAGGTAAACAGCTATTAATACTAGCAAACCTGGCAAAACTAACTGTGCAATTTCAAGAAAAACATTCATAGTTAAAAATTTAACATTATTGAGTTTATCGTGTTACTTGCAAATATCGGTATAATAAAACGAATGAAGCACTACAAACATATAAAACAGTTTGAGTTAAAAATGATAACTTTGCAATGAAATTCACATAATACAAAATACGATGCAACAAATCCTGTCAAACAGAATCATAACATTGTCAGAATCAGAAACCCTTGCAATGAGTAAAAAGAGTCGTGCACTGGAAAGCCAAGGGATCAATGTGATTAACCTGAGTATTGGCCAGCCTGATTTTTTCACCCCTGATTATATAAAAGCAGCAGGTAAAAAAGCAATCGATGATAATTATTCGACTTATTCTCCTGTCTCGGGATATGCAGATCTGAGAGAAGCAATATGTCATAAGCTTAAAAGGGATAATAATTTAATCTACAAACCATCACAAATCGTGGTGTCAACGGGTGCAAAACAATCATTGGCAAATGTCATTCTTGCATTGGTTAATCCGGGTGATGAAGTTATCGTTCCTTCTCCATACTGGGTATCGTATAAAGAAATGATCAAACTTGCAGAAGGCGAACCAAAGTTTATTGAAACAACGATAGAATCCCGCTTTAAGATTACACCTGAACAGTTGGAAGCATCAATATCCCCAAAAACTAAAATATTTCTCTTTTCGAGTCCTTCAAACCCAACCGGCACTATCTATTCAAGAGCAGAACTTCGTGCTCTGGCTGATGTCTTTGCCCGAAATAAACATGTTTACATTCTTTCTGATGAAATCTATGAATTAATAAACTTTAACGGTAAACATGAAAGCATTTCACAGTTTGAAGATGTTAGAGATAATGTAATCATCGTCAATGGCGTTTCAAAAGGCTTTGCAATGACTGGATGGCGTTTGGGATACATTGCTGCTCCCCAATTCATAGCAGATGCTTGCGATAAGTTGCAGGGACAAATAACGTCCGGTACATGCAGCATTTCACAACGTGCAGCTTTAACAGCTATTGATGCAGATCCATCAGAAAGTGAAGACTTAAAAATAATGAATGCAGCCTTTTTAAAAAGACGTGATCTTTTATATAAACTGCTTCAGGATGTTCCTGGTTTTAAATCATACATTCCGGATGGTGCCTTCTATTTTTTCCCTGATATTTCTGAACTCTTTGGAAAAACAAATGGCGATGTAACAATTACCGGAGCTTCGATGTTATGCGATTATATAATTGATCATGTATATGTCGCTCTTGTTGCCGGTGATGGTTTTGGAAATCCAAACTGCATCCGTATTTCTTATGCCACATCAGAAGAAAAACTAATTGAGGCAATAAAACGTATTAAAACATTGCTTGCAGATTTTAAGTAATCTGTTAACAAACTTAATTAATCAACACAGAGTTTTATCATGCCATCTTCCTATACAGTCACAGGCCTGTTCAAGGCTTTTGAAGACCTTAAAGTACTCATCCTTGGCGATGTAATGATAGATGCCTATCTCTTCGGAAAAGTAGATCGTATCTCTCCCGAAGCCCCTGTACCTATTGTTGCCATATATAAACGGAAGAACCTGTTAGGAGGAGCTGCAAACGTTGCACTTAATGTCAGAGCACTTGGAGCAACACCTTTAATGTGTTCTGTAATTGGAAATGACAGTCAGGGAAATGAATTCTTAAAACTATTGACAGAACAGGGACTGCGTCATGACGGAATATGCAGGAGTGATGACCGTATGACTACAACAAAATTCAGAGTTGTAGGAAACAAGATGCAAATGTTGCGTATTGACGAAGAAACCGATTCAGATTTAAATGAGAATGAGGCAAAATGCTATCTTGAGAAAATTGAGAAAATTATCACCACTGAAAAAGTTGACGTAATTATTTTCGAAGATTACAATAAAGGAGTTCTTACAGCAGATATAATTACTAAAGTGATTACATTGGCAAATAAACATGGTATTCCAACAAGTGTTGATCCAAAAAAGAAAAACTTTGATCAATATTGCAATGTAACACTTTTTAAACCAAATCTCAAAGAACTTCGTGAAGGCTTAAAAGTAGAAGTGAACCCCGAAGATATGGATTCCCTTGCCTCAGCGCTTGATTTATTGCAGCAAAGACAAAATGTGAAAATAGCAATGACTACACTATCAGAACATGGAGTATTTATACGAGCTTTAAAAAATGACGAATCTATTGACTGTCATCATGTTTCAGCACATTTGCGTTCAATCACTGATGTCTCTGGAGCTGGTGATACAGTCATCAGTGTAGCATCTCTTTGTCTTGCCCT
>Ga0209125_1001888_pt1 | contig 17833 bp, 14 predicted proteins | sample BarGraIncub1131A_FD_184503 | JGI IMG/M metagenome (GOLD analysis project Ga0209125, IMG submission 184503) | Arctic peat soil microbial communities from Barrow, Alaska - Barrow Graham LP Incubations 11-31A (SPAdes) (version 2) | ecosystem: Environmental > Terrestrial > Soil > Wetlands > Peat...
GAAATATAAAGAAAAAACTGAAGCAAGGCTTACTAAACAAGAACTTCCATTTATAATTGGAATGGTTGTATTAGATATTGCAGCACCTATATTTTTAATGATTGGACTTACCATGACAACTTCTGCTAATGTATCATTACTTAACAATTTTGAAATTGTTGCAACCTCTTTAATTGCTTTATTTATCTTTAAGGAATCTATTAGCAAACGACTATGGAGTGCTATTTCGTTAATTACTCTGTCAAGTATTATTTTATCTGTAGAAGATGTAAGTAGTCTTTCCTTTTCTTTTGGTTCAATTTTTGTACTGCTCGCATGTATATGTTGGGGACTTGAAAATAACTGTACAAGGAAGTTATCTGTAAAAGATCCATTAGAAATTGTTATTATTAAAGGATTTGGTTCTGGAATTGGTTCTTTATTAATTGCATGTGCTTTAGGTGAACAAACAAATAATATACCTTATATCATAGCAGCCTTGCTACTGGGGTTCTTTGCTTATGGATTAAGTATATTCTTTTATATATATGCCCAAAGAGATTTAGGAGCAGCAAGAACAAGTGCCTACTATGCTATAGCACCATTTATTGGGGTGGGCTTATCACTGATAATTTTTAGAGAAATACCAACATTCTCATTTGTTATCGCATTAGTCATTATGGTTATAGGCACATATTTTGCTTCAACAGAAGAACATAAGCATAGTCATACTGTAATAACTCATGAGCATAGCCATAGTCATCTTGAGGGTCATCATATCCATACTCACGATAAAACTATTATCGGAAATCATAATCATATTCATACTCATGAAGAATATAATCATTCACATAAACCCACACAAGATATTCATCATAGCCATGCTCATTAACCAATAATTTTATATAGTTAGTTAAAGTAAAATACTTACCTTCTGTAGATAATAATAATGGACATATGGCAACCCCATAAATCAGCCCTTCTTTTCCATTTGTAGGCATACAATTTTCCATAATTTCCTCCTTGGTTTTACTTAAATTAAAAAAATGCGCTGTATCGACGATGATATGACCGTCGGTACAACGCATTGAATTTGATTTGACTTTGATAGTTAGCATAATATTTTCATTCATGGAATACCTTAATTTTATTTTTATTTCACATCTTCTCCAACTGGTTCTTCATGTATAACTGCTTTTGTTAATGGCAGATTGTACTTTTCTCTGATTAGATTTTCTATTTCAAGAGCTAGGTCAGGATTATCTTTCAAATATAACTTGGAATTTTCTCTACCTTGACCGAGTCTTATATCTTTATATGAAAACCATGACCCGCCCTTTTGAACTAATTCTTCCTGAACACCTATATCTATCAAATTACCTTCCCTTGAAATACCCTCATTGTACATTAAGTCGAATTCAGCTAGTTTAAAAGGCGGAGCAACCTTATTTTTTGATACTTTTATTCTGGTTCTATTTCCAAGAATATCTTCACCTATTTTTATAGCATCAATTTTTCTTATATCCAACCTAAGGGATGAATAAAATTTAAGAGCGCGGCCACCAGTTGTTGTTTCAGGATTACCAAACATCATACCTATTTTTTCTCTTAATTGATTTATAAATATTACAACACATTTAGATTTGTTAATTGATGCAGTAAGCTTTCTTAAAGCCTGAGACATTAATCTAGCCTGCAGTCCCATATGGGAATCACCCATCTCACCTTCTATTTCAGCTCTTGGAACAAGTGCTGCTACAGAATCAACAACAATCACATCTATGGCATTTGATCTTACAAGCGCCTCTACTATCTCCAGTGCTTGTTCTCCAGTATCTGGTTGAGAAACTATAAGTTCATTAGTATCAACGCCTAATATCCTTGCGTAAGATGGATCCAAGGCATGCTCAGCATCAACGAAAGCTGCCGCACCACCTCTCTTTTGCGCTTCTGCAACTATGCACAGTACAATAGTCGTTTTACCAGAAGATTCCGGTCCATATATTTCTATTATTCTCCCTTTTGGAACTCCACCAACTCCCAGCGCAATGTCTAAAGCCAGACATCCTGTTGGTATAACTTCTATATCCATTATTGTGTTAGCACCAAGTTTCATAATAGAACCCTTCCCGAATTGTTTTTCTATCTGATTCATAACCGCTTCTATTGCCTTAATTTTATCATTGCCTATATCCATTTATTATCAATTTCCTTTCTCAAAAGCCATTGTTGCTTGCAACCCATTTTTCTGCAATATAATACTTATTTTATTAAATATGTTCAATAATATAAGGAAGAACTTTGTCGGGTGAAATATTCAAAGCTATTGCAAACTCTTCATACAATTGTTTTTCTGCAGTTTTCATAATGTCTTCATCTATCTTTGTTAGTTTTTTACCAACGACAAATTTTTCTTCTTTCTCCAGATATATCGTCTTAATAATTTTTATCCATTCTTCACTTTTTCCCGTTCTAAGAGCAACTTTAAAATTTTCACTTCTTTGTTTATCATCATTTATCCAAATTGCTTTCTTTTCTGGCATACCCGCTATCAATGATGAAACGCCATCTTTTGTTATGATTTGTCTCATCAAAACTTTTTGATTATTTACTGGGGCCTTAATGACCATTTTAATATTGTAAACTGGTTGCAAAACATAGTATTGGATTTCATCATTACTTAAATTTTTTTCTTTACTAATATTTATAATCTGGCATACCCCCGTTGACCCATACACAACGTAATCATTGACTTTGAACATAAAAATCCTCCTTATTTCTAAGTTTTTAATACCTCTCTTGTTTTCTAGGCCATTCTTCCAATACATTGTTCTCCACCATTGGATTTACTGCTTCCATAATAAATCCAAGCTCATCATAAATCGCGTAATCGCCAATAGTAAACGTTTACATATGCTCTTTCACATAACTTATGTGTAGCATTTCTTATTACCATTAATCTTATATTTTGTCCTTGCAAAGATCTTAATCGCTTAAATCCACTATATGTTCGAACACTGTAATAAAGCGAAAACAATATGAGTACTTGTAGTTTAACACATAAAAATATGTTGATGTAAGCAAAACTTTTTGTACTTAATATAAGTCTTTATATTTTCACATCGTTATTTCTTCAACTGTATTTACACAAAATTAAACTCCCGGCTTTTACTATGACCTCAGAGATCATAAAAGTAACTAGGAGTTTATGTTCAACTTTTAAATGAATTCTTTTGGTGTTACTTTTCTAAAATAAACCTATACCTTATCTGGAATTACTGTCCAACCAAGTCTTTAAACATATTGACATCCCTTTTGTAAACATTTTTACTAAAACTTTCGCTTATTTTAAGGCTTGCTTGTTTGTAAAAAATAGATGGTGCATTATTTACTACATAATAATACACGTCTTCTTTATTATAGATGGGATTATTTAGAGTAGTAAAGGTTGTACCTTCAATAGCTTTACCAGCATTTGCAGCAGCATCAATTACTAAACAATTTTTCTTTAAACTTTTTTGATGTTCTAAAGATAGTATGTGCAAACCAGTTTTATCAATCTCAATACCATTTATTATAATGTCAAAGCTTTCACGTTCTTCGATAAACTCATTCATAGTCTTTCTATAAAACATTCTTACGTTATTATTGAATTTTGAAACAGCACAAAATGCTCCTTGGGAAACGTTCCCGCAACCTAGTACTGCTATATTTGTACTGTGATCTGATATCATACCGAAGCTTAATAATGCATGTAAAACAGCAGAATAGCCAGCAATAAAACTGTTATCTTTGATAAAATTCGGTTTGATCCAATCGATTAATTTTATCTTATCTTTGTAATAAACTTGAGGGTGAATATTGTCCAAATCTACAATCGTTAGATTTTTTAAATTAAATTGTGCTTCCATAAAGCCTTTGCCAGATCCGTTGGGATGGGTCCAACCAATAATCATTTGATTTGGTCTTATATTTCTATAGTCATCTTCTAGAATACATTTAAGTGAAAAAATTGCAGGACAATCAGAAAAAATTTCCTCCCGCGTGCCTATTTTACATCCTACTTTCTCATATTCATCATCACTTATATTTAGATTAAGTCCAAAGTTATGTTCAATCACAATGTCATTTTCAAAATTATTTACATGTTCAGGCAATAATGCAACTCTTTTTTCACCAGAATAATGGGGAATAATAAATCCTAATTTCATACTTTCAGTCCTCCTCGTATAATATTCAATTAACCAAAAAACGATATGTTACGTTCGATACAACTATTATGCAATTTCTTCATACTCATTTTCTAGATAGACGTCGGACTCTTCTTTCTTTCTTGTTAATACAAAATATAAAAGTCCAGTAGCTACAATCAAAACTACTCCAATCAAATAAATGCTGCGGTAACCAGCAGCACTTGCTACGATTCCTAAACCATATGCACCAATAGCCATTCCTGCATCCATGGAGTTAAAGAATAAAGAATTAGCGATTCCAACTCGATGAGGCTCCACTGAACTAATAGTTTGTGTTTGAAATATAGGGGTTATCGAACCATAACCTACACCAATAAAAGCTCCAGCAATCAACATCATGCCACTAAAGCGAGTTTGGTTTAACAAAAGCATTCCCACTGCCAAAATAATCAAGGAAGGATAAATAATAACTTTTGTACCAAATTGATCAGACCAGCGCCCTGTAAATGGACGAGTAATCAAAACAAATACAGCATAAATAAGGAAGAAAGAACTTGCTGTTGTTGCCATATCTATATCTTTTGCATACAAAGCTAAAAAGCCTGAAATACCTGAATATGCACATGCTAAAATAAAGGTAGCCAGTGCATATGGTACGGCATTTTTATCAAATATATCATTCCATGAGAATTTGATTTTCTCTAAAGGCACATTCACTTTTTCCTTTGTTTCAGGAACTTTCATAAATAAAGCAAGAATGATATTTACGGCGGAAATAACCATGCAAGTAATGAAGGCTGTATTATAAGCATTTATATTGGCAAATTTGAGCCCAATATATGGTCCAAATACCATAGCTAAACCCATAGCCATTGAGAAATAACTTAATCATTCTCCACGTCTTGAAATCGGAATAATTTCAGCACAGATGGTTCCTTTTACCGTTGTGATGATACCAAAAGTTATTCCATGTGCAACACGTAGAGCGAGTAGTGCCCAAATATTCGTTGCCATAGGATAAAGAAGCGTACATATAAAAAACGCAATGGATGAATACACAAGAATTTTTTTCTGAGAACCTTTGCTCATCCACTGACCCGCGAAAGGTCTAATAATAATAGCTGCTAATAAAAATAATGTAATTACTAAGCCAACTTTATCTGTACCAGCCTGAAGATTTTCTACTAAATACAAAGGTAGAACTGAAAGTACTACATAAAAAGCCAAAAAAATAAAAAAACTGATACCAGTTATACTAATAAAATCTTTAGTCCATAATCTTTCTTTATCCACCTTAATCACTCCTATATAATTTCTATGCGACTTATCTATTATATCATTTTATATTATGCATAACTAATTGTGTTTCGCACAGCTTTGATGCATAATTGTAATATCACTTATTTTTTTAGGAGGTAATCGTTTTTATGGACTGTAATCAACTTAAATATTTTCAAACACTGTCTAGTATTTGCAATTTTACAAGGGCAGCTGATGAACTAACCCTTTCACAATCTGCACTAAGTCGATCAATTTCCCGACTTGAAGACGAATTAGGAGTCCCATTGTTTGAGCGAAAAAGCCATGGTGTAGTCTTAAATCGATACGGTGAAATTTTCCTTAAACATGCAAATCAAGCTTTGTGGGAAATAGACAAAGCAAAGCAAGAAATTAGCAATATGGTGGATCCCTTTCACGGTAACATCTCACTTGGATTCATTCAAACACTTGGTTCAAGTTTTGTACCTAATTTGATTAGTGAATTTCAAAAACAGAGACCAGGAGTAAGATTTCAATTAACTCAAGATACCACAAAGAAAATTCTAAGCCAAATAGAGTCAGCAGAAATTGATGTTGGTTTCTGTGCACCGCAAGAACCAATTAAAAATTTAAGTTCTTTTCCAATCATGAATGAAGAACTATTTTTAATTGTTCATAAAGACCATTGGCTTGCTGACAAAGAGGAAGTCAATTTGTGCGAAGTAGCCACTGACCCATTTGTCCTTTATAGACCTGAAACTGCACTGCATGATGTTGTTCAGAATCTTTGCCTTGGTGCTGGGTTCCATCCAACAATGTCTTTCGAGGCTTTTGAAGAACGGACCGTTGCTGGGCTTGTTGGCGCAAAGTTTGGTGTTGCACTAGTCCCCTTCCTACCAGGACTTGATATGGAGAAAATTTCACTTATTCACGTCCGTAGCCCTCATTGTCTTGTAAAGATTCAAATGGTTTGGCGAACAGATGGATATATGTCACCTGCTTTAGCAAATTTTAAGTCCCATGTTGTAAATACCCTACATTTAACCAAATAATAAACATAAGTGGAGTTACTGGAAATTACCTTCTTTCTAGTCCAATGTCAAGGGTCAAAAAAATAGTGCCCTTTCACAGGCACTATCCTTTCTAATCTACATCAACTGTACTAGTATCAGTTGTAACTTTTTTATAGGTATAAGGAATGTTCACTGTACTATATAATGAACCCCAAATAATATAGGTCGCAAAGGCATAAATTAGATGTTTGCTAAATTCGCATTAAAAAGCATCCGCTAAGTAAAATCCAAAGGTACTATAAATAATTTTAATAAACCCAAATCAAAAATAATTATAGCTGAAGATTTTTAAAATCTTCAGCTATTTTTGTGATATACAAGATTACCTTCTGAAATATTAATTCCCTTTTGCTGAAAATGCAATTGACTTGAACATACTATTAATTTTGAGATTTGCAAAGCAGCTATTAAAGCATTTGTAATATCTCTCGTTAAGCTCTTTGACTCTGAATTGTATTTAACTTGTATATTCTGTACTACGGCTTCTAAGCTAGTTTCAATCATATCATAATTGTTAAGGTTTATTTTACCTCTTAAAAGAAGCGTTATTAATTTTACATGTAGGATTAATTCATAAAAAAAATGCTCCAATGCGCCTTTTTTTTCATTACCTTCTCTGTGGTATATGCAAAAATAATCGCAAACAAAGTGACAGGCTACCCCTAAGGATATTGATAACTCCCTATTTGAAATGTTTTCACTCATCAATTTTTCTGAATATTTATTAACACTGTTTAAGCTTTCATCTAGTGTGTGCGAATTTTTAATATCCTTGTTTGTAAAATCCGGTTTTATATTCCCATACGCAAAAGCAACCCTGCTTAGTTTGAAATTCGTCTGCTTTGAAATGTACTTATATAAGACTTGAGATATGAGTAAGTGGGTATCAACTATCATAGTATTACACCTCCCTATGTTTATAGTAGTAATGTATTCTTTTTAGATCTCTCAGCAATCTCTTTTTCATATAACTTTTTTGCTTCATTTAAAACTTCATCGTCAATTGTGTATTTACATGTCCTTTCAAGTACCTCAAGTAAAATTTCTTCTGGTAAACAAGTAATCAATCTAGTCCCCCCTCTGTATTGTGTCTTTCTTTTATCGTCTCTTTTAATTTCCTTCCAAATCTAGATTTTATTTACATAGGTTATATTGCTCTTTTTAAGTTTGGTTGATTTCCGTTGTTATCTCTCAGAGGATAATGGCAATGGGCTGCTTTATACGCTTTTTTTTGATGAATTATCACCTCTTCACCAAAAAGGGACTTTATTTCATTCATATACTGAGTATCTATCTTAATTTGCTTGAAACTAAACTCATTGATAATTTTCAAAAATCTATCTACTTCGTTTTGAAAAACTTTAGCAAAAAAAGCATTTTCCTTATTACCATCGCAAATTAATATTGGATTTAGTTGACTTCCATTAATAATAGCTTTCAATTTATATATACTTCTTTTATTCCTCCCTATAAAATAACCATAATTAATGTAATTAGGATCATCATCTTCCGGGAAAATTATGTTATACAACAATTCTTCTTCTCTCATTTTAATCCTCACCTTTCTAATAAATTATTAGATTAATAAAACTAAAATTTTAAAAACTTATTTTATAAAAATGTATATAAAATTGTATCAGTTTCAATTATTTTAACAGTTCATTGTAAAGAACATGTTATAAATTTGTTCTGAATTAGTTAATAATTAATATTTTATATTAATAAATACAACAGATTGCCCTGACTTTTTTATGCTAAAATCAATAAAATCTCCTGCATTGCCTTAAAGAAAACCTCATAGGTTAAACCTACACAACTGATGCATAACTTTTTAACAAAAAATTAAGTGTTAAAAACAAGATGTTCATAAATTAATAACAAAATTGTGTTTGTAAAATATCAAACTTGTTTTTGCAAAAGTGTAAACGTTATAATTATATTATCAAAACACATGAAACACTTAAGAGAAATAAGGAGGAAATCAAATGAATATAACCGGTTTAAGTTACTGCGTGGAAAAAGATAGTAGCGGCCAATATTTTTTAGAGTTTTATTATGATCAAAAGCTAATTGCCACGAGTTTAGGTGGGGAGTTGTCTATTGAGCTTGAAAATGAAGACCGCACGTACCATGAAACCATTTTGGGTTGGAAGGCAAGCGCCTTCGAGGAAGGTTACCAGTGGGTTCGCCTAACCGGAAATTACTATTGTGAAATGCTTACAACTAACTTAATGGTGGAGGTAAAATATAGCGTTGTAAATAAGCAGGTTATAAAGAAAGAAATCTCCTTATTCCAATCAAACATACCTCTATTGTATTACTCGATACAAAATAGTCTTATTTCATCAGAACCTGCATCACAGTATTGGAGCTTTGACAAATTAAATCATGTGGGAGGGATTGTACATGGAACCTATCCTGCGGCCGGTTTCATATCAACCGAAAATTTAGCGGTAGGTCTGTTAACGGATGCTGGACACCGAAATTTGTGGTCACGCAATATTCGTAGGCGTCCCAATTTTAATAAAAAAGGTTTTACAGCAATTCAAAAAATATGCGATGCACGGTTGCTTACCATAGATAATGGCAGTGTGAATCTTCAGTTTGGAAATTTATCAGATTATAGTCAAGGTGATAAAAGTATGACACAAAGTTTGCCTTCAGCGCAGTGGATTGTAATGGAGGGATGCGACCTTGAGCCTCGAGGTGAAGAATTTCAAATTAGTGGTGGAAAATCTTGTGGATGTTATTTGCCATACATGCTAGAGGATGGATATTATGCAGTATCCTTTGAGTATCAAGCCTCAGCTCCTCTACATCTGAAGGTTTTAAAAGAAAATCCTAAAGGAGAGGTACAAGCATTTCATTATCAGGATGATTTGCCTTGTGATAGTGCTTCTTGGCTTTCTTTTGATGATACATTTTTTATTTCCGATACTGAAAACTTACCTTCGCTTTTACAGGTATGGCAGTCTTCTGATAGCGATGCAAGCTTACTTCGTATTCGAAGCCTTAAGGTAACAAGGCATCTTGGCAAGGAAATTCCCTACCACCATTTGAATATAGGATGCACCGAGAGTAAAACTATGTTTATATTTGCAACACCGGCGAACTCCATTAGGGAATTGCGTCTGGCAAGTCAGGTATGTCTGGCTGAAGGGCTTGGTTTTTCCGGTAGTGATGTGGAAAAAGTACTATTTGCAGATATGCAAATGTTAACTTGGATTACTAGTGATGTTGACTTTACGCCGCTTAATGTGCCCAGTATTAATTATGCACCGGATATGTACAACCGAGATTCCTTTTGGAGCGTTTGTGGGATAGATGATGCATTTCTTTCAAAACAAATTTTTGACCGGTGGGGAAAAACTCAGCTTGCCAGCGGTGGCATAGGCACAATTGTTACTCCTTGTATGGGTAGTATTGAAGTAAAGGGAAATGAAGCCACCTGCGAATGGCTTTGGTGGGCGCTTATAAACAAGAATAAATATGGTATTAATCCTCCTAGAGAAAAGATAGAACGGGCATTTTCCTTTTGCGTTAACGAATTTGACCCAGATAAATCTGGAATATGTCAGGCACATTTTGTAATGGGTCAAAATGATGTTTGTACCTACCCGGGAAATAAAAAAACTTCGGCACTCTCCGTAAATCAAGGCGTTTGGGCAATTACCTTGCAGGTAGCAAGAGACCTTGGATTGCCCGTAAATAAAGAATGGATTGATAAGGCAATTGCGAAGTACTGTGCTTTTTATGATCCGTCCCTAGGATACATTATTAATGATAAATGTTATCCTTACGCTATTTCTGTGGGTGACCTCATGCCGGAATTCGTATCCTTATGGCTCTGGAATAAGCCAATGTTAAGTGATGAAGCAGTAGTAAACACCCTCGACCGTATTCCTATTACAGGAGATTGCGCTGTTTTTATAGGGCATGTAGAAAATAAGTTTTTTTCGGAGGAAAACAAGCCCTGCGATACAGAATTCTTCTGGCAGAATGGGATTTATTATAATGGTGGCAGTTGGATGCGGGAAGAAATAATGGCCTATGCTTCTGGAATGAAACATGGCTGGAAGCCTGCAAAAGAACGTATTGAAAAACGACTTCTAGCGGAGATTAATTTAAACTATGATGAGCCATTCAGCCATGAGTTTCTACCCCTAGATTTATCTCAGGAAAATTGTTGGTGGCCTAGTACAAGGGTTTTTTGCTGGAATGTATTTTCTCTTACTGCATTAAAGGTGGCTGGGCTCCGCGAATAGGGTATGTGTTACTTAATTTTTTAACAAACCATTAAGTGTTAAAAACAAGATGTTCATAAATTTTTAACACTTAATGGTTTGTAAGATATCAAACTTGTTTTTACAAAAGTGAAAACGTTATAATTACATTATCGAAATAATTCGAATAATAAAGAAAATTAAGAAGGAGGGTAATTATTAATGAGAAGTTTAACAGCTGAAACAAAGCCAATGAAAAAGAGAAAAAAAAATTCCTTCTTTAAAGAAATAAATAAAAATAAATGGCTGTATGTTTTATTACTTCCAGGTCTTATTTACTTTATAGTGTTTTGTTATATGCCAATGATAGGTTTATACATTGCGTTTGTAGATTACAATCCACTTGCAGGAATGTATGGCATGGCTAGTAAATTTGTGGGATTTAGCAATTTTAGTTTCTTTTTTACTTCTAATGATTGGATTAAAGTAACCTTTAATACATTTTATTTAAATGCATTATTTATAATAACAGGTCTATTTACCCAAATATTATTAGCTGTAGGTTTAAATGAATTAGGAAATAAGACATTTAAAAAAATAACTCAGACATTTATGTTTCTTCCTAATTTTTTATCTTGGACAGTAGTTTCAGTATTTTCTATTGCATTATTTTCAACAGATGCGGGAGTTATAAATCATATTTTAAATGCTGTTGGGCTTAATAGTATAAATTTTTATCAAGATGCATCCGTTTGGCCTGTGCTACTTGTTTTTCTTAGAATTTGGAAGGGAGCAGGTTTTGGGACTGTAATATATCTTGCTTCAATAACTTCTATAGACCAAGAAATATATGAAGCAGCTAAAATAGATGGTTCAACTCGATTACAATCTATATTTTATATAACACTTCCTATGTTAAAGACAACTACAGTCATGCTTTTAATTTTATCAATTGGTGGTATTTTTAATGGAGATTTTGGTATGATTTTTGCTTTGATAGGGGACAACCCATTATTAAGATCTACAACAGATGTAATAGATACATTTGTTTATCGAGCATTAAGACTTAACAATGATGTTGGAATGTCGTCAGCAGTTGGCCTTTTCCAATCGGTGGTTGGTTTTATCATGGTTATAACTGCAAATAAAATTGCTAGGAAAATGAGTGACGATTCATCATTGTTTTAAATATAATTTTGAAAGGATGACAATAATGAAAAATGAAAGATTAAAAGATAATATGTTATTATTTTTTTTCTACTCAATAATTAGTATATTTTCACTAATATGTTTAATGCCATTATGGATTGCACTAGTTTCGTCACTTTCAAGTGAAACCTCCCTAATAAGAGATGGTTATGGATTGTTCGTTAATAATTTTAGTGTAACTGCATATAAGCTGATTTTTAGTGGAACAAATACTGTATTAAATGCTTATGGCATAACAATATTTACAACGGTAATGGGCGTATTTTTAACACTATTTTTAACAAGTTCTTTTTCTTACCCTCTTGCTGTTAGTACTTTAAAATATGGAAGCGCTATTTCACTATTTGCATATATTACAATGATTTTTAGTGGAGGGCTTGTACCAAGTTATATACTTACAACTAAGTTTCTCCATATGCATAACAGCATATTAGTCTTGATTATCCCAGGAGCACTTAGTGCAGGTAATGTATTCTTTATGAAAAATTATTTTAAAAGCATTCCGCAAGCTCTTTCTGAATCAGCAAAAATTGACGGAGCTTCAGAAATATATATTTATTATAAAATAATACTTCCACTTTCAAAACCTATACTAGCAACTATTGCTCTTTTCGCAGCAATGCAATATTGGAATTCCTGGTATAATGTGCTCTTGTATATTGATGATAAGAAGCTATACACGCTTCAATACTTAATAATGCAGTTGCAACAACAAGTTGATTTTCTTACTTCAAATTTAAATCCGCATGCGCTAGCCTCTATAGGTAACATGGTTGTACCAGCTATTGGAATAAGACTCGCAACAGCTATGGTTTCCATAGGACCAATAATAATACTTTATCCATTCCTTCAGAAGCATTTTATAAAGGGACTCACAATAGGTGCTGTAAAAGGTTGATGCAACTTCAAAACATAAATAGGCTAAAATCAGAAATTGGTAGCATATATAAAAATTATTAAGGGGGCCTTGAATATGAAAAAATCTTTTATTAAACAACTTTCAATTGTGGTAGCAACAGCTACAATGGTAACCAGTCTCTCCGCTTGTGGCAATAAAACAGAGACTAAGAACAATAATAGTAAATCTGGACTACCATTAATCACTCTTGAATTTTTAGGACCAAGTAATACTTCAACAATTAATAATTGGGATAGTGTTATGGCAAAATTCTATGAACAGACTAAAGATACCTTAAATTTAAAGATTAATTATACCTTTACTACTTTTGATAATATTGGGCAGAAGATATCACTTAAATTTGCAGCGGGAGATCCACTTGATTGTACTTTTAGTGCACCATGGACAAATCCTAACATAAGCCAAATGGTTTCAAAAGGTCAGATAGCAAATTTGGATAAGTACTTTACAGACAGTAAATATTCAGGTTTGAAGAAGGCATTTAACCAAGATTATTTGAAAAATAATAGTTTTGCTGATTCTACAGGCGAGTACCACATTTATGGAGTACCCTTCTCTCATGGGTTTACTGCAGCAGGGGCTGTATATTATAGAAAGGATTTGGCAGATAAGTATGGCATAGGGGATATTAAATCTTATGATGATTTGCTCAAATATAATGATGCTATAAAAGCAAACGAAAAGGGAATGATTCCAATGTCATGGCTTGGATCGTCTGATGGAATATCAGGAGCCATTCAACACTTTATTGACCCAGTTGCAACTAAACACAATACAGCTACTATAGCTGGTGTAGGTCTGATTATTAAAGATGATGGATCAGTTTATGCTTCAACAAATGCAATTTCTCCGGCCTTAGATCCTGAATTTCAAAAGCTTCAAGAAGCTCCTTTAAATACATTAGATCCATTAAGAGAATATAAAACGGCAAGAGACTGGTACACAAAAGGATATGTTGAAAAAGATATTCTAAGTCAAAAGGATGCAGAAGCTCAATTTGCGTCTGGCAAGGCAGCTTCATTTATTCGTTCTATCGACACTTTTTCCGAAATAGATGGAAGGTTAGCAAACGGAGTGCCAGGAGCAAAATTAGGTTATTGGTGTCAAGATGAAGCACCTAAGTCAATTGGTACTGATTTTAGAGCTTGGAACTTTGGAGTTCTCCCTGTAACATCAAAGAATCAAGATAGGACCATGAGTTTCTTTAACTGGTTATACACAGACAAAAAAAATCATGATTTATTCGAACTAGGAGTTGAAGGTAAAGACTGGGAAGCAGTTGGTACGGATAAATACAAAGTACCAACGGGAGTAGATGCAAAGAGTGTTTACAATTTTCCAGGGTTTATAATGACCTGGAATCCAACAATGCAAAAATATGATTCGAAAAATCCTGATGCTATAGTTAAAAAGATGAACAATTATGGTAATACAAATTTCTACTACAAAACAATTGAAGCAGGTTTCACATTTGTACCAGATGCTGTGAAAAATGAAATGGCTAAAATGGGAGATTTGCTATCATTAACTAGAGCAGTTCAAAATGGAGTTATTGCTGACATACCAGGTAAACTAGTTGATATACAAAAACAATACGACCAAGCAGGGTTTAGTAAAGTTAGAGCAGAAGTCTTAAAACAATATTCAGCATGGTTAAAAGTTAATCCATACAAAGGTGAATAATTAATTCAAAGGGCATCTTTAAACAGATGCCCTTTTGAATTTTAATAAAAGTTCCTCATAATAGTCTATTGTGCTATAATAAATCGGTAATGAGATATCTAGTCTTTGTATTAAGTTGTTTTTCTGTGTGATATTCAGGATGTAATCGTTATAAATAAAACAAATATTAAAAGTTAATATTTTAAAATATATAAGCAGGTGATGGTCATGGGAGACTACTGGTTAAAGAAGAAATTATTTTTAAGGAAAAATTCTCTTCTCATAAAAATAATGGTTTCATATATTATAGTTGGTACAACTTTATTAACTTTATTATCTCTATTCCTTTTCAAGAGTTTTGAGGCAAATACGTTAAAGCAAATACGAAATAATAATGAGAAAATGCTTTATCAATCCTATAAAATGACAGAAACATATTGGGTTTCAACATTCGGATATATGTACCAACAATATATAGGGGACTCCGTATTAAATCAAGGACTTGAGGGCGAAAATTTGGATGCTTCAGATTATGCTAATATTTCTAAACAGTTGTTCAATATTAAAGAATCAAATAGTTTTATAAATTCGATTTATGTTTATAATGTTAAATCTGATTTAATATTCTCTAATTTATCTACAGTTCAAAATTTAAATGATTTTTATGATAGAGAATTTCTAAATAGTTTGGACAATTATGATAGTACAAGAATGCCGTTACTATTGCCAAGGAAAGCTAATTGTATTATTAATGGACAAAAACAAACCACAAACGTAATTTCATTGATTTTTATGCAAAAGGATACTAATAAAAAAATTACTTCCTTACTTGTTTATAATTTGGACGAAAAAGTGCTTCAAAAGGTTGTTACTTCAGAAAATGAAGATAAATTAAATGAAATATTTATTATTGATAATAACGGAATTGTAGTTTCTCATCCAAATGAAAAAAAAATAAATACCAACATGAAAAATGATAAGTACATAAAAAATATTTTAAATTCGGATGATAGTAGTGGTATTTTTATTGATAATGTAGATGGAAAAAAGACCATTGTAAACTACAAAAAATGGGCTAATCTACAATGGACTTTCATAAGTGTAAGTGATTATAATACATTAGTTAAAAAGGCTGACTCAATACAACATAGCGCATTATTTATAATATGCTTTTTCATTTTTATTAGTATTTTTATTTCTCTTATTTTTACAAATAATATATATGTACCTATTATTAGATTAATAAAAAAGATTAGATCTAATAGCAAGGAGGTTGAAATATTAGGTGTAAGTGAACTTGAGTATTTGTCTAATACATATGATTATCTACTTGAAAATATAGACAAATCTAATTTATCGTATCTAGATTCCGAAGTAATGAAAAAAATAGTATTAAATCAGTTACTTCATAGTGATTATAATGATATTGAGTATATAAAAAATTCTCTTAAAAATATAGAGGTGAAATTTAATTACAAGTATTTTACTGTTATAGTCTTCAGGGTTGATGATTTCTTTGAATTGTGTAAAAAGTATGATAAAAAACCCAATAAGTTATTGTTATATGGGATATGTAATATTTGCAACGAGATTTTTAGAAATACTTTTGAAGATTTAGAGGTTTGTGAATCTGGAAGAGATAATGTAAGTATTATAATTAACCAAAATGAAACTGACATTGATTTAGAAAAAATCAATAAAACTATGGTTGAAGTTCAAGCTGCAGTAGAAAAATATTTATCAATATCTATAACAGGCGGAGTATCTAATAATGCTGAAGATATTAGCCAAATCTGGTATTTATATAATAATGCATTTGAATGTACAAATTACAGGGTTATTTTTGGGTATAAATCAATTATAAATTATACACAATTAAAAAGAGAGGTATATGTATACCCTCAGGATATAGAACTTAGAGTCATAGATTCACTGAAAAATATTGATGAAAATAACTTAAATAAAAGTTTAAAAGACTTTATAACAAATATAAGTAATTGTTCTTATGATGAGATGCAACTAGCTCTTACACAGTTATCTATAATAGTTTTGAAATACTTTAAAACTGAAGTTAGTGATGAGGCGTTTGTAAAATCGCAACTTGATTTTGGTTATAAATCAATAAATAATATGTTTGTAATGTATGATAGAGTGGATAAAATAGAAGAATGGTTTAAAGACATCTTTGTTAAGATGCTGAATGCTTTTAAAATCCAAAAGGATACGAAACATGCAGACTCAATAAATAGTATAATAAAATATATTGATGAAAATTTTAGTGATTCAAATATTTCTATTCATATACTATCTGAAATAGTATCACTTTCACCTAATTATCTAAGAACCTTGTTTAAAGATAATATCGGTATTTCAATTTCAAATTATATTGTTAAGTTAAGAATTGAAAAAACCAAGGAGCTGCTAATAAAAACAGATTACCCAGCTTATAAAATTTCAGAGATGGTAGGATATAATAGTAGTTCTTATTTTTATACAGTATTCAAAAAAAACTGTGGTAAATCTCCAGATGATTTTAGAAAAGAAAATAAGGATAACTAATAAAAAGACAGCGCAAGCTGCCTTTTTTATTTATAAATATTTAAATATTTTCGCATGCGGCCTTAAACTGGCTGGACTCTGCGAATAACCTACAGTTATAAATTATTAACAAAACAGTAAGTGTTAAAAACAAGATGTTATAAATTATTAACAAAATTGTATTTGTAAAATTTCGAACTTGTTTTTGCTCGAATGTAATCGTTATAATAGGATTATCAAAACAAATTAAACAATTAAAGACTATCTAAAGAAATTAGTTATTTAACTCCCTATGAGATATTAGTGAGCTATATATTTAGTTAATAAATTATATGTTGGAGGTAATTACAAATGGAATCTAAGAAACTAAAGAAATTTATGAGTGCTGCACTGTGTTTTACTATGTGCTTTACACTTGTAGAAACCATTGCAAGACCTGATATTGTTAAGGCAGGTAGTAATAATTCTCAAAGTAACATACCTACTGTAGAGGCTTGGCCTAATATACCCAGCCCACTTAATATCAGGGATTGGGGTAAAACTGCTAATGATTTTTATGATTTAGCTTTCAATACAAAAGCAGTAGGAACAGATTTACCAATGATAAAAACATTTAATGTTGCTAGTCCAACTTCTGGAGGATTTACTGGCGAAACTTTTACCATGCCTAGCTATTTAAGTAGCTCTTGGAGTCAGAATACTACTCCAAGCTATGGTGAAGGTGTAGCAACTCTTCCTGCAGTATTAGGATCAAGCCTTATGGGTAAGGATATGACT
>Ga0209125_1001891_pt1 | contig 17803 bp, 18 predicted proteins | sample BarGraIncub1131A_FD_184503 | JGI IMG/M metagenome (GOLD analysis project Ga0209125, IMG submission 184503) | Arctic peat soil microbial communities from Barrow, Alaska - Barrow Graham LP Incubations 11-31A (SPAdes) (version 2) | ecosystem: Environmental > Terrestrial > Soil > Wetlands > Peat...
AATACAATAGATGTGTTGCTTTATGATAAATTAAACTTTAAAAAAGATGATATAAATGCGTTGAAAAGTCCTAATGAAATTGATGAAAAAAACATACGGTATATAGACCCAACATCAATTATTGAACCAGATTTTATTAATACATCTAATATTAAAAATAAAGATGTATTTGGTGTAAGAATATCAACAGATACAAATGGAAAGTTAAATACAGAAAAGCTTAATCAAGGATGGATGACATTTTGGAAAGAATATTATTATAGATATAATATTAATTTTTTAAATATTATAGTATCGCTTGGAGTAATTGGTGCAACTTTAGCATTTACATGCTTTAAGCTTGCAAAAATGATTTTTGAACTAGGTTACAATAAATTTTTAGCTATTCTTATAGCTCCAGCAGATATTAACGATGGACAGAAAACAAAGCAAATAATTCAAAATATAATGTCAACATTTATTGTAACTTTTTTAATAGCAGTGTTACTTAAATTTTATGTCATGTTTGTTGCAGTGTGTGCAAAAGCGTCAGGTATAGAAGGGGTTATTTTACTGGTTGCGGGTTCTTTTGCAGTAATAGATGGACCTAATTTAGTAGAAAAGTTATTTGGTATTGATGCAGGATTAAAAAGTGGATTTAAAACAATGGCAGGAGCATATATGGCAGGTAGTGCTGTTATGGGAGGTGCTAAGAGTATTGGGAAAACTGCTAAAAATCTTGCAGGAGGTGCTGGTAAAATAGCAGGTTCTGCTCTTGGGGCAGGTGCTGGTATAGCAAGTGGCTTAAATAATAAAAAATCTGATAGTTTATATAAAGATATGGATAAGGATAAACAAAAGAAAAGTACGGATGCTAATAAAGGAAAATCTTTATATAAAGATATGGCTAAAGCTAAAGGGAATGAAAATAAAAGCAAAGGAAATGGTGTTAATAGTGGCAATTCAAACACTAGTAACCCTAATAAAAAAGAAGGAAATAGTAGTAATGAAAGTACTAAGAAAAACGGTGACCAAGGGCATCAATCACTTTATGATGAAATGGGAAAAGATAGTGATAGCAATATGTATACACAAAACCCAGATTCAAATTCTTTATATGAAGAAATGGGCAAAAACAATCCAGACCCAATTAATAGCAATAATGGGGAAGAAACGAATAGTAACGAAGGCGATAAAGCAAGTGGACATATTACATCAAACAATACACCAGAGCCTATACAATCGTCTCCTAATAGTGGCGGAAATTCAATAAATGGACAACCTAAAACTAATAGAAAAATTTCAGATAATTCGCCTAAACCAATCAATAGCAATAATGTCGGAGAAACAAGCAGTAACGGAGGCAATGAAACTAGTGGACATATTACATCAAACAATACACCAGAGCCTATACAATCAGCCCCTAGTAGTGGTGGGGACGAATCTGGTGGACAACCAAATACAAATATAAACATTCCCAATAATACTCCTGAACCAATTAGTAGCAATAGGGGAGAGGTAAGTAATAACGAAGGTAATGGACATATTGTATCAAACAATACACCAGATCCTATACAACATAACAATGAAAATGTTTCACATCAGACGATTGGACAACATCAGAAACAAGTGATAATGAATAAAGTTCAAAACAATCCTATTATAAAACAAACTAGAGAATCATATAATCGAGGAAAAAATACGGGTCAAAGTATAAGAAATAAAAACAAATAGAAAGGAAGTTTAAAATGAGAAAAAATAAAACTAATAAATTAATAGTAATAGCAGTTGTTTCGCTAGCATTTAGTATTACTGGATGTAATAGCTCTAAGACTAGTAATATTAAAACGGAAAAATTACAATTAACAAAGGAAAATGTCCAAAAGGTTTTTAGCAATCAATATAATGTTAGAATTTCAGAGATAAATAATGGACGTAAAAGTATAAATGCTAGTTTTGTTACTAAAGCTAATATACCTAAAAATAAGAGCAAAGAAACATTAAAAGATATTGAAGATAATTTGAATTCAAAATTTGATGTAAATAATAAACATAATATTTCAATCAATATCTATGTAAATGATAATATTTTAATTGAAGATACTTACGGAAAAATTCAAATAGGAGAGGCACCTAAAATATATGTATCTACGGTTTATATGTATGATACCGATTATTCTATGTCAAAAAAGTTTAATTTATTGAATCCATTTGACACTATTAAAGTAACTGCTAATGATAAAGAAGATGGAGATATAACAAATAAAATTAAATTAAAAAATCCGGAAGTATTAACTAAAATAGGACAACATAAATTAATTTATGTTGTAGTAGACAGTGATGGAAATATTACAATGGATGATGAGTTGAACATAAACGTAAAACAATAATTATTTAATAGTCTGTAGAAATGCAGGCTTTTTATTATGTGAATTTTATTAGATATTAGAGAAGGGAAGTATTGATTATGTATCTAATTCCTAAAGAATTAAATAGTAAGATAAAGATAACTAAGCATTTATATTTAAAAGAGTTTTTTATGTTTTTAATGGGGATGGGCTTAGTTTTTACCTTTGACAGTTTAGTTTATTCTAGTTTAATTTTAGTATATTACATATTTTCAACTTTAGTAATAATATTTTTGCTATTGCCAGCAAGAGACAATCCAGAAAGGTTAAATTATGAAGCTATGTATTATACTTTTACGAGAAATAAAAAAACATATCAAGCAATCTCAGTTGAGGAAACTAGGTATTTAAAGAACAAAAAAAGTGTGTAAGATGCAAAATGGGAGGTTTAAATGCTTAATTTTAAAATTTTAAAGGAAACAAAAGTTGTAACTAAGGAAGTCAAAGTAAAAAATAAAAAAGTTAAAGAAAAAGCTAAACAAGTATCTTCTAAGGTAACAGATTTGTTGCCTTTTTTAGATATAACCAATACTTATATTCTTCAAAAAGATGAGGTCTTAGACATTATAGAAATTGAAGGTAAAGACATTTTATCTTTAACACCAAATGAATTAGAAAGAGAAATAAATATTTTTCATACCTTCTATAAAACAGTGAAAATAGATATTAAATTAGTATCTATGAATTTTCCAGTAAATGCTCAAAAACAAAAGGACTATATAGACTACAAAATAAGCAAAACAGATAATGTAATTTATAAAGTGTTTTTGAAAGATAAGAAAAACGAACTAGAGTATTTAGAGAAAAATAGAACGAATAAAGAGTATTATTTATTCTTATTTGCGCCTAATGTTGAAATATTGAAATCTGTTAAGAACACAATAAATAGAACGATATCTAATGCTCTTACTACTAAAAATTTATCAATAGAAAAAAAGAAATTGATATTATATAAATTGAACAATAAAAACTCGAAAATTGATACGGGGAGGAAATTCAGTGACTAGTAAAGTATTACAATTTAAAAACAAAATATTAGAATTGAAAAATAAGAAACTAAAAAAGACTAGTGAATACAATGCGGATTTTATATATGATATACAACCTTCAGGAGGAGTATCTTTTAAAGAAAGTTTTGCACGTAAGGGTGATGGATATGAGACATGTATTCAAATTTATGATTTTCCAACTCACGTGGATGAATTTTGGCTATATGACCTTTTAAATATTAGCAATGTAATTACATCAATAGATATAGCAAGTACTAAGGAAACCGAGGTAGTGAGCAATATAAATAAATCCTTAAGAGAACAACTAGATAGATTCTACAATGAAAAAGACCAAATAGAAAAGATTTCTGCTCAAACAAAATATAATGAATTAACTGAAATATTCAATCAAATATCCAGGTCTGGTGAAGTAGTTAAACTTGTAAATATAAGATTGTATGTTAGTGGGAAAACAATTTTACAACTTGAAGAAAACATAAGAAATGTATTAGAAACATTAGAAGGATTAAGTTTTAAAGGAACTATCTTTTTAAATGAAACAGAATACGAATGGAAAGCCCTCTTAACAAGTCACACACAAATAAAAAAATTTCCTAATAAAAGAGTAGGTAAAGAAATGGGTTCAATAACTTTAGCAGCGGGCTATCCTTTTCACTTCACGAAGCTGGATGATCCGAACGGTACTTATCTCGGTGGAACTACAACTGGAGGGAGTTTAATCTTTGACATATTTCATAAAGATAAATATAGAAAATATTATAATGCACTTATTTTCGGGACAATGGGTTCTGGTAAATCAACGCTTTTAAAGAAATTAACATTAGATAATGCTTGCAGAGAAAATATCATAAGAGGAATAGATGTTACAGGCGAATTTACACCATTGGTAAATGAATTAGGTGGAAAAATGATAGCACTGGATGGAACAAACGGAATAATTAACCCTTTGCAAGTTTTAAAAACATCAGATAAAGAAGGGATTTCCTTTATGCAACATTTATCTAAATTGACTACATTTTATAAATTTATTGCTCCACAATCTGATGATGAAACGTGTAAAGAGTTTGAATTGCTAGCAAGGGAACTTTATATTAAATTTGGTATTTACAAAGAAAATGTTGATGTAGAAAAATTAAATATTACTAGATTGGAAGAAAGCCAATACCCTATATTTTCTGACCTTTTAAACTTAGTTAAAGAAGAATTGTATGAGGATGTTAAAACAAATATTATAAAAAAAGAATTATCTAGTACAAGATTAAAAAGATTAGAAAGTATAGAACTAACATTAAAAAGCATGGTTAATAACTATGGATATCTTTTTAATGGTCATACGACAATAGAAAATTTAGTGGATGAACAAGTTGTATTTTTTAGTATTAGAAATTTAACTTCAATGAAAAAAGAAATTTTCAATGCACAAATGTTTAATGTTTTGAATTTATTGTGGGACAATATGCTTCAAAATGGTACGAAATACAAGAAATTATTTGATACAAAATCAATAGCTTGGGAAGATATAGTCAGGTATTTAATAGTTATTGATGAAGCACATAGAGTAATTAACCCAGAGAATTTATTAGCAGTTAAGTTCCTAATTGAGTTTGAGAGAGAAGCAAGAAAATATTTTGGTGGTCTTGTATTTGTATCTCAATCTATAAGAGATTTTATACCGGAGGGAACAAGTACAGAGGGAGTTAATGAGATAAAAACATTATTTGAATTAACTCAATACAAATTTATTATGCAACAAGATAACAATGCTTTAAAAACATTACGCACAGTTTTTGAAGGAAGTTTAAGTGATAGTGAATTTAAAAAGATACCACTTTTATCTCAAGGTGAATGTATTTTATCAATAAATAGTGTCGGAAATATAGCATTCCACGTAGAAGCAAGTGAAAAAGAATTGGATATATTCCAAGGTGGTGCTTAAAAAATATGATCAAAAAAGCAATAAATAATGCAATAAGAAAATTATTAATAAAAGCAATGGTAGCAATAATGCCATTGCTTTTATTACTTGTAATTGTGACTGTAACAGCATTAATAATTATAGGCAGTAAGGGTAATACAAATGATAGTGGTGTTGATATGGGAACATCAAGCGTATCAGCCGAGGTTTCAGCATGGAAACCAATTGTTGAAAAATATGCCAAACAATTTGATGTAAGTCAATATGTAAATTTAATGTTAGCACTTATTCAGCAAGAAAGTGGTGGAACTGCAATTGACGTAATGCAAGCAAGCGAAGGAGCATTTAATACGAAGTATCCAAAAGTCTCAAATTCAATAATCGACCCTGATTACTCAATATTTTGTGGAGTACAAGAATTTAAAGAAGCCCTTAAAAAAGCTGGGGTTAAAGATATTAATGATACTAAAAATATTAGTTTAGCACTTCAAACTTATAATTTTGGCCAAGGATTTATTAGTTTTGCTAAAGCAAAAGGCGGATATTCACTTGCAGTTGCACAAGAATTTTCTACTATGGAAGCTCAAAAAGTTGGATGGAGTAGTTATGGAGATGTTAATTATGTAGCACATGTTTTTCAATATTATAAAAGTAATACAAATGCAAATACGAATATAAAAGGTTCAGGAAAATTAGCAAAAGTAATAGAAATAGCACAAAAAGAATTAGGTAAAGAATATGTATGGGGTGCTTCAGGCCCGAATGTTTTTGATTGTAGTGGATTAATATTTTATTGCTATCAAAATTCAGGATACAAGATAACACGTGATAGTGCACAAGGTTATTTCAATGAATCAACAAGAACTACTACTCCAGAAGTTGGAGATTTAGTTTTCTTTGGTACATCTACAAATGTTCATCATATAGGAATGTACATCGGTAAAGGGCAAATGTTAAACGCACCTCATACGGGAGATGTTGTTAAAATTCAAAGTTATCTAAGGCCGGACCTTATTGGGTTTGGGAAATACAAGTAAAATATTTTGCTCAAAACAAATTGAAATCAGAGGGGATAAATATGAAAAGAACATATAAAATTTTAATTATTAGTAACATAGTTTTTGCAATATCACTAGCAACAGTAATAATTACGAACTATAAAAATTATAAAAATTACATAACAAGCGACAAAAACCTTACAAGTACAAAAGAAAAATTAAAAAATAATGACAATAAAATAAACGAATTAAATAAAAAGATTAATACAAAAGATAGCGATAGATCAGTAAAGATAAATGAAGTTTCAACTAATTTTTTAAATGCTTTTTTTAACTATGATGCTTTAACTAAAGATAAAATTTATGACAATATAAAACCTTACTCAACCACTTCTTTAGTAAATAAATTAAAACCAGTAAAAGAAAATGAGCTAGAAAGCGATGTAAATTATAAAATTTCTATTAAAAATATTAGGATATATTCAAATGTAATAAAGGATGATAATAATGTTAGTGTTCTAATACTTGCTGACCAAGGAATGCTAGTTAATAAAGTAGATAGTACAACACCAATATTAATAGAATTAAAATTAAGAAATATCGATAATAATTGGGTAGTTGATGATTTACTAATCAATAAACCATTAAAGAATTAACCATTTATTAATTAAAATGAGGTGAAAATATGATTCAAAATTTAGCTTATTCAAGTACAAGTATTAAGCATAATAAATCATTATTTTATTACATTGCATTGATTATAATAATAGTAATGTACTTCATATTTTTCAATGCAAACAGCATACTACCCGATAATTCTACAGTTATGAATACAGCATTAGGTAAAGAAGTAAATGCTGGTTCAACAAAAATATCTATAAATAGATGGGAATATAATAAGGATAAAAATTTTATGGAAATAGAATTATCTTATAAAGATTCAGGGGATTATGTTACAACAAAACTTAACTTTTCTGCAAAGGCAAAAACAAATGTAAAAGAAAAATTAGATGTAAAAACAATCCTTAACACAGATAACATTTATATAGTTAGAGTTAATAATATACCCAAAAACTATGAAGCTATCGCTTTAAAAGTTAGTCAGAGTTCAAGTGGTAATCCAATAAATATAGATACTAGTAATATAACTACAGATGATTTTAGTTCTACTACAGCTGATGAAAGTACAAGTGATACGGTGAGCAATGTAATTAAAAATAACTCGACTACATTATATTGTGATTATAGAAAAGTGAAAATTAACAACAATATTAAGGATGAAACACAAAAATATTATATTATTAATATAACTAAATCTGAAATTAAGAATATAACTAAAGATATAATTAATATTGAGGAAAGTGTTAAAATAAATAAAGGGTTAATCGATATTGCTAATGAGAAAATTAATAGTTTAAATAGTCAAATCAAATATGAAATAGCAGAAGAGCAGGCCAGTACAAATCAGAAAATAATTAGTTATAAAGCAAAAATAACTGATAGTCAACAACAAAATGTTAATCTACAAAAGACCAAAACTGCACTTAATGAAAAGATAAATAAACTAGAACAGAAAGTAAATGATATTAAAAAAACAAAAGATAATGTGGTTCTAAAAATAGATAAACCAAATATAAAAGTTGATAATTCTTTGGTAAGATTACAAAAAACACAAGTGAAACAACTGGAACAATTAAAGCAAAATCAATTAATATCTAATAAAAAAATAAAAGCATATCAAGATAATTATAAATTATTTATGACGCAGGTTGAGAAAGAAAAACATATTAAACAATTTATAAAGAGTCAATTAGCTATACAAGAAAAGATAAAGGCAACAAAGAAGTTAGCAAAAAAAACGCCTAAGAAAGTAGTTAAAAAGGTATCAAAAAAATAATTAGTAATTATATAGGTGTATAATAGAAGTAAAATAACATATGTATAGGAGAGATAAAATGAAAAAATTTCAATTTACAGTAGAATATAACGAGGAAAAAATTAAAGCAATTAAGGTATCATTAAAAGATAAAGGTAAAGAACTTGATGAGGAGATCATTAAATATTTAGATGTATTGTATAATAAAAATGTACCTAAATTATTGAAAAAATATATAGAAGCGGATTTTAAAGAAGAAGATAAGAGTGAAAATAAGATTATAGAAGTGAAGAAAGAAGTACCAAATGAAGAAGAAGTTTCAAGTGGAACACTTGAAAATAACAATAGAAAGTATTAAAATATAATTATAGGAACATTACAAATACATATAGTTTTAGACTCCAATTGCTCAAAACATACTAAGTTGGAGTTGAAAACTAGCATGTTTTCATATAGCAAACATAGCAACTCCAACGGGTACACAATGTATCAATTGGAGTTAAAAACTAGGCGGACAAAAGAACACCAAACAGCAATAAAAAATCGCAAGCGAACGCAAAATATTTGCTTTTTTAATTAGCTTGTGTACTTTTGTCCGCTTAGTCCATCAATTCTTATTTTTATCTAAAGTAATTCTACAAAAATTTTCTGCGAATTAGGGTGATTTAATTAATATGAAAGATTTAAGGATATGTCCGCAATGTTCCTCAAAATGTAGAAGTGATTATACTAGGTTTTATATTCGTAAGTTCATAGGTGAAATTAGTATCGATAATACAATAATAGATTTAGGTTGTGGTAAAGGAAGGAATATTTATTATCTTTACAAACTTGGATTTAAAAATATTACGGCTATAGATATAAATATATTCAATGAAATAGATATAAAAAGAATTAGTTTTATACAAGCCGATTTAAGTAAGGGTATTCCATCACAGAAAAAATATGATATTATAATGTGCAATTTTTTATTAATGTTTATCTTAGATAGAGAAAAGATTATAAATGAAATAACTAAAATAGCAAATGACAATGCTTTCTGCATTGTTGAATTAAATAAAAAGAAACTTGCAAATGGAATTGAATATGATTTTAAAGAAATTTTGAATTTGTTCTCTAAAGATTGGGATATAGTGAATCTACGATTAAAAGAAAATAAATTCATTGCAAGAAAGAGAAGTGTTTAAAATGGCAAGAGGTAGAAAAGCTGGTTCAGCAATTAAATGCATAACTGGAAGAGATTTTGAATTACTACAAGGAATAGCAAAAACAGGAGTAACGGGCGAATATGATGCAATAAAAGTTATTGGATTAAGTGAGAAAAGATTAAAAAATCTTGAAAAAGAATCTTATATCTATTCTAAAGGAATAATGGTTAAAGGAACAAGCATAGTTAAAGTTTATTATATGGGTGATAAAGGAAAAGCATATGTAAAGCTTAATACAGATATAGATAGCTGCTACAGAAGTAATGAGCGTCAAATAGAACATGATTTAAAACTTTCCAGTATTTATTATAGTTTAGAAAGAGAACAAAGAAAAACATGGATTAATGAAAATGACTTAATTGAAAATTATAAAATAAATAATCCTAATAAAGAATTACAAACAATGGTTGATGCAACTTTTTCTGATAATGGAATTACAATAGCGGTTGAAGTTATTACAAGAAATTATAGTAAAGAACAAATACAAGATAAATTCGATATGGCAAATGAAATTGGATGTACGGAGATGATAAAAATTGAAGCTTGAAAAAGATATTGTAATCCCTGCAAATCTTGAAATAGATCCTTGGACTTATTTAGATATAACTTTAAAATATGAGAATTATCTAATACTCATTAATTATTTTGGAGGTTATATGTTTTTGAATCATATTTATAAATATTCTGCTAAATCAGAATATCAAGTTTTTGACGATGTCCATGCTATGGAAAAAAGTAAACTTGTAAAAATTATAAAGGTAAATCATAATAGTTATATTTTGCTTGCACATAACTCAATAAAATATCTTAAAAATAAACCGAATGTTGCAGTTTTACAAAAACCTACCTCGACACAATTAAAAAATTCATGCTTCTTAGCTGAATATATAGAAGAACCTAAAAAGTTTTTTAATTCATCAAAACCGTATAATTGGTTTTTAGAGAAGTATAAAAATGAAATACAAAAGTTTAAAACTAAGAGTTCATCGGTTGATATGAAATTTTTAAATAGCAATAAAGAAATGGTTAAAGCAGTAAAGAATGAAGAAACAAAGGCCCTTGATGCTAGTGATCTATTTTCTAAATTAAATACAAGTAAAATTTACTTTGATGTATTTGAAAATGGAGTTGTTACAATTATAATTTTAGATTTTGAACGTTCTAAAAGTTGGATATATAATGCATTATTAGAGAGGATCGAGCCTGTTTTCAGAAGTCTACCTATATATAACTCATATGATGTAAAAGTTTTAACAATGAATGAAAACAGGAAAGAAAGATTAACAAAAGATATAGCTACTATGAATCATAAAGGACTTTTATTTTTAAAAAATATAAATATAATTAATTTGAATATTGATAGATTTTTTCAATCGACAATACAAAAGGAAAGTTTTCTAAAGGATGTAGATAAATTAGAGATAGCTACCTTACAAGAAAAATTACGTAATAATGTTAAGGGGGCAAAAAATGAATAATAATAATGACAACAACACTAGTCTTGGTGATAAATTTATAGTATTTATATTAATATTTATAGCAGTAGCGCTCTTTGTAATTGTAAGTTTACCTAGTGTGTTACTTACAATAGTTCTAACAGTTATATTTATAAACGTAAAAAAAATTAGTAAAATATATTTTATTATTGCAAGTTGTGCATTAGCTATACTTGTAAATTTTAAGATTAGTTTTATGCAAAAATATTTAGTACATTCAATAAGTTTTTTAAATATTATATTGGATGCTATAATACATCAAGAGACTGAAGCCCTATCTACACTTTATAAAAATTACATATCAAATATTAATATAGTTTGGCAATTGCTGATAGCTTTAGTTTTAAGCAGTATATTTGCAGAAATTTATTATATAAAAAGACAAAAGGAAAAGAAGGGTAAAAGTAAAACGGAGAAAAGGAAAGAAAATAAGATTAATAAATATTTAGAAAAAATTAATTTACATAAGCATGATGAAGAAACCACAACTATTGGTGCTGACTATGAAAACATTGAAGCCGTAAAAATAAATGATAATGCAAAACATATAATTGTAGCTGGAACTACTGGTGCTGGTAAAACAATTGCAATAGCAAATTTTATTGAAAGTGCGATGCAAAAAAATCACCCTGTTTTTGCGATTGATGGAAAAGGGGATCTAGGGGATGGAAGTTTATTAAATTATATGCAATCACTTTCGGAAACATATAATAGGCAATTATATGTTATAAACTTTGTAAGACCGGATGAAAGCGATCATTACAACCCTTTTAAAGGAGCTGGAATGACAGAAGCAAAAGATATGTTAATTGGAATGAGTGATTGGTCCGAAGCACATTATAAAGTAAATACAGAAAGATATTTACAACAATTAATAAAGATTTTAAATATAAAAAAGGTACCTTTAGATTTAAATACAATAATCAAGTATTCGCCTACCCTATTTCAAAATCTAATTGAAGAAATGAAAGATAATAATGAAATTGAAATTGATGAATATGCAAAACTATCAGATATAATTGAAACTACTGCTCCTATAGTAAATAATGCAATGGCCCGTTTTGCAACTACTGCAGAAAGTGAAGCTGGTGAAATTTTTAATAGTGATGGCGTTGATGTATACACGGCATTAAAAGAAAATGCTAATATCCTAATTATTTTAGATAGCCTTGGAAAACCAGAACTTAGTAAACAAGTCGGACGACTTGCCATATTAGATGCTAAAAAAGCAGTATCTAAATTGTTTTTAGATAAAACAAGAAAATATTTTATTTTTGATGAATTTAATGTGTACGCAAGTGATGTTGCAATAGATTTATTAAATAAATCTAGGAGCGCGAATATAACATGTATCCCAGCATTTCAAAGTTTATCTGATTTAGATAAAGCTGGTGGGGTTGCTCTTAGAAATCAAGTCATAGAAAATTGTAATAACTACATAATAATGAGGCAAAATTCTTATGATAGCTCTGCAGAATGGGAAAAAGTAATCGGACAAGAAAAAAGAAATAACTATTCTTATGGTGTAGAAAAAAAAGCTAGTATATTTGGAAATAAAATAAGATCTACAGGCAATGGTAATATGCACGAGACCATGCAAAGTAAATACACATATACTGATATACAGAATTTAGAAACAGGGCAAAGTATTTTTATATCAAAAGACCAAAAAATTGATAAAAAAATGAAAATGCGTTATGTAAAAGTTGATGAACTTGTTTTAGAAAGAAAGGAAAATCTAAAAATAGATTTTGATAAAACTGCACCAATAAAGCGTGTATCTCATGTTGATAGAAAACCCATTGAAGATAAAAAAAAGGAAAAGACCGAGGAAACTAGTTTTGATGATATTGAAGATTTGTTAAAATGACTTGTATTGACACCTAAGCTATTGTTTTAATTTTGGATGTAAGTCTTAAATAATTAAGTAAACAATGCTTAAAAGGGCACAGAGAGTAGAAAATGCTACTTTCTGTGCCCTTTTTTATTGTTAGATTTAATTCAGTAAAGAAGTGGGGTACAAGTGTTGATTATAATCGCAGGTAAGCATGTTTAGATGATAATATTTATTAGAAACTAATTGCATAAATCTTATCATAGTGATAAGATTTATGTATAATAAATATAAAGCAGGTGATAATATTGAATGAAGGCTTAGATGATGAAATTTAGTGTAAAAAATATAATAACCATACAAAAGATGAAATTAAACAATTTATAGATAAATGTATTAGCTTAATAAAATATGGTAAAAAAGACTATTTAATAACTAAAAAAAATTTTAGTTTTCAAGTTGAATACGGCATACAAGATATTTGGAAAATAGTTTTATTGATATCAGTGGAATATTTTTGTTATTCTGCTGATGATTATAAAATAACGAAAAATGGCAAGAAGAAGGAAAGGGTATATATATTCAAAATCCCCTATACTTTAGAAGATAAGGCTGCTGATATATACCTAAAGTTAAAAATAAGAAAAAAAATAGATAATGAAGATGTTTTTGTATTATCTTTTCACAAACCGGAACGGCCATTAAAATTGTTATGGAATAATTAATGTATACATAAAATACAGTTATAGTTTGTATATCAAAACTTTTAGTTTTGATATACAAAAGGAGGTTACTATGAAAGATTTAAATAAGGTTTATTGTGAATTTTGTGAGGAAGATATTACTTACACTACAATTAAAGAGGATGAAACAATTAATATTAATGGAGTAGAAATTACCTTTAATAAAATTAAAAATAATTGTATTCATTGCACTAATGAGATTTATATAGAAAGTGATAATATTATTAATGTCAAAAATGCAAATATGGAATATAGAAAAAAACTTGGATTAATTCAAGTAAATGAAATTAAAACATTGCTTAGTAAATATAATATTGGTAAAACTACGCTTGCATTTTTATTAGGTTGGGGAGAGATTACAATTGTACGATATATTGAAGGCTCAACTCCGTCCAAAGAGTATTCAGACATCTTGAAGAGTTTAGACTATCCCTCAAAAATGAATTCTTTATTAGAAAAAAACAAAGAGAAAATAACTGAGATAGCATATAAAAAATGTAAAAAAAACGTAGATAAATATCTAGATGAGATAGCTATTGACGAATGTGGAGATACTGTTTTAGAAAATGTTGTGAATTATTTTTTAAGTAAAGATTATGAGATAACTCCTTTGTCGCTTCAAAAGTTATTGTATTATGCTCAAGGTTTCTATTATGCGTTAAGGGGTAGTTACTTATTTATAGAAGATTGTGAGGCATGGGTACATGGCCCAGTATATACTGAAATCTATCCGAAATTTAAACCATTTGGATATGAACCAATAAAAAGTGAATGTAGTTATAACTTATCAGAAGAGAAAACTTCATTACTAGATGGTGTACTAAGGGCGTTTGGTTGTTACAATGGAAAGATTTTAGAAAAATTCACTCATTCTGAAACACCTTGGAATATGGCTAGAATTGGTAAAAAAGATTATGAACCATCAAATCAGATTATTAGTAAAGAGTCTATAGTTAAATATTTTACTAATGTTGTTCAAAAGTATAATATCTCTAATGTTTATGATATAGAAGGGTATAGTTCTACGCTGAAAAATAAAATATTATAGATAAAACATCATATAAGTTAATAGAAGAATGGAATTCATTGTATTTTAGATATGATGATAATAATATAAAATTCATAACTAATAAACCTAACAAGATATAGATGATCTTGTTAGGTTTATTTTAGTTTAAACAACAAATAGTGTTGATTGAAAAATGGGATAAGATTGTAAGGAGGAAAAATGAAATTTACAGAGAGTCAATTAAAGAATTTTGCTGCACCAGTAAGTGAATCAGAAAAGACTAAGTGTAAGAATGCTATAGGAATGGTTAGGGACGCTATGAAATTAATTGGTTATTCTGATGAGAATAAAGAAATATTAAATAAAAAATTTAATGGCGTTGGCGTTGAAAGAAAAGATAAATCTATAAAAGTACAGGGGAATAGTTACAGGGTAGATTCGGATGTTGTTCCATCTTATAGATTTAGGAATTATACAAATGATCACGATGTCAATCCTAATAACTATATTGGTGGAATAGAAATTAGACCTGATAATGGTGGAAATATAAGAAATTATCCTGAACAGCATATTATAAATGGAAAACGTAAAAATAATATAACTAATCATTCTTTTAAAAAACAGGTTAGAATTGCAAAAAAAATCAAACAAAATATGATTGATCTGAGTTATAAAAGTGTAGAAAATGTTAGTTCTTTTGGAGTAGAGTCTCTATTATGGAATATACCTGAATTGAATTAGATTTTTGGACACGCTTAAAAAAGGATAGTATACCGCAGATTTAGGTGGCATCCAGTTAGTAATATAAGAAATAATAAAAAAAATTCAAGCATAAACATCTAAATTCATACTGATACCTAAAAAGTTAGAAGAAGAGAGAAAAAAATAATAGTTAGCTATTTTTTTATTTTATGTCATAACAGCCACAAAATAGTAGTTTCGCATTGCTTTATGTTCATGTGTTAAGGTGGAAACCTTTTTATTTGTACTAATTATAAAACGTATCATTCATTTATAGACCTTATAGTGTAGTCAAAAACATTAGTTAAATGATACATTGAAAAAGACAGATAATAGCCCATATAAACCCACTCAATTGGTTGCAAAAGTGTCTCATGTAATATCATATGTTTTATGATACACATTGTAACAAAGCCCCCGTTCAAGGTTGAGTGATAAAGAACTTGTTATAATACATTCAATGTAACAAGTCAACACGTTATGTTACATTCAAAATAAAATTTTTAAGGAATGATCAATATAGCCAATGTGAAAGTAACACAATTACTATTGTATTACATTAAGAATATTGTCCTATAACACAAGTAACCCATATCATTAGATAGGGGTTACTTGTGTTTATATAAAGGGGCATCTATCTTCTATTTAATATTTATTGTTATACTTTCTGGGTTCTTATCTCCAAATTTAAATATTAAACTATCACTATTATCAGGAATTCCTTTGAGTCTCCAAATTTTTGTTGTCTTACCGTTATTTTCTTTATCTTCGCTTGTTATTGGGTCTATAGTAACTATAAGTGGGTTTTTATAATGTAGTCTTAGTATTGTAAGGCAGACCACCCTATATTCCAACCATCATAGTGAAAAAATTCTCCTAAAATTATGGCTAACTCTTCATGTGTTGTAAATATAGCCGTCCATAGGAGTATGTAAATAATTTGTTTTTTTATTAATTTGGGATAGTATGTTAAGAATAATATAACTAAACATGGATATATGACAACTGCCTCAAATAAGTCTGCAAAAGTATGATTCCAAATCCCTCCACCGTAAGCCCAAAGTGGGTTGTTATATAATAAAAAGTTACATATGAGGTCACCAATAATAAGAAATTGTATTGTTGGGTAGTATGATTTCCAATTTTTCCAATTTCCCCATTTCCAACAGATAATTATAAAAATTATTCCCATTATTATACGATACATAATTTTAATCTCCTCTTTTCCTTACCTGTTTTAATTTTTCTCAATTATTTAATGGATTATTTAATGGATTATTTTATAAAAATCATTAAAGCTCTAAGCCTTGGAAACAGGAGTAATCCTATTTGGGAAGCATTTTATTGTTCTGTATCTGTTTTGTTATATCCCTTATCAAGAATATATGCATACAAATAACCACAAAAAATAATAGCAGTAGTAAATATGAAGAACCACTTCTCCTTAATATATATTAGGTTAAATATCAACAAAATATAATTAGCAAAGTAAAGAGTTGATGTTATTATACACTTCCAAATCAATTTTATTTTTGAGAAATAAATACTCAGGATTATATTGGATAGTAAAAATATGTATAATATCGGAAGGACAGTTAAGCTAACTGCTATATCCAGAAAATAGTGCTCATTAAATGTAAAAACATGTAATAATTTAAAAGCCCATGCTGTGTGCAAAAGAAGTGCAATGTGACCCAATAAAATGTAAATATAACGTTTAGTACGCCCAATATAAACTAAATTATTCTTACACATTTTTTTCACAACAGGAAATATTATAATGAGGGCCACAATTGTCATCCATGTCTGATACCAATTATGCTTATAAATGCCTAAAGCCAAAAATAATTCTTCAATGATGCCATATATACCTGCAAATATAAAATACCAGTAATTTTTCAGATTAAAAACCGCAATAAATGTTGCTGTTGCTGATATTGAAAGCTGTGAGAATAGATTGCCAGCAACATAATTATCAAATGGTGATGAAAAAATCATCGGATAATATATGTAACCTTTAAGAGCCACATTCAATACCATTTCACAAGGAATGGTAATCCCTGCTATCATACAATAAAAAGCAAATGTAAATTTGCGGTTCTTTACTTTTGTAAAAACAATTATTAATTCAATTATAGTTGAAATTCCCAAAAGTATGTACCAAATCGTATAGCTACAAAATATAGAATTCATATTTAATATCCTTTCGTAAGTTAATAACACTAATTTAATTAGTGTCTCCCACCAATGTGACTGTAATTCAAAAAAGTTCGTGTTATATCAACTTAAAGTTCCTTTATTATTTGATGAGGTCATGGAAGATAGCTATATAGCCAGAGTTCGCGTATTGGATAAATAACGAACTTTAACTTGATATCTAGAAATATAAATAAAGCAGTAGAATTAACTACTGCTTTATTAACTCTTTATTATATTTATTTTTTTGTATATGAAAAAATAAATCTAACAATTACATTCTTCACATGGATATATATAATTAGCTGCGGTTCGAACTTCTAATTCAAGAGGGTCACATGTAATGTCGTCAGGAAGTATAAACACTAATTTACGTTCAATAGTACCACA
>Ga0209125_1001893_pt1 | contig 17785 bp, 10 predicted proteins | sample BarGraIncub1131A_FD_184503 | JGI IMG/M metagenome (GOLD analysis project Ga0209125, IMG submission 184503) | Arctic peat soil microbial communities from Barrow, Alaska - Barrow Graham LP Incubations 11-31A (SPAdes) (version 2) | ecosystem: Environmental > Terrestrial > Soil > Wetlands > Peat...
CCGGAGCGGACCCGTCGGCCGGGATTTCCTGCTTCGGTTGCTGAAGAACCACAAGCCGACCGCCATCTTGCTTTGGACCGGTCCGGAGATCTTAGCGGCTTTGGAGCCGATTTCAAAAGACCCGCGTGCGCCGAGGTATGTCTTCGCGGCATCAGGATATCTGCAGAAAAATATCTGGAATGTGCCCGAAAAAGCGCGAGGGATCACCTACCTCACCTACCCGTATCGCCTTCCCCAGGAGGACGCGCGCGATTTCGGCCGCTCGCCGGTTTCCATAAAAAACGATGCGTTTCGATTCGATGAGCAAAGAATCTCTACCAGGGTCCAGGCCATTACCGAGATTCTCCAATCGGGGCTTCTGCATATGAACCGGAATTATTACCGCGATACCTTTCTGGATGTGATCAGCATGATTCCGGACCAGGAGCCGACTGACTATGAGCGCTTAAGCTTTGGTCCGGGACAGCGCTATGCCTCCAAGGGATGCAATATCGTGCAGCTCACCGAGGGGAAAGACCCGGTCCTGGTAAGGAAAAGCGATTGGGTGATTCATTGATTCGAGGTGTCGTGATTTAGCGATTCTAAGGGGAGGTGGTTTGGAAAATGATGATGGCTCCCATTGTAGCGACTACCGGCAGCTGAGAGGGACGGAACTTTTTTTACTAAACGGCGCGTGCCCGGAAAACATACAGTTTTTTGCACGATGAACTGGAGACGTTATGGAAAAGATACGGAGTAAATACGGCATAAGGATTGGAGCGACGCTCGCGTCGTTCCTGATGCTCACGGCCTTGGTTGGGGGAGCGGCACACGCCGCCCCGATAGCCGATCCCAATTTCACCACAACCATTGTCAACCCGGCCGACCTGCAGAAATATGTCTCTCCGCTCCCCAACGCCTATCTGCTGCAGATAGCGCCGGATAAAGCCACCTTTCCGGGGGAGGATTACTACAAGGTCGACATGGGGCAGTTCAACCATGACATGCAACTGCTCCTGAACCCCGGTGCCACCGGCTACCCGGCTGCGGTCGCCGGCAAGTTGCCGTTGACCCCGTCCTGGGGTTACAGCCTGGTCGCGCCGACCGCCACCAGCGCGGGCACCTATTACTTCCCGGGGCCAACCATCGTCAACACCCAGGGGACACCGACCCGTGTCACCTGGACCAACAGCCTGCCGGCCAAGCATGTGCTGAATATCGATCCGAGCCTTTCCTGCGGCCCGCCGGGCACCGGGGGGAACGTCAACGGACCGCCTTCCCCCTTCACCATAAACTCGCCCAACTGCGCACCTGAGAACCGGGTCGTTGTCCATGCCCACGGAGCCCATGCCTGGGATGACAGCGATGGAGATCCCCTGGCCTGGTTCAGCAACGGCTTCGCCAAAACCGGCGAGACCTGGAAACCCAACACCCAGAACGGCCCGGTCGGCACCTATCGTTACATCAACGATCAGGAGGCCGGCACCATCTGGTATCACGACCATTCCATGGGTCTCACCCACGTGAACGTCTATGCCGGTTTGGCCGGCTTCTTCCTGGTGACCGACTCCAACGAGGCGAGCCTGCGCGCCACCCGGGTGCTCCCCCAGTACAAGGCCGCCACCGCCACCACCCCGGCGGAAACTTTTGAAATCCCCATAGCATTGCAGGACCGCGATTTCAATCCCGACGGGACGCTTGCCACGCCGAACAACCCGGTCCTTGATGTAACTGCGACCATCGGCCCGAACGTGCCGTGCGACGCAACCGTCGGCGCTCTTGCTCCCTACGCCTGTACCGGCGCGAATCCGATCCTGCCGGCAACCACCCTGTGCGACCCGGCTGGAGCGATCAACGCCCTGATGTGCCCGGCTGCCAATTTTTCCAAGGCCGCCGACGGGTCGCTGATCCCGTACAACCCAGCCATCACCAATCCCTTGCTGGTGGGCCCCTTTACCGCGCCTTCCATCACGCCTGAGTTTTTCGGCAACGTGGCCATAGCAAACGGCATTGCCTGGCCCAAGCAGGCTGCTGAGCAGCGCAAATACCGGATCCGGCTTCTGAACGGCACCGACTCGCGCACCTACTTCCTCAAGTTCGACAACCCGCTTGTCAAGACCTGGCAGATCGGTACCGACCAGGCATTTCTGGATAAACCGGTGGACCGCAGCGCGGATTTCATCATCCTCATGCCAGGCGAACGGATCGACCTGATCGTCGATTTCGCCGCCGTTCCCATCGGCACGCGGGTGCTGATGCAGAATTTCGGGCCAACGGCTACCGTCACTGGTCTTCCCCCAAGCCCGACCAACCCCCTGCTCGATATTCCCTATGACGGCGTCAAGCCGGTTGCCGGGCAGCCTCTCAACGCGAGTCTTCCGGACCTCTTGGCCTTTGACGTGGTCGCCATGAATCCCGCCATACCGGATGCGGCTATTTCCCTGGCAACCGCACTGCGCCCCGTGCCCGCCTTCACCACTTTCCGAGCCTCAGCCCCACTACCGGCGCGCCGCTGCGCAAACTGGCCCTGATCGAGCGCCAAGGCAGCCACGGACGCTTCATGCTGACCCTGAACGGGCGCGATTTCATGGACCCCAATGCCCCGATTACCGAGCTGCCCAAGCTTGGGGACGTCGAGGAGTGGGAGATCGCCAACTTCACCCCGGACGCCCATCCGATTCACCTGCATCTGACGCCTATTCAGCTGGTAAACCGGCAGGAATTCAGCGTCGATCCCGCAAGCCCGACTACCATTTACAATCCAACCCTTGGACTGCCACCCTTCACCAGGTTTCCACTGATGCCGTACACGGCAACACCGAACTACCTTTTTACCCAACACCTCCCAGGTGACCTTAATTATGCGCCACTGGCGGGCGGCACGGCCACTGTTGCCACAGCGCCGGATCTCTGGGAAACCGGCTGGAAGGACACCCTCCAGATGCTGCCGGGAACCGTCACCCGCTTCCGCGGCAAGTTCGACCTGCCTGGCCTCTATGTGTGGCATTGCCACATCCTCTCTCACGAAGAAAACGACATGATGCGCCCCTTCGTCGTTACTACCCCGGCGAAAAGCGTGACAGCTACCCTGACTCGTAACGGCGCGCTCCTTGGCAGCTCGGAACCAGCGGCGCTGGCCGCTCCGATCACCATCACCGCCCAGGGCAAAACCGGACTTATCGGCGCGGCGATCTCCTCGCCTCAGGACAGTAACGGCTTCGAATACCAGTTCGCCGTAACCGATCCCGGCGGCGTCACCACCGTGATTCAGCCCTTTATCTCCTGGATGTATCCGATGCTGGACAGCGTCATCTGGACCCCCCCAAAGACTCCCGGCGTCTACACCATCCAGGTTGATGCCCGCGAGGCTTCGGCCACGGCGGCCGGCGTCAGCCAGGCGTTTTCCACCACCTCCTACACCCTGACCGCTTCCGCCAGTTCCGGCGCCACCTCCACCACGCCGGCCGGTTTCTACAAGGCGGGAGCCAGTATCAACGTGGGCGTTTCCTTCAACCAGGCCATCAATTCCACCGGCCTGGCCATCGCCCTGAACAACGGAGTGGTCCTCAACACGGGGGCTCTTGCCGGCGTCAGCAGTTACAGCGGCAGCTTCACGGTGGCAACCGGTCAGGACACGCCGGCCGGCCAGTTCCTGAACATCTCCGGCATCACGGGCACCATGACCGACGCGGCGGGTAATGCCACCACCAACCCGGCCATTCCCGCGGGGATGAATATTTCCAACAGCGTGGCCATAACCATCGATACCACCTTGCCGACCTTGGCCATAACCGCGCCGACCGCGCCGTTCGTCAACGTCGCGAACCTGACCGTCACCGGCACGGCGACCGACCCGGTCGGCATCCAGGGTGTCACCGTGAACGGCGCGGCCGCTACGGTGGGTGCTGGCGGAGCGTTCAACAGCTCCCTGACGCTCCTTCCCGGCGTAAATACCATAACCGTGGTCGCCACGGATAATGCCGGCAACCAGACCACTGCGACGGCCAGCGCGATATTCCTCACCTTGCCGACCCTGACCTTGACCTCACCGGTAGCGGCGTTCGTCAAGGTCGCCAACCAGACCGTCTCCGGTACGGCGACCGACCTGGTCGGCATCCAGAGTGTCACCGTGAACGGCGTGGCCGTTACCGTGGGCGCGGGCGGAGCGTTCAGCACCCCGCTGAGCCTCATCGCCGGCGCCAATACCATCACCGTGGTTGCCACCAATACGGCCGCTGCCACGACCACCGTGACCAAGATCGTGACACTCGACATGGTCGCGCCGGTAACCACAGCCGCTCCCCAGCCCGGGAAATATCTCGCCTCGGTAACGGTCGCCCTTACGGCAAACGAGGTCGCCACCATCTACTACAGCACCGACGGCACTATCCCGGCAATCGGTTCACCTACAATAGCCATCTACACCGGCCCGGTGGTGCTGTCATCGCCGACCAGGACGTCCATAACGCTCAAGTATTTCGCCGTTGACCTGGCGGGCAACGTGGAACCGGTAAAGAGCGGCATCTATTACATAACCATTTCCAATCTCACAGCCAGGGTGACCATCAACGGAGGCAGGGCCTACACCAAATCCGTCAACGCCACCGTCTCCTTCTCCGCCAGCAATAAGGCGGGACTGGTGGCCGCGTACGCCATCTCGACCGACAACGTCACCTACCTGCCGACCGTGGCGATCAACCCGGCCGTCAAGTCATTTTCCGCAAGCAGGGTACCGGTAGTGCTTCCCGCCGGAGACGGACCGAAAAACGTGTATGTCCGGTTCACCGATTCACTTGGTGTCGTCTGGCCACCGGTAATGGCCCAGATCATCCTTGATACCACGCTGCCGGTGGTTGCGGTGACTCCGGTCGCGGGCAGTTACCCGGCCGGCGCCTTGAGCGTTGCCCTGTCAGCGCCCAATGATCCCGTTGGGACCATCATCTACTACACCACCAACGGAACCACGCCCACTACGAGATCGAAGAAATCCACGGTTCCCTTCACCCTCACCGGCGTGGTGGGCACGTCGATTACCGTCAAATTCTTCGCCGTTGACCCGGCTGGTAACGTGGGAGTCGTGCAGAGCGTGATCTACAGCTTCATCTAAGGGAGCTTGGATAAAAGCCAAGATCAGCGCAGGTTGTGTTTTCAGCCCTCATCTGACCTCGGTCGGGTGAGGGCTGTTTTTTCATTGGAGAGATAAACCGGCAGAAATAATTCCAGCTTAGAATCAAGAGCGGGACAAATTGAACCTTGGACATTTGTTCTGTATCAATAATTCCGCTAATACCTACGAGGCCATTCATCGGACCGGTCATCGGCAGCCTAATAGGATGAAATAGTGTGAAGCCAGGTCGTTATCTCTGCGAGATTTCCTCAGAGGCAACGGCCTGTTTTTGTATAAGCAAGAAAAGAAGTGATCAAAATCCATAAAACATGTATGTTCCGGTGTTTCAGCGCGGGTTTTTAAGAGGTGGACTCCTTGGAACTATTAGTATCGTGTCAGGAGCCGGTTCCAATGTAGTTTAGTCGCATTGCTTGATGTATGCTCTTTTTTGGAAAATGTCATGTCTGCATTAGACAGGGGCATAGTTTGTCAGAGAAATAACGAATTGCCAAAGGTTGACACCAGGTGCTTTGGCGGTTATACATGACCAAGATAATCATGGCTTAATACAAAGGTCCTTATATCAATCAAAAAATGAATCGGAGGATATTACTATGAAGAAACTCATGCTGTTCCTTACCTTGACCATGTTTGCTTCAACCGCGGCTCAAGCCGAAACCATCAAGGTCGGCGGGTCCGGGAGCATGATCCCGCTGTTGACCATCTTGGGCAAGGCCTACGTGAAGAAGAATCCGAAGGACTCGGTCGAGGTGAACCAGAAATCCATGGGTCAGCCCGGTGGCATCGCGGCTCTCAACGCCGGCGCCGTTGACATCGCCATGTCCGCCATGCCGATTACCCCGGCGCAGGCGAGGCTGCAGGTCAAGGCAATCGAGATCGCCAGGGTTGCCGGGGTGGTGGGGGTGAACAGCAAGGTATCGGTATCGCACCTGACCAGCCAGCAGCTCTGTGACATCTACGCAGGAAAAATCAAGAACTGGAAACAGGTGGGGGGGGCAAACGAGCCGATAGCCGCGCTGACCAGGCCGGACAGCGACTCCACCAAAGCGATGTTCCGTAGCGCATTTGCCTGCATGGCCGATCTGAAAGAGGCGCCGGAGATCCTGAACCTCCCCAAGGAGATTGATATGATTAACTCCTTGAGCAGCGTCCATAATGCCATTGGGCAAATCAATTCCATCGCCCTGGCGGATGCCGCGGGCAAATTCAAGGCAATCAAGATCGACGGCAGGTCGCATGAAATGATGCAGAGCGGCAAGTGGCCGTTTATCCTCCACAACAACCTCGTGCTGGGGAAAAACCGTGGCGAGGCGATCAAGCGCTTCATGAACTTCATCAAGTCCCCGGAAGGCCAGGCGATCATCAAGAGCGAAAAGGCTATTCCTGTCGCGTTCAAATTCTAGGGTAACGGGATCCCCATGCAGCCAGAACAGATTGGACAGAGTGAATCAAAGACCCGGGTCCGCAGGAGCCTCTCCAGGAGGTTCCTGCTCCAGCTTCTCTTCATCCTTTTTCTGGGGCAATGCCTGACCCTTGGCTGGTCATTGCACTCGAACAAGAACATCCAGGAGACCGACGTCAGGGATAAGCTCAACCTCTGCGGCAAGCAGCTCACCGCCGTTGCCGTGGTGTCGCGTGCCACCTTCGATTTTACCTATATCGGGCAGCTGGCCGACGAGATGATCAAGGATGCCGATCTGGTCCGGATTACCTACATCGACAACGGCGTCCCCATTCTCGATGTCAAGAAACCGAACCCCCCTCCCGGTCAGCTGAAGATGGAACTGCCGGTACTGGCCGGAACCGAGAAGGTCGGGGCGATCGTTTTTTATTACTCCTACGCCAGAGTCCGGAGCAATATCGTTTCCCAGGCGCTGGTCTCGACAGCGCTTACCGCGGTTCTCTTCCTGTTCCTGGTGATATTCACACGGTTCTTTTTCAATCGGGACATCGGCTCCAAAATCGCGCTGATCAATGCCCACCTGAACCAGGTCAGCAGCGGAGACCTGACCACCCGGACCAACCTGACCACGGACGACGAACTCGGTTCCATCTCCTACGGTCTCGATTTCGTCATCGGCTGGCTTTCCACGACCGTAATAAGGATCAAGAACATCTCCGGCAGCGTTACCGACGCGACCAACCATCTCTCCATGACCTTCAAGTCGCTTATCGACGGGGTCTCCCAGCAGCAGGTCTCCACCGAAAACGTTCTTGTCTCGGTACAAAACTCCCTGGTCTCCCAGCAGCAGATCATTACCGCCACCGAGGATCTGCTCGGCCTCTCCAGCGAGAGCACCTCTGCCCTGGAAGAGATCCTGAGCGCTTCCCGGGGGGTGGTGGAAAAGATGGACCGGCTGAGCAGCCATGTCGACTCCTCCTACGATACCATTACCGAACTCTCCAGTTCTTCGAGCGAGGTTGCCGCGGTGGCTTCCAGGGCCAACGTTTCCGTGGATGCCGCCGATCTGGCCGTATCAAGCATCAACAGCTCGGTTTCCAGGATTGGCGCCATCGTCAAGGAGACCACCCAGGTTTCCGCGGATATGAACACCATTATCGCCGAGCGCGGGATGAAATCGGTAAGCGATTCCATTGAGAGCATGCTGAAAATCGACCAGCTTACCGCTTCCCTTTCTGAGACCATCGCCAGCCTTGGGGCCAGGTCGAACGACATCGCCAAGATCCTTGATGTCATCAAGGAGGTTACCGACCAGACCAAGCTCCTTTCCCTCAACGCCCAGATCCTCTCCGGCCAGATGGGCGAGCACGGCCGCCCGTTTGCGGTCGTCGCAGCCGAGATGAAGGCCCTATCCAACAAGACCTCCCATTCGACCACCGAGATCGAGGCGATAGTCACCGCCATCCAGCAGGAGATGACCTCGGCCGTGACTGCGGCCCTCGCCACCTCCAAGATGGTTGCCGAGGGGAAGACGGTTGCCGGGAAGGTGAATGAGGCGCTGCTGCGCATCCGTGAGGCTTCCCAAAAGTCATCCCAGATGGTCGGCACCATTCAAGAGGTGGCGACTGATCAGAACCAGGAATTGAAGGGGATAGTCAAGGCCTTTGACGAGATCAGGAAGCTGATAACTGAGGTGAACCGCGCCACCGGAGCTGAAAATGACAGCATAAAAGGTCTGTTGCGAGATTTTGACACCATCCGCGAGGCCACTAGTGTCACCAAGTCAGCCTCCGAAAACCAGGTCAAGTCGATCCAGCTCATTTCCGAAAACTTCCTCATGGCGAACGATAAGACCTACGAGATTGCCACTGCTTCAAAAGAACAGCGCAGGGTGAGCGAAGAGATCATCGTCGCCATGGAGACGGTGAGTCAGATCAGCACAGAAACGGTCCAGGGAGTCAAGGATGTGGCGGTCCGGATCGGCGGCATCAGCGATGCCGTGGATACCCTGCACCGCGAGATAGAAATGATCAAGACATCTGAATCCTAGGAGAAACCGGTGACCGGTCACCAGCTTCACGTCTGGTGAAATAGCGTGAGAAAAGGCCGTTGCCTCTGAGAGAACCTTCCGGAGACAACGGCCTTTTATTGTGCGGTCGAGGATTAATAGTGCTCTAAATGAAAAACCATGATAGTTTTTCAAAATTCAAGCTGGCGGTGCTGTAACTGTGCGCTCCGCGAGACGATTGTCGCCCTGTCAAACGACGACCCGTGGCCGCTTTATCGGCTGAACGCTTTGACCTGATCCGTTGGCATTAAATCCACGCCGCTCCAGGAAAGGATTCCCTCACTCCATGAAATACATCACCGATTTTTTCACCGGAAAAGAAGGTAGCCCCATCAGGGACCTAGGCATCCTCGCCACCATCTTCGGCATTGCCTTCTTCCAGTTCCTCGGGCACATGCCGCTCATCGAGACCGATGAAGCACGCTACATGGAAATCCCCCGGGAAATGATTGAGCGGGGCGACTTTATCACTCCGACCCTCAACTACGTGAAATATTTCGAAAAGCCGCCGCTCCACTACTGGGTCAACGCGCTTTCCATAAAGTTATTCGGAGAAACGGAATTCGCCGCCCGCTTCTTCGGCGCGCTCTGGGGGGTATTGGGAATACTGCTGGTCTATTATCTCGGGCGCAAACTCTTCGGCCGTCGCGAAGCAATACTCTCTGCCCTCATTCTCGGCACTTCCATCGGAATTCCCGTTCAGGCAAGGATCAACATCACCGACACCACCCTGACCATCTGCATGACCGCCTGTCTCGGTTTCTTTCTGCTGGCCATCCAGGAAAATGAGCAGAAAAAAGGGCGTTTCTACTATCTGTTTTACTTTTTCGCAGCCCTCGCCGTGCTGGCCAAGGGGCTGATCGGCTTCGTCCTCCCCGGAGCGATCATCTTCTGCTACCTCCTGATTTCCCGGCGCTGGCGACAGCTTCGGGAAATGCGGCTCGTCACCGGTATCGCGTTCTTTCTTCTGGTCTGCGCCCCCTGGTTTATCCTGGTTTCCCTGAGAAACCCCGAATTCGCCCGCTTTTTCTTTATCCACGAGCATTTCGAGCGTTTTCTCACCAAGGTGCATGGCCGCTATCAGCCCCCCTGGTTTTTCATTCCGATCCTGATCGGCGTCATGCTCCCCTGGTCATTCTTCATTCCTACCGCGATAGCCCGCGTCTGGCGGGAGCGCAAGGAAACCGGAGCCGACACCCGGCTCTTTCTGCTGTTGTGGGCGGCCGTCATCTTCGCCTTCTTTTCCAAGTCCGATTCCAAGCTGGTACCCTATATCCTCCCGGTCTACCCGGCCCTGGCCCTGCTCCTTGGAACAACCTTCGCCGCAGCCCTTGATCGGGGCTTCAGCCGGCTGAAAATCCCGGCGCTTGTTCTCTCGGTGGTGAACATCATCCTCGGCCTGGGGTGCATGCTGTATCCGCACCTGGCCAAGGACCCGGCCTTCTCCCCGGGCGGCGGCATCGTCATGGGAGGGCTCCTGTTCTCCCTGGGCGTGATCGCCCTGATAAACACCCTCAGGAGCGCAACCGCGCCACTCTTTGCCGGACTTGTAATCACGGCCCTTCTGGTCGGTATCTTCGCCCCTCCGGTCATCTATGCCAGGATTGCTGAAAGGAAATCCTCCCGGGGCCTGGCACTGCTGGTCAAGGAAAAGGCGGGCAAGGATGCGGTGGTCGCCGCTTTTGGCTACTCGCAGGGGCTCCCCTTCTATGCCCAGCGTAGGGTGGTCCTCGTGGGGGGACGCAACGAGTTGGAATTCGGCAGCCGGCTGGGGGACCAGTCCGCCTGGTTCATCGAAGCTGAGCAGTTTAACCGACTCTGGGCCGGCCCGGCCCAGGTCTTCGCGCTCATTCCCCTGGGCGATCTGGAGTCATTCCAGAAATCCAGGCAACCGCCGCCGATCCTTTTGGGCAAGGAAGGGCGCCGAGCGCTCGTCACCAACCGACCGGACGGGCATCCTTAATGTGCCGCCAAAAAATAAAGAACTAAGGTGGATAACTTCACTCTGGTTTTCCTGCTGGTTACCGGGCTTTTTCTCGGCCTCGGCGCCGGTTTCATCATGCATCGATCGGACTACTGCATCGCCGGGATGTTCCGCGACCTTTTCCTCTTCAGGTCACTGCTTAAACTGCGTACCCTGCTGCTTTTGATGGTCAGCAGCATGGTGCTGTTCGAACTGGCGCGCCAACTGGGAATGCTTCCTCTTTCAAAACCGACAACCGGGACGGCACCCACACCATTCCGGAAGCGGCTTCCAACATGGGTTTCAAGGCGGAAGTGACCAAATGTGAAGGCTACTACGCCATCACGATTTCTACTCTTGGCGCAAAATCGGCCAAACTCTCCCGGTAAATAAACAACGCTAAGGACCCCAGCATCATGACCAAGGATCTCCAGGAAAACGACGCGAACCCCGGCGGCTCCGCCTTGAATCAGGAAATATACCGCCTGAATCGGGAAAATTCCGACTTGCGCGCCAAGCTGGGACACAGGAGCGCGTATATCCGCGCCAAGGTCAACCAGATGCTGACCGTGATGGGCACCTTGCCGCTCCGGGCCGAAGAACTCGATGATGAAACGCTGGTCGAGCTGGATCCCATCGGCATTATCTGCGATTCCTTCAGGCAGGTGGTGTCCCACCTCCATGACACCAATGACGAACTGCTGTTGGCCAACGAAAAAAACATGGCTATTTTTGAAACAGCGGGAATCGGCATCCTGCTTCTGGACAAAAACATGGCCATCCAGTCGTACAACAAAAAATTGAAGGATTTTTTCTTTCCCGAAATGGACGACGCCAACATCATCGGCAGCATGTGCCTGGAACTGATCTGTGGCGGAAATATCCCGAGCGAGGGTTGTCAGTGCAACAAGGCTCTGGCATCAACCGATTCGGTACGATTCGATTCCTGGGAAAATCGAGGTCGCATCTACGACACGGTATTCACTCCCATGCACGACCAGCACGGTGAGGTCTCCAACTGCCTGGGAATCTATCACGATGTCACCAATCGCAGGCAGGGGGAGGAGGCGCTGCGCGAAAGCGAGGAGCGCTACCGCGACCTGTTTGAAAACGCGAACGACCTGATCCAGAGCGTTGCCCCAGATGGCCGTTTTATCTATGTCAACCGTGCCTGGCGGGAGGCCCTCGGTTACAGCGAACAGGAAATCGAGCAACTGCGCATTTTCGATATCATCGTCCCCTCATGCCAGGCCCATTGCGAGGACCTTTTCCGCCGCGTCATGCAGGGGGAGGAAGTCAGGCGGGTGGAGGTCATCTTCGTCGCCAAGGACGGCCGAGAAATAACCCTCGAGGGAAGCTCCAACTGTAATTTTGTCAATGGCGCGCCGGTCGCCACCCGCAGCATTTTCCGCGACGTTACCGAGCGCAAGTTGGCCGAGGAAGCCCTGTCCGCCGAAAAAGAGCGGTTGGCGGTCACCCTGCGCAGCATTGGCGATGGCGTCATTACCACCGATACCTCCGGCAGGGTCGTCCTGATCAACAAGGTTGCCGAACAACTCACCGGCTGGAGCCAGCAGGAAGCCTGCGGTAGACCGCTCGGAGAGGTTTTCCAGATCAACAGCGAAGAAACCGGTCAATCCAGCGAAAACCCCGCCGAGAAAGTTCTGAGAACCGGCATGATCAACGCCCTGGATAATCACACGGTTCTCATCGCAAGGGACGGCACCACACGCATCATCGCCGACAGCGGCGCCCCCATCTGCAACAGTGAAAGCGCGATCGTGGGCACGGTGCTTGTCTTTCGCGATATAACCGAACAACGGGCACTGGAAACCAATCTGCAGCGCGCCGAAAAACTCGATTCGATAGGAGTCCTTGCCGGGGGGATCGCCCATGATTTCAACAATATGCTCACGGGAATCATCGGCAACATCTCAGTCGCGGCGCTGCATGCCAAGCCCGACGACCTGATTCATGAACGGCTTGCAGAAGCGGAAAAGGCGGCATTCCGCGCCCGGGACCTGACCCAGCAGCTGCTCACCTTCGCCAAGGGTGGGGCGCCGGTCAAAAAAACCGCCTCGATTGTCGAACTCCTTACGGATTCGGCCAACTTTGCCCTGCGGGGATCGAATGTGCGCTGCTGTTTCGACATCGCCGACGGCCTGTGGCAGGGAGAAATGGATGTCGGGCAGATCAACCAGGTCATCCACAACCTGGTTATCAACGCCGACCAGGCCATGCCCGACGGCGGCGCCATCTTCATCGACGCGGATAACCGGGTGGCAACCGGCCATGACGACCTGCCGCTGCCGCAGGGGAACTATATCCACATCGGCATCCGCGATACCGGCGCGGGCATCCCTAGCGAGTATTTGCCCAGGATTTTCGACCCCTATTTCACCACCAAAAAGAAAGGAAGCGGTCTCGGCCTTGCCAGCTCCTATTCGATCATCAAAAACCATAACGGCTGCATAACCATTGCGTCCAAACCCGGGGAGGGGGCGACTTTTCACATTTTTCTTCCCGCTTCCACGGCGTCCGAAATGCCGCGCGCACTGGAAAAACCGCAGGTCGTCGATGGCGCCGGGCATATCCTGGTCATGGATGACGAAGATATGATCAGGGACATTGCGGGGTCGATTCTCAACCATCTCGGCTACACCGTCTCATTCGCCAAGAACGGCGAAGAGGCTATTTCCCGTTACCAGGAAGCCCTGGGCGGAAAGCTCCCCTTTGACGCGGTCATCATGGATCTCACCATTCCCGGCGGCATGGGTGGCAAGGAAGCCATCAAGCAGTTGCTGGGAATCGATCCGGCGGTGAAGGCCCTGGTCTCCAGCGGCTATTCAAACGATCCGATCATGTCCGATTACCAGGCCTTCGGCTTCAAGGGGGTCATCATCAAGCCGTACCTCATACAGGAGATAAGCAAGGCGCTGCAGACTGTCCTGGCCACCGCCGGTTAGAGCGGGGAGACTGGCAGCCGGCACGATGGGGGGGGGACCGGTTGTAGCGCGGGCTCAAGGAAGATAGGGGGAGCCTCGATTCCCGCGCTATCAGGTTTCCTGGACCTTGCGATCCCCATGGATTCCACAAAAGCATCAACTACCCTTGGGTCAAACTGGGAGCCTGCTTTCTCCTGGATATAACCCAGCACGCGGTCCAAATCCCATCCCGCACGGTAAGGCCGGTCAGATATAAGCGCATCATAAACATCGGCGACTGCAATAATTCGAGCACCCAGTGCGATAGCTTCTCCTGCCAGCCCTTCCGGATATCCTTGCCCATTAAACCACTCATGGTGTTGGGCCACTATGGGGATAATCTCCTGGTAAGCCGGAATAGGTTCGAGAATACGGGCTCCCTTTTCAGGGTGTTCGCTGATCTTTGCAGCCTCTTCATCCGTCAGCTTGCCCGGCTTATCGAGGATGTATTCAGGGACACCTATTTTCCCGATATCATGCAGCAAAGCCCCCTTGTTCAGTAAGTCCAATGCCCGCGGCGCGAGCTTCATTGCCCGGCCGATATCAAGGGATATCTCGGTCACCCTCTCGGAATGTCCTGCGGTCCAGGGAGAGTTGGCGTCCACGGCCCTTGCCAGTGCCGTTAAGGTGCCCCAGTTCAATTGGGCCAGCTCCTCGATGAGGCCGGCATTTTCCAGGGCTACCGCAATCTGATCTGCAATCTGGCGGGCCCGGATCAGATCCTCCCGGATCAACTTAGTCTGCTCCCGGTAGCCCAGGATGAGAATGCCGCTCAAGTGCCGCTGAATTTTGACCGGGAAAAGATAGAAGACCTTGGCCCCGCACTCCGCAAGGGGGGAGAAGGTGCTCGGGAATTCACCGCATGATTCCACCTGGATCGTTTCACCCGAATGCTCAAGTCTCAGCAGCTCCTGGTGGGAAATGTCCGTCAGGTGCCGTGCTGATGCTGCATTTTCTCCCCTGACAGTCGTATCGAGAACGGGCTGATCCGGGCGGTCCGCCTTGTTTCCCACCAGGGAAAGAGTTACCACGTCACACTGTATGATGTTTTGCAGGTTCGATATTACGGCATCAACGATTTTTCGTTTTTCCAGGGAGGTTAGAATGGTACGGACAATCTGGGACATGTTGGTCAGTGCCTCGAATTGTTGCCCGAGCTGAGCTGACATTTCATTGAATGAAACGGCAAGATCCTGGAACTCGTCACCGCTGGTTACCGTGACCCGGCTTTCGAAATTCCCTTCACTGATGAGTCGGGTCCCCTCCTTGAGCTTGGTCAGCGGGACAAAACTGAGACGGATCAGCACGCTTCCGAGGACTGATACCGCCAGCAAGGTGACCAATAGTATCAGGACAAAGGTACGGGTGAATTTGCTTAACGGCCCGAACGCGTCGGCTTTCGACTGGCTGACCACTACCGTCCAGCTTTCGGCGAGAAAAGATGGCTTGAGAAAAAGCGACCAGTAACTGGACAGGAATTCATTGCCATTCGCTTTCCAGGCAAACTTGCCGGAGGGAGCCGTACGCGATTCTTCCGCAATCCTGGCGGCAACCGGTTGCAGCGAAGGATTGGAACGGTAAAGTTCCGATCCTTGGGCTCCAAGAACGCAGACTTCCGTTTCCGGCGGCAAGGTGTATCTGACCTGTTCCCAAAGGTAGTCACCGTAGATTTCTCCCACGAGCAACCCTCGATCCGGATTTTTTTTATCAAGGAAAAGAGCCATGAATAGACGTGGCGAGGCATTTGGTTGCTTTTTGAAAAAAACAAGGGCATTGCCTGACTCAAGATGTTTACGAGCGGGTTCTGTCAGTTGAGGCAGGAGGCAAGGTTGCCCGAAATAGGTTACCTCACCGGATTTTCCGCTGAATAAGGTAAGACTTGCAAGGCGCTTTTGCAGCGCGACCTGGTTAAGGTTGGCTGAATCCGGTTGATTTTCCGGGAACTCTTTGTTGAAAGAGAAGGCAAGGGTTTCCATCTCGGTCTTCAGAAACGAGAGCGCTGTATGGATTGCCAGTCCTGCGTTTTTGCTTGTATGGTGCAGGCGAGCATGGGTGTCTTGCTGGAGTTTGCCTGAGATCTGGTACAAGGAAATGCCAGCCAGGCTGATGATGGGAAGCAGGGCGCAACAGATGAAAAGTGAGAGTATCCGCCGGGCGACAGAACTGCGTAGGAAAGAGGTTATCCGTTTCATCGCGGCCGGTCAGTAGTCGGACGCGGGCCCGAAATAGGCTCCGTCATTGGCTCGGATGATATCGTCCCGGCTGGCCTTGGCGGTGAGAGGTGGCCTGGTGTCGCCATCTGGGCCCATGCTGGAAAGGTCATAATCCGTGTTGATGGGAACCAGCCCTTTGTACTTGCGTAGTGCCCCCTTTCCCTTTAAGTCGGCGTCCGCGATATTGAGGTATTGGTAGGGATGACCCCAAGGATCAAGAAGCGGGGGGTGATTCAGTGCTGCCAGATCAATCGGAAAGGTATCATGATCAGCCTTGTAGGAAGCAATGTCCACCCCAAGCAGGCGCATGTCCACAATGCAGATGGCCACCTTGGCCTTCTCGCGATAATTGGATAGGGCGAGATTGGCGATAGTTGCCAGAATGCCGATCATCGCAATGACAATGAGCAACTCAAGAACGGTAAAGCCACTTTTATCGTCGGTCATATTTTGAAGAGAATAGCCTGCCATCGGGCTCCTTGGGATCCTGCAAGCATTCGCATTGGATAACATGCAGGTCTGGTGAGCGTCTCTGCGCACCCCTCCCCGCATAGCGTTCACATTAAATATTATCGAAAGCACCCTGTAAATACAAGCAGTTAAAGAATATAATAGTCTCATGATCCGGTTCGCATCTTGGTCCTGCTCCGCGCACTCGCTGGGAGTCTCCGGCGCCAAGAACCGAAAAACTGCCCGGGTGTGTCAAATGGGTTTTGCCGGCTGTTTTGCTTTGTTGCCAGGTAACAGTTTATGAAAGAGAGTGCAGAAGTTGCCGGAAAAAATCACTTCGTTTCAAAGAGGTTCGGGGATATCCGTAATGGAAACGGATTGGAGGGTGAAAGGCGCCCGGCGAAGACCTCCGGCGTAACCGAGGACCTCCTCAGGCAACCAGGGTGGTCAAAAACATATGGGGCTTTGCGAGGCAGCTTTATACGACCCCGCATTTAATAAGGTGCTTGGTGTATCTCATGTCCGTTATCTCAATGTGGTTCAGGATCCAGCTGGACAGGAAGTTGAGCAGTTCCAGGTTCAGACCTGGCCGGTTGGTTTCGAACTTTTCCCGGAACTCGAACGCCTTGGAGATGAACTTCCGGTGCTCAAGTTCGTGCAGCTTTACTTCAGGGTACAGGTGCTGTCTGAACAGCGCTTCTTCCGTGGCAAAATGGACCTGAGCGTAATTGAACAGGTTGACTATGGTGTCCTCAATCATATCGGCAGCCTTATTTCCCCGTATCGCCGTGTCGAGTTCCTGCATCATAGTGAGCAATTTCCGGTGCTGTTCGTCCATTTGGCCGATGCCGACGCTCAAGGCGGTGCTCCATTCGATGATTGCCATGTATTCCTCCTATCTCTGAGTATTGCCCGGGGAAATCTCCCGGCATGACAGCAATGGACTACCGCACTGACGGGGGGAGTAAACACTTATTTTCAGGTGCGAGGGGTAACTCTGGCAAAAGGCTCGCAGGGAGTGTCACACCAGATGCCGATAATAGCAACGTCATTCCTTGCTACAGACAATTATCCTCTCTCTGCTATGCAACTTCCGGGGAGTCAAGGGGGGTGCTTCCCTGGCTAAGCAATCCTTCCAAACGGTTGCCTCGATGCTGCTGATGATCGCAGACTGTTGGAGTATAACGGAAAAATTTCCAAAGAAAAAGCGAAACGATAGGCACGAGGTCCCGATCCCTGAAGATTGTCATTGCTCCCGGTTCATCTAATAAAAGCCTGCGTGCCCTTGACGCGACAGCTGAGATCAAAAACGGTTTTCACGAGGTTTTTCCCGACCTGGAATCGGGTTTGTGCTTCCACCTTCTTGGCATTCAGCCCGCCTGCCGCGTTTTCATTCATCCCTGGAGACTGTGAGAAGCTAAATTTAGCTTTTAGCGCTGGCAGTTTGCCAGGCAGTGTTAACAGTTAACAACTCAACTTTCGCAGTTGTCGAAACAGCATAACATACTGTATTTATTAATAGTATAGCGTCTCCATGTGTAGTAAAATAGTCTTGTTCCCCAACAATTCTACTTACCCAACAGGAGACGCTATGCCGC
>Ga0209125_1001895_pt1 | contig 17773 bp, 12 predicted proteins | sample BarGraIncub1131A_FD_184503 | JGI IMG/M metagenome (GOLD analysis project Ga0209125, IMG submission 184503) | Arctic peat soil microbial communities from Barrow, Alaska - Barrow Graham LP Incubations 11-31A (SPAdes) (version 2) | ecosystem: Environmental > Terrestrial > Soil > Wetlands > Peat...
AACTTATTCCTCAGTCCTATTTTCAGAGAGACATTAGCTACTATCACAGGTGTCCAGATTGAATTATATGATACGGATGGCGCTTTAGGCGCTGCCAGAGGTGCTGCAGTAGGTGCCGGCTTCTATACTTCTTTCAAAGAAGCATTTGTTGATTTGAAAGTCTTAGAAAAAGTTGAACCTGATTTAAAAAATGCATCTCCATTGCAAGAAGCCTATGATAAATGGGAGAATATTTTAACCAAAAATTTAGCTTAATCGCATTCAGTTTTTTATTGAAATATAATCAAAAATAAATAAAGAAAATGAGTTTACTTACCGATGAAAAAACATTTTTCCAGGGAATTGGAAAAATAAAATTTGAAGGAAGAGCGTCTAAAACCCCACTCGCTTTTAAATGGTATAATGAAAATCAGGTTGTCAATGGACAATCAATGAAAGATTATTTCAGGTTTGCAGTTGCTTACTGGCATTCTTTCTGTGGAACCAGCGCAGATCCTTTTGGCGCAGGAACACGTATTTTCCCCTGGGATAAAGAGAACGATGCTATTGCAAAAGCTAAAATGAAAATGGATTTTGCATTCGAGTTTATTTCTAAACTTGGCGTTCCTTATTATTGTTTCCACGACTTAGATCTCGTTGATGAAGGCGCTACCATTGCAGAGTCTGAGCGTAGATTGCAGACGATGGTTGATTATGCAAAAGAAAAACAAAAGGCTTCAGGTATAAAATTATTATGGGGAACTGCAAACGTATTCTCGAATCCCCGTTATATGAATGGCGCTTCAACTAATCCCGATTTTGATGTACTCGCCTATGCCGGTACACAAGTTAAGAATGCTATTGATGCTACCATTGCACTGGGTGGAGAAAATTATGTATTCTGGGGTGGTCGCGAAGGTTATCTTTCTTTACTGAACACTGATATGAAACGGGAGAAAGAACATCTTGCCCGCTTTCTGACCATGGCGCGTGATTATGGTCGTGCACAAGGCTTCAAGGGAACCTTCCTGATTGAGCCAAAACCAATGGAACCAACAAAACATCAGTACGATTTTGATACTGAAACCGTTATTGGTTTTCTTAAAAATTATGGCCTTGATAAGGATTTTAAACTCAATATCGAAGTCAATCATGCCACCCTGGCCGGTCACACATTTCAGCATGAACTACAGTGTGCAACAGATGCAGGATTACTTGGCAGCATAGATGCTAACCGTGGCGATGTACAGAATGGCTGGGACACAGATCAGTTCCCCATTAATATATTTGAGACCGTCGAAGCAATGCTGGTCATTCAGCAAGCTGGTGGATTTAAGACAGGCGGTATTAACTTTGATGCCAAGATCAGAAGGAACAGTACGGATATGGAAGATCTCTTTATTGCACATATTTCATCAATGGATGTCTTTGCAAGGGCATTATTAATTTCAAATGAAATACGTACAAATAGTGATTATCTTTCTTTACGAAAAGCACGTTATGCTTCATATGATTCAGGAAATGGTTCAGCATTTGAACAAGGCAAGTTAAAACTTGAAGATCTTCGCACGCATGCTATAAAAAATGGCGAACCTGCAACAACAAGTGGCAAACAGGAACTTTACGAACAATTGATTAATCTTTATATATAACAGTCACCACTATGGCAAAAACATCTGCAGAATTAATGTACAAACCCAATAAGGGTTATGTAATGGCAATAACGCTAGTGGCAACACTTGGTGGATTGCTGTTTGGTTATGATACAGCGGTAATCTCGGGAGCTGTCGGTTCATTGCGTTCCTTCTTTATTGTCCCCCTTCATTTGCCTGAATTTGAAGCAAATTCATTACTTGGATTTATGATCTCCAGCGCTCTGATTGGCTGTATCCTCGGTGGAATTATAGCCGGTATTGTCAGTCAGAAATTTGGACGTAAAAAGGGATTACTCCTTGCTGCTCTATTATTTTTAATTGCAGCCATAGGATCTTCAATGCCTGAAGCATTTAATTTTTTTGGTGTAGCTAATTTATACTCATTTATCTTCTACAGGATAATCGGAGGTATTGGCGTTGGTTTGGCTTCAATGATGTCGCCCATGTATATTGCAGAAATTGCTCCTGCCCATAGTCGTGGCAGCCTCGTTTCGTGGAACCAGTTTGCAATCGTCTTCGGGATATTGATTATATATTTTATCAATTATTTCATTGCAAAACAAGGAGATGAAGTTTGGAATATTAATACAGGCTGGAGATACATGTTTGCTTCAGGCGCTATTCCTGCCTTACTATTTTTTGTTCTCTTGTTTTTTGTTCCCGAGAGTCCCCGCTGGCTTGCAATGAAAAACCGTAATAAAGAAGCGCTGGCTATTCTTTCCAGAATTGGTGGGGCTGAACATGCTGCTTCAGAAATGAAAGAGATTGAAGTTTCTGTAGTTGAAGTAAAAGGTAGCATGTTTTCGTATGGAGGTTTAATTATTGTAATCGGAATCTTGCTTTCTGTATTTCAACAGTTTGTTGGGATTAATGTCGTTTTATATTATGCCCCTGAAATATTCAAGAATATGGGTAGCGGTACCGATTCGTCACTAATGCAAACAATCCTGGTCGGCTTTATTAACCTTGCTTTTACAGTTCTTGCCATCTACACGGTTGACAGATTTGGCCGTAAACCTTTAATGATTATTGGCGCCCTTGGAATGGGGGTTGCAATGATAAGTCTGGGAACCACTTTCTATATTCAGAACGTTGGAATAAGCTCATTACTTTGCATGTTAGCCTACATTGCTTTCTTTGCTATGTCGTGGGGGCCTGTAGTTTGGGTTTTGTTGTCAGAAATATTCCCAAATAAAATCCGTTGGGTGATGTCGATTGCAGTTGCTGCCCAGTGGATTGCCAACCTGTTAATATCCTGGACTTTTCCTGTAATGGATAAGAGTTCTGCACTTAACGCTGCATTTCATCATGGATTTGCCTATTGGATTTATGGTGCAATGGGATTGCTGGCAGCCTGGTTTGTGTGGAAATTTGTTCCAGAAACCAAAGGTAAATCGCTTGAAGAAATGTCTAAACTCTGGAAGAAATAATGGTTAAAAATAGTTCAATCTAAATAATATCGAAATATTATTGATTGTTCAAATGTAAAAAGCCCCTGTACATCTTTTGATATACAGGGGCTTTTGAGCCTCTAAGATCTTGAAGAGTGTATTTTAAATGCATTTATTTTCGCCTTTGATAAATGTACTTTATATAGTGTATTTGCCTTTGAAAAACGACATATACATTATTTTTTCTTTCTTTCCATTTTCAATTCACGTTCTATTAAGAAATCATTTATATCAATACATTTTACACCATTTTTAGCAGATACTCCTGGGATTTTATTAGGCTTAGTTTTACTCTCATTGGTAATCAGAACACAATTATGAATTTTGCAAAATGCAATTAAATAAGGGTCGGCTTCTTCTTTACCTGCTGCTTGTTTTTTGGAATCAAAAAAACCGGAATTATATTCCTCATTGGCTATCGGGATTGCAGCATTTATTGTTGCTGCATCTGTTGGAACTACTAAAAGCTTTTTCCATTTCTTCATCCAGGTCTTCAAGAAATCCTGTTTGCCTTCATAACTGTTTACTTCTTCTTCTACAAAGTCAATAGTCTTGAAGCAATCATTCCGAATTAGATCCTCTATTTCCTCCCAAATAGCAATGAATACAGGGTTGTCATATCTAAATGTAGATTCAAGCATTATTAATCCGCTTGTATCAATCACATAAATAGTTTCATCCTGATTAAAAGCTAATTGCATTTATTAGATGTTTAACAATTGACGGGTTTTGGGAATATATGAAAGTTTCACTCCCAGAAAATCTGAAAGGTCCTTGAGGTCGATTCTGTTTTGGTCATATGCAGAAAAGGCAAGGGAGACATAAGTTCTGCCTTTTTCTTTAATAGTCTCTTTTGGTATATTTCTTCCTTCCGGTTTTTTAGATCTCCCGAACGACGGTTTATTCCAGGCCTGATGTCTATCTTTATAATATTCTGGGGTAGTTAGATCGTTAACCAGCAAACTTCTTAATATGGCTAAGGGTCCGACTTGAAAATGGTTTGCTAATTCAATCAAACTTCTTAGTGTCCAAATCTTATCTCCTCTTGATTGTTGTTCTAATACCAGATCCATTTCCAATAATTCAACTGTAGGGATCAGTATTTCTGCCGCAAAAGCATTACACCATTTCTCAATTTGTTGATTGGTATTCTCGGAAAGATCACATAAACCACCATCGTTTAATAAAATGTGCCCGAGTTCATGAAATAGGGTAAAGATTTTCGCTGTTGCTTTTTCCCCTCCCCTTTTAATGCCAATGATCGGAACTATTTCATCTGTCATCGAAAACCCTCTTAACTGGTCATGAGTTAAAGTCAGTTGAAAAACTGCAACTCCCAATGATTCCACTTTTTCAATGTACGCTTCTAAAGCACTGTTAATGTTTTCTAATTTTCTGACTTCATCGAGTTTTAATTCCTGACGAAGCTTGTTGGCAATAACAGCCGGATTATCATCAATCGATGCATTGTGTTTAAACGGTTGAATTGTTATTCCTGCATCTTGTTTCAATTCAACTAAAGAATCGACCAACGCCCTGGCTTTCCGAATTGCCATAATGGTTTTTTCGTTTAAAGTCTCAATCTCATTCGAGTCGAGCGTTCTTCTGTCAGTCGGAAGTGGTTTTTCCTTTGGTGGTTTAGTCAGTAGTAAAGTTGCAATTGTTCTCTTATATGTCTTTGAAAGTTCTTTCAATTCTTCTAAAGTAGGTTGTTTTCCACCTTCCTCCAGTTGAATTAATCGTTTAGCAGATATATTGGTCTTTTCGGTTACGTTTGTTCTGTTCATAGCAATAGTTTCCCTTGCCCAAACAAGAACTTCATGATTTACACCTATGTTATTATCCTCTTTCATATTTTCCATATCAAATATAGAAATAATTTATCCTTTATCATCAATTTCCTTCAATGATTTTTTGTTCGTCTTCTGTAATGTCATACAAATTATAAACCAGTTCATCAATCTTTCTTTCATTCTCTGAGCTGTCTTCACCTTGTTTTTTCTGATCTAATATTTTATCAACTAAGTCAATATATGGTTTCTGATCATTGGGAGGAATATTTCTAATCGGTATTTTTTCAATATATTGTACTTTATATTCAAGATAACCACCTCTTCTGCCAATACTCCAAATATTCATTAAAAAAGCTATCAGTTTTGAGTTAAGTATTGCTAGCAAATAACGACTATTTGATTTGATTAAAAATGCCGTCATATCTATAACAGAACCAGTACATAGAGTAAAGTTGTTTCCAAAAGATACATTTGGATAGATAATATACTCATCATTGTAATTAAGTGTTTTATTAACCTGTTGATATTCATACCAACATTTTGTACCGTTTTTCAAACCGTCTACAATGATTGCCCTTTGAGATAATCTTTCCTTATGAAGTGTCAGACTTGAATAAATTTCTTTTTCGGTTTCTAATTGAGCAATAGTAAAGTCATCATTATATGGGAATATGATTTTATTATTTGGAGTTATTGGTTGATATTTTTTAATATCACGACCAAAAATATAAGGTTTTATATATTTATTTGAATTTAATTCAGTGATAAATCCTTCATTATAACCTGTTTTAACACCAACTACCGGTAATCCACAAAATTCTTGAAGCAAAATCGAATTAATTCTAGATTTATTAATAATTTCCGATACTTGGTTATCAACAAATTTATAATCATTCTGTGTGAAAAGTGTTTTTGTCATTCTAAGAGGAGAGGTATTCTCGAGCTTTTCCTGTAATGAGTATTTTGGTAATTCTTTCAAGTCATAATAAAGAAAGGGATATTCATCCTTGCAGTTTTTTATGGCAAAAAATATTAACGGATAAGCTGTTACTCCATCAAAAACTGGTAAATCATTAAAATTCAATACTGATTTTATTTCAGTTTCTTGAATTAGAAAATCAATTAGTGGCTTTCCATAACTTGCTTCAAAAAACTTTCCTGATGTAATAAAATTTAGTATCCCATTTTTCTTTAATATGTCAATACCTTTTTCATAAAAGAAAACATAAATGTCAGATTTCCCAGAGAATGATTTGAAATTCCTTTGAAAGAAACTGCTCATCTCTTTTACTTCTTCTTGTCTTATATAAGGCGGATTTCCAATTATCAAATCAAATCCCTCGAAGTCTCCATTGTTATTCAAAACTTCTGGGAATTCAAACCGCCATTCAAAAGCATTCTTATAAATAACATTGTTAATGATAGCTTCCTTTTCAGCCTCAAGCTGAGCTAATTTTTTAGACGCATTTTCAAGTTTAACTTTTAACTCTTTTGGTAACTTTTCACCCCATTGTTGCTTCCGGTTCATTTCGCTTAAAACATTCGATACTTCACCTCGAGCCTTGGAGATTTTTGATTTAAAGGGATCATCGATGTTTGTTTTGAAATTACTTTTAATGTTTTCTAATATTTTAATTAATCCCCTTTTGTATTCTCGTTCTTTTGCATTCTTATAATCATTTACGAAACCCCGGTACGCTTTAATATCATAACTTATGCTTTTCAAAGCCAAACTCAAATCGGCATCTAAAGCAAAGCGGCTGATCAGGCTGTTTCCACATTTTATATTGATGTCGATATTTGGAAGTGTCTCCAATTCCGAAAAGCTGGTCTCTTCTTTATAGTACGCATTCTTCAAGAGCTCAATCCACAAACGTAAGCGGCATATCTTTACAGAATTAGGATTGATATCAACACCAAACAAACAGTTTTCAATAATGGTTTGCTTCTCATGAAACAATGTCTTTTGAAGCCTTTGGGTTTCTTTGTTTATTGGTTTCCCATTAAGTAGTTTGTATTCAAATATATTGCCTTCACGGTCAGTAATAATCAGTTCGTCATTTACGATTTCAACTTCATATCCGTTGATAGTGTAACCTTGTTCATCTACCAATATTCCTAACTCTGCTTTAATACTGATAATTTCGTTTAGCGAAGAAACCAAAAAGTGTCCTGAACCTACAGCAATATCACAAATTCGAAGTGAATTGATTATTTCATTGGCTTTTAAGACATCCTGCGTTTTGAATAAACGTGAAGTGTAGTTCTTAATATCTTCAAACTTATCAAAGGGCTTTACATTGTTTTCGGTCAATGCTTCATTAAACTTTTCTAATACAGCCAAACGGATTGACTGTTTGCACATATACATTGTAATAAATCCGGGAGTAAAAATTGACCCATCTTTATATCCATTTATTTTTTCAAATACTTTTCCTAATACCGAAGCATTGATAATGGTTTTGTTATCCTCCTGAATTTCATCAGTTCCCTCGCTTGCAAAATCATAGGCATCCAAAAACTTAAAGAAATAATCGAGAGTGGGAAGTTTGTCCGGATTTCTTTTAATCTCCTTTAAAATAGTGGTATTGATTAATTCAAGTTGTCCGTCATTGTCAAGCGAGTTAATCTTTATAGTCAGATCTTCCAATTCGCTGATTTCAAATAGCGAACTGTTCAGGTAAGGAATCCGGCCAAATTTTTCTTTTATCTTGTCAGTTCTGTCATCAAGGTTTACAGCTAAAACCTTGTGAAAAAGTTTAAACAGTTCATCGAAGTCATGAATTGTCTCCGAATTTAAGAAACGGTAGTCTTTATTCCCCTGATGATATGTAATTAATTGACCTTCCAGTAATTTAAGAAACAGTATTCTGTTTATCCATGTAAGACAAAGTTCAAGGGATACATTGAATATTTTTTCTTCTTTGGTTTCTCCGTAAAATGATTGATCGGGAATACGATGTAAAGCATCTTCAGTAATTATAGCATCAATTGTTGTCTCGATCAGGGAAGCCGGATTTCGGTTTGATATTTTCCTTCTGATAATGTTTTTCGAACCTTCTTTTGCTTCCTCAAGCCCTATAATGTGTAATAATTCCTTGTAGAATTTTTCATTCAGCGAGTTACTGTCGTTTGGAGTTGCTATCTTTAAAAGATGTTGAGGCGAGAGAATTTTATATAAGGCGCTTAATTCTCGATCATCTTCTTTTTTATCGTTTCTTAAAATGGTATTGTATTCTCTGATATCGAAGTAAACACAAGGAATTTCTATTTCAATATTGGAAATTATTTTAGCAACTTCCTCATAAAAGAAGGGGTTGTCTTTCTTGTCGTTTATTTTTGTATTGTAAAGCTTTTTTATTTGTGTATTCCGGTAAATGTATTTATCAAAATAATTGGCATCAATGATATACCACTCGTTAATGTTGGTAACAATCAGATGTTTCAATTGAATGTTTTCAGCTTTGTTCCTTTCGTCTAAATAGTATAGTATTAATTCATGCAGCGCCTTTCTGTTCGGGATTTCTGCAGATAACATTTCATTTATATTCGAAGGGCGTTTGGCTTCAATGATTACACCAACTTCTGTATCTGTTGTTTTCCCTAAATGAATAACCAGGTCTTTTTTGTCTTTGGTATTTATCGCGTTGGTTTCCTTGTAGTAGGTGTCACGCAAAAAATCACGTATGTTGTTTTTTAAGTGTTCCTCACTTTCGTCACGACAACCTTTTTCAATGATACTTATCTTGTCAAGTAAAGCAATGAGGTTGATTTTGAAACGATCTATTTCACTCCTTAACGGTTTTTGCTTTAAGAATGCTTTAAGCGCCTTTTTAGGTGATTGTATAGCTAATTTCATACTATAAAATGTCAAGAATTAGAATGGCTAATTTAAGATATTAAATCGATTATCTATTTGAAATCAATAAATAACCTTACAAATTTATAATACAAATTGAAAACATCATTACACAAATAAATTTACAATATTGTCTTAGTTGTACTACGTAAAGACGATTCCAAAAAGTTTGCCGTTATACCCAAACGTTGGGTTGTTGAAAGAACTTTTGCCTGGTTTGAAAGCTACAGAAGACTCAGTAAAGATTTCGAATTCAAAACTGATACCAGTGAAGCTATGATTCAACTTGCGATGATAAAATTAATGCTTAATCGGATTCATAAATAAAATTTAAACAGTTTCTTAAAGTATTACCTCATTCTATTACTGCTACTGAAGCTATAAATATTGAATCTTTATTTAAGCATAAATTGGGAACTAAGATTTCGGGACTTAATCATAACTAGCCAATAGTTGTGGTGTTATTCAACCGTTTGTTTTGTATTTGGATATCATTCAATGAATATTACGCTCCATACTGGCGTATTGGGTGGTGATGATTCACCGTAATAAGAACTACCCCTGTTCTAAGTAAAATATACCCTGTTATTAAAGATCTACCTGGTGGAAAAGATAAAAAAATATTAACCACCCCTCAAAGAGTAAGTTAAGGTAAAAATGAACAAGCTTATTAGAGATAATTGATCAGGAATAGTTAATTACTGATCACAAACAATAATATTTTCCAGTAGGGTAACAAAACAGAATTGATGGAACGCTAAATTCAGTAATGACAATAGCATGCCGATTTTAGCCTTTGATATTTCTCTTTAATGAATCATTTTCGCCTTTGATAATTGTACTTTATGTAGTATATTTGCCTTTGAAAAACGATATATGCATGTATTTAAAAAGGAAAATTGATCAGGAACTTTTGATTTGGAGTAAGGAATCATCCAGAAAACCACTTTTATTAAGAGGTGCACGACAAGTAGGAAAGTCGTCTGCTGTAAAAGAGCTTTCAAAACATTTTGATAATTTTCTAGAGATCAATTTTGAGGAGCAGAGGCAAGTACATAGTTTGTTTTTGGGTGATTTGTCACCGATAGCATTATGTGAAAACCTCTCAGTTTTATATAATACTCCAATAATCCCAGGAAAAACTTTATTGTTTTTCGATGAGATTCAATCATGTATTCCTGCTATTTCCTCCCTCCGTTTTTTTTATGAGAAGTATCCTGAATTACATGTAATTGCTGCCGGATCGTTGCTTGAATTCGCACTTAGTGAATTGCCTTCATTCGGTGTTGGACGTGTGCGTTCGATATTTGTTTATCCATTCTCCTTTGATGAGTTTCTTTCAGCATGTGGAGAAGAGGGTCTGATAAAAGTCAAGCTAGGGGCATCGGCTAAACATCCCTTAAATGATGCAATTCACAATAAGCTGTTGAATCATCTTAAACGTTTTTTAGTGATAGGTGGAATGCCTGAGGTTGTAGTTAAATATGCACAAGGGGAAAAGTTATTGGATTGTCAGAATATACTGGACGATTTGATTATTTCATTAAAAGCTGATTTTACAAAATATAAAAAATTAGTTCCTTTTTCTCGTGTTTCAGAAGTCTTTGAATCAGTAGCTCAACAAGCCGGAGGAAAATTCGTTTTCACCGGAGCTGCAACAATGTCAAACTATAAACAGATTAAGGAAGCCTTAGATATGTTAATAATGGCAGGATTGGTAATCCCTGTTACCCATAGTTCGGCAAACGGAATTCCATTGGGAGCCGAAAGTAATGTTAAAAAAAGAAAAATGCTGATTTTTGATACCGGCATTTTCCAACGATTAATGGGTTTGAATATTTCTGACATTCTTTTTGAAGAGCATTTTGAAATGATAAATAAAGGTTCGATAGCTGAGCAATATGTAGGACTAGAATTGATAAAGGCATCGTCAAGTTATCAGCAACAAAATCTTTTTTATTGGCAAAGAGACGCACTAAATAGCAATGCCGAGGTTGATTACCTGATCCAAAAACAAAATGAGATCATACCGATAGAAGTAAAATCTGGAAAGCAAGGATCGATGCAAAGTCTATACTTGTTTTTAAAAGAGAAAAAGAAACCATACGGTATTCGTTTTTCACTCGAAAACTTTTCAATTTATAGCAACATTATGATTTATCCACTTTATTCTGTTTCAGATTTTATTCAACAAACCGTTATGGAAGAATAGCGATTCTGATATAGCATCCACCTTTTTGTCGACCTATTTTAGGACAAGACTGCCAAAGTGTACTTTTTTTTAAGCTTTTTGATCTTTTACCACCCCCTATTCCACCCCCGGAAAAGAAAAACCCCTGTAAGTAATTGACTTACAAGGGTATTATTTTCACAATGAGCCTCTCAAGGGAATTGAACCCTCGACCTGCTCATTACGAGTGAGCTGCTCTACCGCTGAGCTAAAGAGGCATTTCCGGCTGTAAAAGTAACTGTTTTTTAGAAGCCCGGAAAGTTATTAAGCTACAAATGATCCTGATAATATTGAAATAGTTTCTTGTAAAGATGCATTCTGTCTGGCCCTGAGACATTATGCTCGTGGCCGGGATAAACAAAATAGTCAACCTGAACACCTTTATCAACAGATTTTTTGATAAATGATAACGAGTTTTGCCATACCACGGTTACGTCTTTCGTATCATGAATGATAAGCATTCGCCCCTTTAGATTTTGAACATAATTAAGCAAACTGGCATTGTTATAGCCCTCTGGATTTTCCTGCGGAGTATCCATATAGCGTTCGCCATACATCACCTCATACCATTTCCAGTCAATCACAGGTCCACCTGCAGTAGCAACTTTAAATACACCAGGGTTTTTCAACATCAGTGAAATAGTCATGAACCCTCCATAACTCCAGCCATCAACAGCCATGCGGTCTGCATCTACAAACGGCAACGATTTCAGGTAATTGACTCCAACCATTTGATCTTCAACTTCAATGACACCTAGATTGCGATGAATAATACTCTCGAAATCAAAGCCTCTGTTGGATGTTCCATGATTATCCATTGTAAAAACAATATAGCCTTTGGCAGAAAGTAATTGAAACCATGCATTGGCTCCACCCATCCATGTATCTGAAACCAGCTGAGAATGCGGACCACCATAAACATAAAATATAACTGGATATATTTTGTTAGGATCAAAATCTGCCGGTTTAATCAATCGATAGTAAAGATCAGAACCATCTTTGCTTTTTAAGGTGCCCAAAGTCGTTTCGCCACGCTGGATTTCTTTCCATGGATTTACATCTTCCTGTAGCGTGCGGATTGATTTTCCATTACTGCCATCAATCAGGTCGTAGCGACGCGCTACTTCTGTATTTGATAGTGCATCAAGCACATATTGACCATCGGCGCTAACAATCGCTTTATGTGTCCCATGGAGAGAGGTCAGCTTTACGGTTTTTCCGGTCTTTAAATCAAGCACATACAATTGTCGTTGAATAGGACTTACTTCTGTTGATGTATAATACAACCGACGTTCAGTCTGGTCAAGACTATTTACATCTGTGACTACCCATGGACCCTTGGTCAATTGGCTGATAAGATTTCCATCTGTATCATACAGATAGAGATGTGTATAACCATCACGTTGACTCTGCCAGATAAACTGATTGGGTTTTGTTTTTAGGAATTGGGCTGGTTCAAGTGGTTCAACATAGCGCTTGTTGGTTTCTTCGAATAGTGTCTTGACAAAATCTCCTGTTTCAGCATTGTACTTATTGAATTTCATGTGATTCTGTCCACGGTTGAGCTCAGCGATATAGACAAACTTTTCAGAAGGATCCCAACTGATGTTGGTAAGGTAATGATCATCGGGTCCAGCAGTCTTCATAAATACAGTCTTACCAGTTTCCGGATTAAAAACGCCCAACGTAACCTGGTGACTGGTTTCTCCGGCCATTGGATAACGGATGTTTTCAACCTTTGCAATGCGAGACTCGATATCTACTATTGGATATTCAGCAACCATTGTTTCATCCATTCTATAAAATGCCAACAGATTACCCTTTGGCGACCAGAAAGTTCCTTTCTTAATTCCAAATTCATTACGGTGAACAGATTGTCCGTTAACGATGCCTTTATTGGCATCATTGGTCAAAGCAATTTCTTTTCCTTTTATAGAAACAAATAAATTGTTATCCCTGGTAAAGGCAACCCGGTATTGTGCATCATCTATGTCGATATTGTCAGCCTTGGCAGGAATGGTATTCAGCTCTTCGGCTATACCTTTTGATACAGAATAGCTGATGATTTTGTCATTGTGCGTAAAAATCATCCTGTCATTATCAGCCCAGGTATATGGGGGAAGAATCTTAATTTCAGGAAGTGATATAGCCTTAACAGCTGCAGAAAGTTGCTGCACACCTAACAAAGTATCAGGCTTTGCTGATTTAACATTTCCTTTCAGTACTGTTTTTGAATTACCATTGTAAGTAAAGAAGTCTGTCGATCCCATCCACTGTAAATTCTTTAAAGACTTGGCCATCAGTGAAGGATTTGCCAAATCAGCCCAATCCATCTTTCGGGTTTGAGCTCCGGCTTCAAAAAAGGAAAGTGTTAGTAGTAAAAGAAATAGAAGAGTAAATTTTCGCATAGGGATATAATGTTTTTAGTTGACAATTTTGTTTGGTTAAGGTCTGCGAAGTTACAAATTAAGATGAAATTACATTTGACTGTAGGCCCCTAATGTGCATTATTAATAGGCCTCTGATTTAATGATATTTTGATGATGTACAAGTGTTTTACTTGTCAGGGCTTTAGATCAGACCGAAGAACCGGATCGATGAAAAAGGCGGGAATTTTTTTCACCATTCATAACAAGCTTTGAACTCGCTATTGTTCTCCTGGGTTCGGGCAAAGATCCACGATTTTTTTTATCTGGTCTTTGTTCGCTCCACCTTTCTTTCTTGCAATCCATTTTTAAGGCGATCAATCGAACTAAATTAAAAACGTTATGTCTGAAAGAATTAACGAATTATGCACATTTTACAATATAATTATTGCCTATTAATCCAATCAACTACCTTTACAACCGCACTGTCCTGAATTGATGGATTATTTCTTCTGTTTTCCAAAAAATGGTCATGATCTTTTAAAATAAATGGAGTGAAATTATTATTACCACCACTAGCCAATAATTTTTTAATATTTATTATACTTGAACGATACTCTATAGCTTTATCACGAGTTCCTACAACAGCTGCAACAGGGCATTTAATATAAGGAAAATACAGCTCAGGCTTCCATTTTCTTAATGCGATTTGTTCTGGTTGAATATATGCCCAGTAATGATTACCATAACAATAAAATGAGAAATTTTTAAAACGTTTTCTTGTTTCTGAATTTTCCTTTTTCCATTTTTGCTCTAAATAATTTGTTAAATGTGTAGCAATAGTATCATAATTGTCATAATTGTCCACAATATCTTTTAATGGGCCAAATGTTTCTTTTCTAAAATTTTTATATCCATCCAAGCTTTGTTCATAATTTTTTTCTTTAAGTGAACTAATTAGGTTTAATGAATTAAAAGCTTCAGATAAGTGTCCGTAATTAGCCATGAACATTGTGTCTTGACAGGTTTCTTGATAGTCTGTAAAAACCTGTCCAGGCACCCCGGGAGCTGAAAGCAAGACTACTGCAGTTATCTTATTATTTCGAGCTGCGACAATTGCACTTGTAGCTCCACCCTCGCTCTGTCCAATTAAAATAATTTTTTTATCTTTTACATCTGGTCTTGACCTGATATAAGCGATTGCAGCTTCAAGGTCTTGGGCTTTTGTAAACATTGTAGATATAGGATATCGCCAATCGTATTTTAAAATACTGTCTGTTCTGGAAGCGAATTCAAAGTAGATAATACCCTTTTTGAGTAATTTATCCCTGAGCATCAGGTCATACCGCAATCGTTTGGGATCTGTAACGGGTTTAAAGCTATATGTTAAACAAGGTGCAACTGCGATTACAATCTTATTGCTGATACGCCCAATAGGAAACCAAAGTTTACCTTCTAACTTAATTGTATCACAACTGATAAATTGTACCTTAACGGTTTTGCTCTTTTCTGGGGCAATCTGTAGGCTTAAAAATATAATAGCATTTACAATTAACAAGAAATAACTTAGAATTCTTCTATTATGACAATGGATTATTTTCATTTATTTGGATTTTATATTGATGACTATTAGCAACATAGGCAATACCCAATTGGGTTGCCAGTGATTCGTAAGATTCACTCATATGGCCAGCTGAATTAACTCTACCAATACTTAAAAAAGCTATTGCTGCGTATATTTCATTACCCAAAACTTCTTGTTCTATATAATGTCCGTATTCATGCGTTAAATCAGCATACATAAAACTGATCCATCTTTCCTTTTTAATTGTTGTTATTTTTGGTAATCCCTTCAGTTTTCCTTTTTAAATTTTAATATTTCTTATTATTTATCAATCATCTCCCCATCCATCTTTCGGGTTTGAGCACCGGCTTCAAAAAAGGAAAGTGTTAGTAGTAAAAGAAATAGAAGGGTAAATTTTCTCATAGTAGTTTTGTATTAAGCGTTGACAATATCATTGATTAAGGGATTACGAAGATACAAATTAAGATGAAATTACAATTGACGGATAAATAGATCAAATGTAAGCTGAAGCAACTTTTAACAGATGATGGCATCATAAAACCAGCCTACACTGCTCCCTGAATCTGGCAAATGCCGGGTTGTTCAGAATAAGGTCCCTGTTGGCACCCCCATTTTCAGCAACGTAAATTACTTCGATATCATTAATTTTGTAATGTCGGCGTCCACCGATTGTTCCAATAATTTTGTAGGAACCGTAAATTCTAGCCATAATATAAAAGATTAAATGAATAATTAGTTAACGCATAAAATTAATACATATTTATGCGTATAGCAATTTATTGTAAAATATTTTTTAAAAATAAATTAAGCAAAATGAAAATATAATTAAAAATATTTTATTTTTATAATATTGATTATAAACGTTTATAAATTTTGAAAAAACACTATACGGAACTACTAGGAGTTAGGTATGGGTTTACTATAATTAATATAAATTAGCATATTTATACATTTTATTGTATATATTGATTAATTGTATAAAAATAACTACTTTTATTTTTTGAAAAAGGTGCCTGAATCTATTTTGAATTTTCACAATTTGAAGACTAAAATCTGAAAAGAATGAAACTGGAAACAACCATCAATATTCTTTGAAAATACTCCCATAATATACCCTTGAAGGATACTTTATGGATACTTGATGGATACTTGATGGATATTTAATGGATACGCTAAGGGTATCCATAAACTATTCTTCAATTATTGGACAATTTTTCATCACGTATTCCTGATATGAGCTTCATCAGATAATTATTAAGAAGATTTCAAAGTTTTAAAGAAATTTGATGTGTCTTGTCCTGAAATTGGTTGACAATCTAAACTGAAAACTATACGCGAAGCCATAATGTAATATGAATTTTAATTGGAATAAAGCATGACGCCAAGCCTGCTGTTGTAGGGTGTTAAATTTTATTCTCTCAAATGATTTTCTCAAGCAAAGGAATGTTACTGCCTGAATTATCAAATAGTTGAACCGTTACTTTTCGGTTTTTCGTGTATGCTGCAAAATCTTTATTTTTTTGCAACCATCTAAAATCTCCACTTACCAAATTTAAGCATTCATTAATCATTTCAGAGGAAAGTTCTTTATCTTCAAACCAAAATAATTCATTTTGAATTATTAGCGTTTCATCTTCCTCCTTGCTCATTATTAGATTTTCATAATTCCAAATGTCTCCGGCTTTTAGGGTTTGAATTCCTTTTGCAATTTCATCATCGTCATTCAATTCTAAATAAACTTCATCAATTTGCTTAAATTGCCTTAATCCATGCCATAGACCTCCAATTCCAAATACAATTACTGATATTAAGAGTTTTGACAACTGAATATTTTCTAAGTCAAAAATACTGCTTATAAAAAATGGCACAATTGCAAAGGGTAATCCCCAATAAATAGAGCCATGTACAAAAGCAAATAACCATTTATTTTTTCTACGTTCTTCCCATTTTATGTAAAATTTCTCTTCTCTTTTATTCAATTCTTTCATAAGTGATAGTGTTTACATTTAATGACATGCAACCTTTCCGAATTGAATAAATCAACAACAATGTATGGCAGCAGCAATCTCCCCAATCAGTCCTGCATCCTTTTCAATGGCATTACCCACTACGATTAAGTCTGCACCGGCTTTACAATTAATTTCTGCCAGTTCGGGTGTACGAATCCCCCCTCCTATTATCAATGGAACAGAAATGCTATTACTCACGCCACTAATCATTGTTTCAGAAATAGGATTTAATGCACCGCTGCCGGCATCCATATAAATCAATTTCAAACCCAGCATCTCTCCGGCCATTGCGGTACAACATGCTATATCGACCTTATCGGCAGGAATAGGAACGGAATTACTCATATAAGAAACGGTAGTCGGGCGGCCGCTTTCGATCAACATATAGCCTGTTGAAATAATCTCCAATAAAGATAAACGAAGATAGGGCGCCGCAATTACATGACGACCAATGAGCATTTCCGGATTTCGACCCGAAATAAGTGATAGAAAAAGAATGCCATCTGCCTTATAGCTAAGTTGCATATTATTACCAGGGAACAAAACAACCGGTATTGACGTCTCTTTCTTCAGTGTCATGATGCACGAATCAAGAGAATTATTTATCAATAAGCTCCCCCCTATAAAGAAATAATCTACTCCCGTTTTAAGAGCAAGCTCTGCAATGTTCTTTACCTGTTTAGCATCTAACTTATCAGGATCTATCAATACTGCAAACTGTTTCTTACCGTTTGCTTTTTTCTCTGTTATCTGACCATAAATATCCATACCCGAAGAATTGATTTACAAGTATACTTAAAAAAAACAGACCAGGCAATATTAAAAGATTGCTTTTGCAATTTTACA
>Ga0209125_1001896_pt1 | contig 17765 bp, 16 predicted proteins | sample BarGraIncub1131A_FD_184503 | JGI IMG/M metagenome (GOLD analysis project Ga0209125, IMG submission 184503) | Arctic peat soil microbial communities from Barrow, Alaska - Barrow Graham LP Incubations 11-31A (SPAdes) (version 2) | ecosystem: Environmental > Terrestrial > Soil > Wetlands > Peat...
GAGGGGATTATCAGCATTTCGCGTGGTTTCTTTTATGCTGGCGTACCTTCGGTCGTTATGACTCTTTGGTCTGTTGAAGATAATTCAAGTGCCCTATTAATGGAACTTTTCTATAAACATCTTGCAGAAGGATTGGCAAAAGACGAAGCACTCCGTCAGGCTAAATTAGATTACTTGAATCAAAGCGACCAATTAAGTGCTTATCCATATTACTGGGCGGGGTATGTAAACATTGGGGATAATGCTCCACTCGAAATCAGTCGTAAAAAGTATCTTAATTATATCTTGCTGATTTCAGCTATTATTCTTGTTTTGACATCATTCTTCATTTTAAAGAAAAAGAGAAACAAATAGTATCCTCTTAATATTCTTAGTCAGTAAATCTTCCTTGCTTAGGTTTGGAAACCTAAAACTTTTGTTGTCCTTATTTACTTCACTCAATTTGATTTTTTATTCCGAAAAATCACATACAATTATGCTAAAATTTTTCTATTATTATAGTTAAAGGAGTATTAAAAAAGTATTTCTTTAGGGTTTTATTAGGGTTATATTTATATCTTAGATACCAATTAAACCCTAATAAAACCCTAATATAACTCTAATAAAATACCTTTTATATTATAATCATCGAAATTTTTTATAGGATTAATTTCAGGTTAGATGAATCCTTATTAATAGGAATTGGGTATCTTTTTTTTCCTATAATTTTCTTGTTCACTAATGAAAAGTAATGACTAATAGTCTTTGAGGTCTATATTAAATTGCCTGTTTTTTTATTAATAACTTTGCAAAAAAAGAATCTGTGTTTTATCCGTCCAATTTTGAAGAAAAAATAAGCTTCCCCCGTATCCGTGAAATGGTGGAAAATAGATGTTTGAGTCCGCTGGGTATTCGACTGGCTAAAGAAATGTGTTTTTCATTTGACTTTAAAAAGCTCCAACGTAATTTACAACAGACTGACGAATTCAGACAAGTACTTATTTCCGGCAGACCATTTCCATCTCAGGATTATTTAGACGTGACTGAAGAACTTGAACGTATAAAAACTCCAGGATCTTTTATTTTTAGTAATCGCTTATTTGATTTGCTCATTTCGCTGAAAACCATCAATGAATGTCTGCAATACTTTAAAAATAAAGATTCTGATCGATTTCCTTTACTCGCTGAGCTGGGCAGAAACATTTATGTTCCACAAGAAATTGTCGTGGCAGCAAATAAAATCATAAATGAAAAAGGGGAGATAAAAGATACAGCTTCTGATGAACTACATACTATTCGTCGTGAACTTTCTTTAAAGAAAGGCATGATTAATAAACGGATTTCTCAGATAATGCAGAAAGTTAAGAAAGACGGGATGACAAGAGATGATGCAGAAGTAACCATTCGTGATGGTCATTTGGTTATCCCTGTAAATGCAGTTAACAAACGCAAAATAAAGGGTTACGTACATGATGAATCAGCCACAGGACAAACAGTTTATATTGAACCTGCTGAAATTGTTGATCTTGGAAATGAATTCCGTGAACTTGAACTAGCTGAAAAGCGTGAAATTATTCGAATTTTAACAACTATTACAGACTTAATCAGGCCATGGATAGAAGACCTGGAAAATGCATACCAATATTTAGGTGTCATCGATTTCTTAAGGGCCAAATCTCTTTTTGCACTCGATATAGGCGGCGTAAAGCCTGAACTGCAAAGAACGCCAACTATAGACTGGAGAAAAGCTTATCACCCATTATTACTTTTATTACACAAAGCTCAACATAAAAAAGTAGAACCCCTTTCAATCACACTCAATTCAAATAATCGGATTCTAATCATATCAGGGCCAAATGCAGGAGGTAAATCCGTTTGTCTTAAGACTGTTGGGATTCTGCAGTATATGCTTCAGTGTGGATTGTTGATCCCTGTTCATGAATCATCCATTGCAGGAATATTCAAAGATTTGTTCATTGATATTGGTGATGAGCAATCATTGGATAATGATTTAAGTACTTATAGTTCCCACTTGATGAATCTTAAGTATTTGCTAAAACATGCTCATAACCAAACGCTATTTATGATAGATGAATTTGGTTCGGGCACAGAGCCTCAACTGGGAGGAGCAATAGCTGAAGCGGTTTTAGAAAATCTTAACGCATGTGAAGCCTTTGGTGTTGTAACAACACATTATGCTAACCTTAAAATGCTTGGAGGTAAACTACCTGGCGTGATTAACGGAGCTATGCAGTTTGATACACAGAATATTCAACCACTTTATCAATTGCAAATAGGTAAACCCGGAAGTTCATTTGCTTTCGAAATCGCCCGGAAAATTGGATTCCCCGAATCGATTCTGGAAGAAGCAATACTTAAAACCGGTACTACTCAGATAGATTTTGACACTCAACTTCAGGCTTTAGAACAAGAAAGAAAAGCATTGTTTCAAAAACAGCATGAACTTGAATCTGCAGACGATCTGATAACAGAAATTACTGAAAAATACAGGGCCCGTTTGCAAACGCTTGAAGATTCTTCAAAGGAAATTATTGAAAACGCAAAGAATCAGGCCAAAGAAATAGTACTCAATGCAAACAAACATATTGAAAATACGATAAGAGAAATAAAGGAAACACAAGCCAATAAAGAAAAAACTAAAATTGTAAGAGAAAAAATTCAAACATATAAGACTGAATTAGAGACCAGGAAAACTGAAGACTTTATTCAAACTGTCAAACAACTTGATGAAGAGATTCAGCGTGTAGAAGAAGAAACGGATGAAATTCAACCGGTTGTAACCGGCAAACAACTATTGGTCGGTGATAACGTTAGAGTAACAGGTCAACTTTCCATTGGACAGATCATCAACATTTCCGGAAATAAAGCAGAAGTTTTATTTGGACAAATGAAAATGCATATCGATCTAAAAAGACTTGAGAAGGCAAGAAGGGTTGATGTTAGAAAAGAAAAAGGAATTAGTCAGTCGGGGCGTTTTAAAGGTATCATGAGTGATATCAATGACAAAATGGCTAGTTTCAAACTTCAACTTGATTTACGTGGCAAACGTGCCGATGAAGCTCTAGAAGAAGTAAGACATTATATTGATGATGCCATCCTGCTCTCTATTTCTGACGTCAGTATATTACATGGTAAGGGCAACGGCATATTGCGTGAAGTTATAAGGGAATATCTTGCATCGGTTCCTGAGGTAAAACGATTTAAAGATGCCCCTATGGATATGGGTGGCTCTGGAATTACGATTGCAACATTGCGTTAATTGGCACGATATTGGCGCTACTATCTATAGTCAGATATTGACACGTCATATCCGGCAATAATGATTATACTATGGAACCCGATCAAAAAAATAAATCACGTTTTGGTATTCGCAAAAAGATTAAAGAGTTATTAAACACAATTAATCTTATTGGAATGGCTTTGGGTGGTATCGCTGGAATTATTTATTATATTAATTCAGACAATGGAATTGGGTTATTCCCAATAACTTCCAACCCATTTCTAACTGTTATCTGGGGAGCATTAATTGGTTTTTTGTTAGCCGATATCTTTTATCAATCAATCAAAAAAAGACATAAATAATCACATTTTTGTCTAATCTATATTAATCCAAACTCTTGCAGAATCTTATTTGGAAGCGAATTTACAACTAAGTAATATGAATCATCGATCCATGTTAAGATGAGAGCATCGTTAATTGTTCCGTCAAAGTACACAGTATTCCAATGATTTTTATTCATATGGTAACCAGGTTTAACACAATCATAATGCTCTCTTAAATAAATTGCATTCTCCGGATCACATTTAAGGTTAACATTATCAGTCTCTTCCAGACTGATTAATGCAAACATTTTCCCGGCAACTTTAAAGACAAGCGTATCCTGATCAAAAGGAAAGCTTTCAGTCGAAGCTTTCTTCTTTAAACAATATTCACGAAACAATTCAATATTCATATTTCTTCTGTTTTGTTAGTCAATTGTTTTAAAGAATCTTCCATTATGATGAAATAATCCCCACAACAAAAATCAGACCTAAATAGCACACTTAATTTATTATACTATTTTTCAATACATTAGCTCCAAGAATAGTGAAGTAAATATTTGATAAAAATAGTTTAATTTTGCTCGCTGATACAGTTTTTCTAAAATTATAATCAGGCAGACCAAAACTAAAGCAATATGTCATTAAAACAAAAAACATCTGACCTCAAGCGAAGAATGCGTGAAGCATTACAAGGGGGCGGTGAAAAGGCAATTTTAAAACAAAAAGCCACGGGGAAAATGACAGCCCGTGAGCGAGTCATTGCCTTGTGTGATCCTAAATCGTTTAACGAATATGATTTATTCGTGGAACATGCTGGAAGAGATTTCGATATGGGTGACAAATATCTTCCAGGTGATGGTGTAATCACTGGTACAGGCACGATCAATGGGTACGCGATTTGCATCTATGCTCAGGACTTTACAGTGGCAGGTGGTTCACTTGGTTGGATGCACGCGAAGAAAATCACCAAGATCATGGATTTAGCCATGAAACTGAAAGTTCCTATTATTGGAATTAATGATTCTGGTGGTGCCCGTATTCAGGAGGGGGTAAACTCTCTGGCTGGTTATGGAGAAATATTTTATCGTAACACACAGGCTTCAGGTATCATTCCACAAATATCAGTAATTTTAGGCCCATGCGCCGGTGGAGCGGTTTATTCTCCAGCACTTACCGACTTCGTTTTTGTTGTTGATAAAATCTCGAAGATGTTTATCACCGGGCCCGAAGTTATCAAGTCTGTTTTGGGAGAAGACATCTCTATGGAAGAACTTGGTGGAGCACGTGTACATGCTGAGATTACAGGTAATGCTCATTTTTTTGCCGAAAGCGAAAATGAATGCTTTGAGCAAATTAAAAAACTCTGTAGTTTTATTCCCTGGAATAACACGAAGAAGGCTGAACCATTTCCAAAAAAACCACCCCGTACCCGTCAATACAACATTGATGAAATTTTCCCTGCAAACCCACGTCAACCATATGATGTACGCGATTTAATCCGCTCAATTGTTGATGACTCGGAGTTTCTTGAAAGTCATGAATTATTTGCACAAAATATTGTTGTTGGTTTTGCCCGCTTAGCCGGACAAACTGTTGGATTTGTTGCTAACCAACCTTTGGTTTTAGCCGGAGTTCTTGATTGTGATTCATCAGATAAGGCAGCTCGTTTTATCCGTTATTGTGATGCTTTTAATATTCCGCTTGTTACTGTGGTCGATCTTCCAGGTTATCTACCCGGCGTTGATCAGGAACATGCAGGTGTTATCCGTCATGGAGCAAAGATTTTATATGCTTATTCAGAAGCAACTGTTCCAAAATTGACAGTCATTACCCGTAAAGCATATGGTGGAGGATATATTGCCATGTGTTCGCATCACTTACGTGCAGATTTTGTATTTGCATGGCCAACAGCAGAAATTGCTGTTATGGGTCCGGAAGGCGCAGCAAATATTATTTTCCGTAACGAAATTAAAGCAGCGGAAAATCCTGAAGAAATGCGCAAGGTTAAGATTAAAGAATATAAGGATAAGTTTGCAAATCCATATGTTGCAGCTGCATACGGTTATATAGATGCAGTTATTGAGCCACAGGAAACCCGTAATCTCCTGATCCATGCTATCGAAATTTCTTCTCAGAAAAACGAAGTAGGGCCTTCAAAGAAACACGGTATTCCACCATTCTAAAAAAAACATTATGTCAGGACAGCAAGAAAATGAAATTTTTCAATCGTTGGCTATAGATGAAATAATCTATAAAACCAGACTCACCCGAAAGTTCATGATGCGTAAGTTTTATGAACCACTTGATCCTAAAAAGATTCTGTCATTTATTCCAGGAACTATTCAGGAAGTAAAAGTGAAAGTGGGAGATAAAGTTAAAGAAGGAGACACTTTGTTGGTGCTTGAGTCTATGAAGATGTATAATCTCATGAAAGCCCCGCAAAAAGGTATTGTCAAAAAAATAAATGTTCATATTGGGGAACAGATTCCAAAATCATATCTTATTATGGAATTTGAATAATCCACATTTTAAATAATAAAAAACGCCGGTAGTATTTACCGGCTTTTTTTATTATTTGCATTTAATTATTTCTATAATTGCCATCATAAACAAATTACATCACACATGTTTGAATCATTACAATTTAAAGTTCACTTTTCTTACAACTTAAAATCTTTATTTGATTCATTAATATGATCCAATATCTCAAATTTTCCCTGGGCTGTTACGGCCGAAGTTACCAGAAAAGGTGGAATCTCATCCCAATCCTCCTGTAACTTATTTGTATATCGTTCAACACTGGCAGCAAGTTCTGCTTTTGACAGTTTATCTGCTTTAGTAAACAACATCACAAAAGGCAATTGCGTTTCACCCATCCAATTGATGAATTCAAGATCAATACGTTGAGGCTCTAACCTAATATCGATGAGGGAAAAAATATTCATAAGGTTTCTACGACCGGAAAGATAAGAATAGACCATTTTTTCCCAATCTGCACGGGCTGCATGTGATGCCTTTGCATATCCATATCCTGGTAAGTCAACCAGAAACCAGCTATCATTTATCAAAAAATGATTAATGATTCTGGTTTTACCTGGTTCGCCTGAAACTTTTGCAAGCCCTTTTTTGTCGGTAAGCATATTTATCAAAGAAGATTTACCAACATTAGATCTTCCTATAAAAGCATACTCAGGAAGTTGTGTTTTAGGACATTTTTCCAAAACAACACAACTCTGAGTAAAAACTGCGGTTTTAATTTGCATAGTTATTCTTTATCTCGGGAGTAAGTCGTTACATGGCGTTCTATCTTCCCATCATAAATATCGCCAATTGTAATAATTATACCTGTCTCTTCAACATTTCCAAATGGAATATTCATTGCTGTCCCAAACGATTTCATTGTAGAAGAAAGGCTCATATAAGCATTTACTAATGGAGGAATATTTTCACCAAAAGATCTTATTTTATGAATAAGAATCCTATAATCTGCCTCAAAAGATCCTCCATTTAAAATAGGTTTTAACTCACTTAATGGAGTTTCTATTTTAAGCGTTAACTCCTTAATCGGCCAAACCAGGTTTTCTTTATCTCCAAAATAAATATCCAGAAAATAATGAATTAAGTCTCTTGCTTGCCGGTTAAACTGTGGATACATCGTAAACTTTCCAAAGAAATAACGAATATCAGGATTATCTACAATAATTGCACCCAAACCATCCCATAAATTATCAAGAGAATACATCCCATTACGCAAGCTATGGGTGGGTTGATATTTTGGTTGAACAAACGAACGCCCTAGTTCAACAGTAAGCGGTAAGTATTCTTTAATAAACTGATCAGAATATTCAAATAGGTGTGCTGTTGGAGTAAAAACCATCCCATCAGCCTCGCGTTTAAGATTCCGGCAATGCAAAAAACGATAACCACCAACTATTTCTTTATCTCTTGGATTCCAGACAAATAACTGCTTAAAAGCGTCATGATTACCTGTATCAAATTCATCAAGATCAATTTCTTCCCCTGTGCCACCACCTGCTTCACGAAATGAGACTTCACGTAATCTTCCTATTTCCCGGGTAATATTCGGTGCCTCCTCGTAGGTTACAATATAAATCTCGTTATTGCCATTATTTGTTTTTCGCACAAAAGTTTGCTGAGTCAGCTCCTTTTCAATTAATTCTCTTTCAATGGGTAAAATTATTTGTTTCATTTTTTGATGGGTTTTGAGTCATCATATTTTAATTTCAATCAGCTGCATATTGCACTTCTTGATTCATTATCGTCCTACCTTAATATTTTAAACGTTAAATAAGGTAGAAATATTATTTTCAAGTGAGTAAGCATGTTGCTTTACTTTTTGCGCCCAAACTATATCTGAAAATCGATCATCAAAGACTGTCCATGAAATTGGTTTACCAAAAATAATATTAATGCTCTTATTGTTCTGCTTAAACATTTCATCAACCAGGTAAAGCATTTCAATATTGGCTTTTATCCCTAAACGCTTTCGCCAATATGCAAGATTATAGAACCAATTGGAGTTACGCCCATTTATATGAACAGGTATTATATCTCGTTTAAAAGTTCTTGCTTTTGTAATGAATGTTTTCTTCCATTCCATATCTATTACTTGTCCGTGTTGTTTTCGGGAACACAAACCTGCAGGAAAATAAAGTATGGCTTTCTCTGATGCAAAAGTTTCATTCATTATGATTAAATTCTGAGAATTACTTCCGTGTTTATTTATTGGAATAAACAGTGGTTTTAAATTAGGCACATTCATCAATAAATCATTGACCGGAAAAACAATATCTTTTCTCACTTCTCCAGCAACTTTCATCAGAGCCAATCCATCTAGTCCACCTAGTGGATGATTCGATGCAATGATCAATCCTCCATCAACAGGAATATTCTCAATCCCCTGCTGATTAATTTTGACTCCCATAAATTCAAGTATCGCACGCACAAACTCGAGTCCGGTAAGATCTCCAAAATTTCTTATCGCTTCGTTTAGTTCATCCTGATGTACAACTTTGTTTAAATAGTTATATATAAAACGTGGGATTTTCCTCGCAAAACGTGGGCTCTTTTCATGGAATACTTTTTCAACATCAATCAATTGCGAAACAAAATTATTATTATTCGTACTGTTTTGCATAACTAAAACTTTCAATTGCTGTAAAATACAAAATTAACATAATTCATCTTACAGACTTACTCTCTTGAAATAATGCTTCAACTTTTATAATAAAGAAAGTTAAAGTTGTAGACATCACAATAGTAAATATTTTTCCACAACCCCTATCAATATTGAGTTTACAGACAATGAACCTTTTAGGAATGAAAAACATTATGAACTTCTTGTTAAAAGTTATCAACAATGTGGGAGTATGTGGTAAAAAGTGGGATTTTGATTGTATATTTGAATCCACATTATAACGTAAACCCAAAATGGCTCATCTGATTGGCACACATGAATGTAAGCTTGACGCAAAGGGAAGACTCCTCTTTCCATCTTCCATGCGTAAGCAACTTTCAGATGCTGCAAATGAGGGTTTTGTCATCAAACCGAGTACTGATGGCCCTTATTTGGAATTATACCTTCAAAGTGAATTTCAAAAAAAGCTTGATTTTCTCCAAAATAATCTCAATCCATTTATTCCGGAGAACCAACAATATGCTCGTTTTTTTATGCGTGGAAGCAGGGCTGTTGAACTCGATCCGGTTGGTCGTTTATTAATTCCAAAAGAATTAATCGGATATGCACAGATTAAAGGAGATTTGGTCATTCAGCCTGGATTAAACGGTATCATTGAAATTTGGGAAAAAGAATCCTATGAAAAGGATCTAAGTCAGATTGGCCCTAATTATCATGTTATGGGTAAAGCAATATGGAGCAATCCTCTTAATAAACAGAATATCAATCAATAATGTATCATACTCCGGTATTACTCAACGAAAGTATTGATGGATTGGCCATCAAACCAGAAGGCACTTATGTTGACGTCACTTATGGAGGCGGGGGACATTCGCGTGCAATACTCGAGAGACTAACTTCAGGAAGATTAATTGCCTTTGATCAAGATGCTGATGTCATTGGTAACACACTTGCTGATGAAAGATTTGAGCTATTGAATCAAAATTTTAAATATCTCAAGAATTTCTTAAGACTACATAATGCAATTCCAGTGGATGGGATATTAGCCGATTTAGGTATATCATCGCATCAAATTGACAACCCCGAAAGAGGTTTTTCGACGCGGTTTGAAGGTGACATCGATTTCAGAATGGATAGACGCAAACAGCTAAATGGTCGTGAAGTTATAAATACATGGGACGAGCATGAGCTTATCAGAATATTTGCTGTATATGGAGAAGTACCCAATCCAAAAAAACTTGCTACAAACATCATTAATTACAGAGCCGGTAAAGAAATAATTACAACAGAGGATCTTAAAGAAGCAATTGGAAACTGTGCTCCTAAAGGGAAAGAATTCAGGTATCAAGCACAGGTTTTTCAAGCTTTACGTATAGAAGTAAATGGAGAACTTGATGCGCTTAAAGACCTGCTTTTGCAGGCAAACGATGTGCTTGTACCCGGCGGAAGATTAGTAGTACTAACCTACCATTCTCTGGAAGACAGACTTGTTAAGAATTTTATTAAAACAGGAAATTTTGAAGGGATTCTGGAAAAAGATTTTTTCGGAAATCCACTGACTCCGTTGAAACGGATCAGCCGCAAACCCATAACCCCTTCAGAAGAAGAGTTAAAAGAAAACAGTCGCGCACGTAGTGCAAAACTAAGAATCGCAGAAAAGATTTAGCCATGACAAATCAGGTCAAAAATACAATCAACACTGTCAATGAAAAACCCAAAGTCATTGAGAAGTCGCCCAAAGTCAAGAGCCGCTCGAATCCTAAGGTATCAAGATCGGTAGGCAGTGTGTTGTCAGGAAGTTTTTTGTCAGGTAAAAAAGTTACTAAACAGTTGCCATTTATCCTGAGTTTATCCTTTTTAGCAATGTGCTACATTGCAAACAATTATAATTCACAAAAAAAGGCAATTGAAATTAACAGGACGCTGAAAGAAATCGAAGGGTTACGTTATGAATATATTTCGACTAAAGCTAATCTGATGAATATCAGTAAACAGTCGGAAATAGTCAAACGTTTGGAAACATCAGGATTAAAAGAAGCAATTGTTCCGCCTGATAAAATTTATATTGAAGATACAGAATAACTTTTTTGAAATGGAAAATAATAAAACCGTCATACTTTACCGTATAGGGGTGGTTTACATCATAGTGATTTTCATTGCGATGTTAATCATCGGAAGGGTGCTGTATATCCAGTTCGGAGAAGGTAATGAATGGAAGAAAAAATCAGAAAAGCTTAATCTTCGGTATGATAATATTGAAGCGATGCGAGGCAACATTCTTTCTTCAGATGGAAGTTTACTAGCCACATCAGTTCCAATTTTTGAAATAAGAATGGACGTTGCATCTGAGAATATCACAAAAGATATTTTCAAACATAATGTAGATACTTTATCACTTCGTTTGTCTCAATTGTTTAATGACAAAACTGCTTACGAATATCGTAATATACTCAAACAAGCACGGCAGGAAAATAATCGTTATCTGCTTATTAAAAGAGATGTTACGTATTCAGAATTAAAAAAAATGCGCACATTCCCAATTTTCAGAATGGGTAAATATAAGGGTGGATTAATTGCTATCGCCAGGAATAAACGTATTAATCCCTTCAAAGAATTAGCATACAGAACTATAGGCTGGGAGAAGGAAGGAAACCTGAATAACGTTGGCATAGAAGCGTCTTATACAAATGAATTATCAGGTATCTCAGGAAAAAGGTTGATGCAACGGATCGGAAATGGCACATGGCGTCCGATTAATTCTGATAATGAACTTGATCCTGTAAACGGAGCAGATATTATTACAACTATAAACACAGATATTCAAGATGTTGCCGAATCAGCTTTACAGCGTCAGCTTATAATAAATGAAGCAGAACATGGTTGTGCAATTTTAATGGAGGTTAAAACTGGGGCAATAATAGCCATTGCAAATCTTGGAAAGGAGAGCGACGGAACATTTGTAGAAAAATATAATTACGCGATCGCAGAAAGTACTGAACCGGGATCAACGTTTAAACTCGCTTCTATGTTAGTAGCCCTTGAAGATAAGGAAACAGATCTTGATCATTGGGTTGCAACAGGTAATGGAACTTTTAAATATGCAAACCGAATTATGCGTGACTCTCACGAAGGAGGACGTGGAAATATTACTGTTAAACAAGCTTTTGAGGTTTCTTCTAATGTCGGCATCTCACAAGTAATATATAATGCCTATTACAATAAACCTCAGAAATTTATTGACGGTTTATATGCTCTCGGTATAAATAAAGTGACTGGTATTGAAATTAAAGGAGAAGGTAGGCCACAAATAAAAAACACAAAAAGCAGAAGTTGGTCAAAAGTCTCTCTTCCCTGGATGTCAATAGGCTATGAAGTTGCTGTTACTCCTCTTCAAACATTAACCCTTTATAATGCAGTCGCTAATAATGGTTGCATGGTACGCCCAATGTTAATAAAAGAAATACGTAAATCAAATCTCCCGGTCAAAGTTTTTGAACCTTTTGTGATTAATCCTGCAATCGTTTCAAAAACAACAATCGAAAAGGCACGCAAACTACTTGAAGGTGTTGTTGAAAACGGTACAGCAAAAAATGTTAAGACTTCCATCTTCAAGATAGCAGGTAAAACTGGTACAGCACAAATTGCTATGGATAACAATGGGTATAATAAAACAAATTATAAGGCTTCATTTGTAGGCTACTACCCTGCTGATGATCCACAATACAGTTGTATTGTAGTCATCAATAATCCTTCAAAAGGACTATTTTATGGTGGATCAGTCGCTGCACCCGTTTTTCTGGATATTGCTCAAAAGGTATATGCTACAAATCCAGCGTTGCATCGTCGCAAAAATGATAGTGTTCCACCTAGTACTTCACCAAAATACCTTGTTGGAAATCGCATTGATCTCAAACAGGTTTGTACATTTCTTGGTTTATCTAATAATTTAGATAAAACTGAAGATGAGTGGGTTAAAAGTATCCGTACAGAATCAGATTTTACTTTTTCAGCCATAACTCCTAAGGCAGGTGTAGTACCGGATGTAAATGGAATGGGTATAAGGGATGCTGTTTATCTTCTTGAAAAAGTAGGCTATAAAGTAAGATTTACAGGAAAAGGAAAAGTGAACAGACAATCTGCAGAACCTGGAGTCTTTATGAATAGGGGAAGCATTATAACGCTGGAACTATCCCCAAAACATTCAAAACAATCTATTGAAAACAAGCCAAAAAAAGATGAAACTCTTGAAAACGCTTAGTGATATACTTTACAAGGTCCGACTGATAGATGTTGTCGGTTCGACAGCAATCCAGGTGAGCGATATTTGTTTCGATTCACGAAAGGTTGAACCTGGATGTCTTTTTGTGGCGGTCCGTGGAACACATGTTGATGGTCACAATTTTATTACCCAAGCATTTCAGGACGGTGCAGTAGCCATATTGTGCGAAGAATTTCCCGAATTTCAATCGGATGAAATAACTTATATTAAAGTTTCAAACAGCAACCTTGCTTTGGGACAGATAGCTTCTAACTTTTATGATCACCCATCTGGCAAAATGAAAGTTATTGGAGTAACAGGCACTAATGGCAAAACGACTATAGCTACTCTCTTATTTAACTTGTTTCGTTCATTAGGATACAAGGCAGGCTTAATTTCTACCGTCTGCAATCGCATTGAAGATACAGAAATCCCTGCTACACATACAACTCCTGACGCTATTAGTATTAACCAGTTATTTTCAATAATGGTTGAAGAAGAATGCTCATATTGTTTCATGGAGGTCAGTTCACATGCTATTGTCCAGGAAAGAATAGCAGGCATTGATTTTGCAGGAGGTGTCTTTACTAATCTTACACATGATCATCTCGATTTTCATAAGACTTTTAATGAATACTTAAATGCTAAGAAAAGATTTTTTGATGATTTAATACCTTCTGCATTTGCCCTATCGAATCTGGATGATAAAAATGGTACAGTGATGCTCCAAAACACAAGGGCTAATCGTAAATTCTATTCATTGAAGACCCTGACTGACTTCAGAGCAAAAATAGTTGAAAATCGTATCGATGGGTTGCAATTAAACATTGAAAGCAACGATGTATGGTTTCGACTGGTTGGTAGTTTTAATGCTTATAATCTTCTGGCTATTTATGGAACGGCTATTTTACTTGGGGAAGAATCATCAGCCGTACTTATGGCTATGAGTAATCTAAATGCTGTAGAAGGTCGTTTTGACCATATAAAATCGACTAACGGTATTGTTGGAATAGTTGATTACGCACATACGCCGGATGCTTTGCTCAATGTATTAAATACCATAGAAATCCTCAGAACAGGTAATGAACAAATAATCACTGTTGTTGGGTGTGGTGGAGATCGCGATCGGACTAAAAGACCTATTATGGCTCGTATTGCTGCAGAAAAAAGCAACAGGGTAATTCTAACTTCAGACAATCCCCGTTCAGAGGAACCTGAGGCAATAATTTCTGAGATGCTTCAAGGTATTGATGTAAATATGACTCGAAAAACAATTTCAATTGTTAACCGTAGAGAGGCTATTAAAACAGCATGTGCTTTTGCACTCCCCGGAGACATTATTTTAATTGCAGGAAAAGGTCATGAAAAATATCAGGAGGTAAAAGGAATAAGACATCATTTTGATGACAAAGAGATATTGAATGAATTTTTAACAATCTCTGAAAAACAATAACTTATGTTGTATTATCTCTTTACATATTTACACAAAGATTTTAATATTCCCGGTGCAGGAATGTTTCAATATATTTCTTTTAGAGCTGCGCTTGCTGTTATCACATCTTTAACCATCTCATTGCTTTTTGGAAAGATACTCATAAACTATTTAAGAAAAAAACAGGTAGGAGAAACTGTTCGCGATCTTGGCTTAGAAGGTCAGAAAGAAAAAGAAGGCACACCTACAATGGGTGGTCTCATCATTTTAGGTGCCATCCTGCTTCCGACATTATTGTTCACAAAACTGGATAATATTTACATCCTGCTCATGTTGTTTACAACCATATGGCTCGGTTTAATCGGATATCTGGACGACTATATCAAGGTATTTAAAAAAGATAAAAAAGGACTGGCTGGAAAATTCAAGATACTGGGACAAATTCTATGTGGTATAGTAATTGGAGCAACTATGTATTTTCATCCAGGAATTGTTATACGTGAAAAGCTTCCTGAATCAAAAAGTATTCCTATTAATGGAGTCTCTCTTTTTGAACGCTCAAGTAATCACATTAGCAAATTTTCACCAATTGCAAAAAAATCAACCAAGACCACTATCCCATTTTTCAAGAATAATGAATTCGATTATTCGAAACTGATATCCTTCCTTGGAAAAGAATATAAAAATTGGGAATGGATCATTTTTACTTTAATTGTTATTCTGATAATAACAGCTGTTTCAAATGGAGCGAATCTCACCGACGGTATGGATGGTTTGGCAACGGGAACATCAGCAGTTATTGGAGCCACGTTGGGTATACTTGCATGGGTCTCAGGCAATATTGTATTTGCCGATTATCTGAATATCATGTATTTACCTAACACCGGAGAGTTGACAATATTCGTCAGTGCTTTTGTAGGAGCATGTGTAGGTTTTCTTTGGTATAACACCTATCCAGCCCAGGTTTTCATGGGAGATACTGGTAGCCTTGCTTTGGGAGGAATAATTGCAACATTTGCCATTCTTATACGAAAGGAATTGTTGATACCCATTCTCTGTGGCATTTTTGTAGTCGAAAATTTATCAGTAGTCCTTCAGGTCTATTATTTCAAATACACACGCTTCCGATTTGGTGAAGGTCGTCGTATCTTCAAAATGGCACCTTTACATCATCATTATCAAATGTCAGGCTACAAAGAACCTAAAATCGTTCAGCGATTTATTATCATTGGACTTATGTTAGCTATTTTAACAATCATTACATTAAAAATCAGGTAATCAATATTAATACACGATTCTCATGACATTGGAAGAACTAGCATTACAAGGAAATACTAACATCCATAAATCTATGGCAGCAAACATTGCAGATCATCTGGTTGGAATTCGTAAAGAAACCATAAAACAGTGCATGTCAGATTTTCATAAAGAAGAACATCGACTGGAATCAGTTGCAAATATTGCTGGTATAGAGTATATAAACGATTCTAAAGCTACAAATGTAAACACATCCTGGTATTCTCTGGAAGAATTTAATCGTCCGGTTATTTGGATCGCAGGAGGTACAGATAATGGAAATGATTACGCAAAACTACTCGATGTTGTCAAACGTAGAGTGAAAACGATGATTTGTCTTGGAAGCAACAACTCGAGGATATATGAATATTTTGCTCCTTATATTAAAACGATTGTTGAAACTTCATCAATGGAAGATGCTGTAAACTACGCATATTCTATTGGAGAAAAAGGTGACGTCGTTTTATTATCACCTGCATGTGCAAGCTTTGATCTTTATTCAGATTACAGAGAAAGAGGAAAAGCATTCAGGTCTGCTGTTCAAAAACTCTAAATAAACAAAAGGAATGAACCGGATTCAAGTATTTTTAAACGACATTAAAGGCGACAGAGTCATCTGGATTGTCGTGCTATTTCTATCGATATTCTCGATGATGGCTGTCTATAGCTCAACCGGAACGCTTGCATACAGGTTTCAACATGGTAATACAGAATATTATATACTGAAGCATCTATTCATATTATTGCTTGGATTTGCTTTAATGTACGCTTGTCATAGAATCAATTACACCTACTATGCCCGGTTGGCCGAAGTTCTCTACTGGGGTAGTATCGCTTTATTGGCCTATACATTGCTTTTTGGTATCAGCCTCAATGAAGCCAATCGATGGGCAACTATTCCGGTCCTTAACGTCTCCTTTCAATCATCAGATGTTGCTAAATTAGCGCTTATTATACTGGTTGCAAAGCTTCTAACAAAAAAACAAGATAGCATTCTTGACTTTAAAGGAACTTTTATGCCCATCTTACTTCGCATTGGACTAGTAGTGGCTCTTATACTTCCTAATAACTTATCAACCGCTGCATTGATATTCTTGACCAGTGTTGTCTTAATCTATGTGGGAGGTGTTAAAATCAGATACCTCTTTTATCTTTCTAGTGCTGGTATTTTAGGTTTTTTACTATTTATCATGGTCGCTCATTATGCACCAAATATTGGAGGTCGTATTGGTACCTGGCAAAATCGTATTGAGACTTTTACAGGAGGAAATGGAAGTGACTCCTTTCAGATAGATCAAGCCAAAATAGCCATCTCTTCCGGAGGAATATTTGGAAAAATGCCGGGTAATGGTACACAGAAAAATTTTCTTCCTCACCCTTACTCCGACTTTATATTTGCAATTATAATCGAAGAATTCGGTCTTGTAGGTGGATTTATCATTCTTATCCTCTATGTCATTTTATTTACCAGAGGCTACAGGATTGTAATGAAGTTCCCGCATACCTTCGGTGCTTTGCTTTCAATTGGGTTAAGTTTTAGTTTGACTTTTCAGGCACTGATCAATATGTTAGTTGCCGTCGATCTAATGCCTGTTACAGGTCAACCTCTCCCGTTGGTAAGCATGGGTGGTACATCTATCTGGTTTACATGTATTTCAATTGGTATTATTCTAAGTGTAAGCAGGTATATTGAAGAACATGCAGACGAAGAAATAACATCGGAAACACCTAAAAATTATGCAAGTGTCTAAAGTAAAAGTCATCATCAGCGGAGGCGGAACTGGTGGCCATATTTTTCCGGCACTAGCGATAGCAGGTGCACTTAAAAAAATTGTACCAGATATTGACATTCTTTTTGTTGGTGCAAAAGGGAAAATGGAAATGGAAAAAGTACCCAACAATGGATATCCAATTATAGGTCTCTGGATTAGTGGATTTCAAAGGAGTTTTTCTTTCTCAAATCTTCTGTTCCCTATAAAGTTGTTGGTCTCAATGATAAAAGCACTTATGATTATAATTAAGTTTAAACCTTCAATTGTAATCGGGACAGGTGGTTATGCAAGCGGACCGGTCCTGCG
>Ga0209125_1001897_pt1 | contig 17757 bp, 21 predicted proteins | sample BarGraIncub1131A_FD_184503 | JGI IMG/M metagenome (GOLD analysis project Ga0209125, IMG submission 184503) | Arctic peat soil microbial communities from Barrow, Alaska - Barrow Graham LP Incubations 11-31A (SPAdes) (version 2) | ecosystem: Environmental > Terrestrial > Soil > Wetlands > Peat...
ATCGCGTAAAGCTGTCCAAGCCGAGCATCTAGGCAATCGCGCACGTCGTCCGCATCGATGCCTAGTGCAATGCTATAGAACGGCTCCGGCGTTGTCGGGTGATAGTTGAATGCACGGTTTTGCGATTCGGTATTGGTTTGCATGATTTGCTCCTACGTTGCGGTATATGAATCCGCTTCCCCGCTTCCAAACGGGTGGGCAGACCGTGCGGGTTGGAAGACCGGAACGTAGGCACCGGTGAGCCCGAAGGCTCCCCACACGGCCCGCCCATTGAGGGGCTTGCCATGCAAATGACAGACGTAAAAAAACCGCTTGGCGGCGGTTGTCCGCCTACGTATTCCGGGCTTCCAAACCCGCCTGCTGTTTTTTTCAGCATTGCGGCAAGGATAGGCCTTGAGGTTTCGCGCCGTCAAGGGGAAGGTACGAAGTGCGATGTTCGTGCCGTTGTTCGTACCGCCAGACATTGCGGCCTGAACCATAACATTCGATAACAGGCGGCTTGAGTTCAACATTTCTCAACAGGCGCTCGCCGATCTGGCGAGCTGTATTCTGGCTGTATCCCGCGCGAGCGGATGCCTGCGTAGCGTTTAGGTCGATCAGGTACTCATCGATGAAGCGACACTGCTTTTTTTGTGCGCACAAACCCGTTCGGAAACAGTTGCGAAACGTTTAAAAACCACCGCAGCAAATCAGACTTAGCCTGATGCCCTGCAACGGTCTCGATGGTTTTTGAACGTTTAGAAACGAGGTCGCACTGGGTCGTGCTTTTGGTCCTTGCTGCTCTTTGGCGCTTCGTTCATGGGGTTTGTTTGTTGTTCAAACTGTTGGCTGTGCCAAGGATATTACGCATTACGTTTTGCGTAACGTCCTGCGTAATCGCAGAGCCGTGATCGGTGACGGTACGAAGTGCGATGCTCGCAAGCTCGGCAAGCACCTTGTCCTGGGTAATCTCGGTGCGGCGCTCGCGGGCCTTCATGCGAACCGACAGAGCCTCTTGAATACAAGTTTTTCCAAGTATCTCCGGGCCGATTCTGCTCGCTGTCTTTGCACTGTATCCGGCACGAATTGCCGCTTGCGTGGCGTCAGATAAGTTTGCAGTGCGATCTGCGAACCTTGGTGCGAACCTCCCAAGATGCCAACCAACAGCAACCACCGTGCCAGATATGTGGATCGGCCTATGACGCTTGGAGAACTGCGTTAATTTTCTGCCAAGCCTTTGCCGGGCCCATCGGCATCAGCTTATTCCGTCTCTTCTGAACTGTTTCCATGAAGACGGTTTGGACTTCGGCGGCTGAAAGCTCCATGGCGTCTTTCAACTGAACAACCTTCTTGACAACATCTGGAGCCAAGAAGCCGCTCGCTGGATTGAATGCGGGAAACTCCTTGCTTGTCAAAGAACCGTGGTTGTTGCCGTCGTTGAGGTCCAGATAGCACACCCAAAGAAACATCGACAAAGCTTGCCTCTGCTTTCCTTCAGCCAAAAGGTAGTCGGCCATTTTCAATTGCGTATTGCTAAACAAGCCCCAGTTGTTCTCGGAGGCGTGTTTCAGCGCATCGTGATTGAGTCGCTTCCAGGTATCGTCCGGTGACACGTTGGCGACTGGCTGCCTGACGAACTTATTCCTTGGGCGTCGAGCAACTTTCTTATCGGCCCTTCAAAAACTCTCCATTGGCGCTGCATCGAATCCGGCAAATGAACAACATTATCCATAATTGGTGCTCCCTTATGATTTGGTCGGGGTGAAGTTGCGCGCCAGCGTACGCAGGGCTGGGGCTAGGGTGTGGCTGTTTTTCTGGAAGAAGTTGCTGACTCCGTGCGGATCGAGCATTGCCCCAGCATGAAGGTGTACATGAACATCTCCGCCGCCTGTTCCGCCTGCCGCCAGGCTGTCGCGCAGCGGGTTGGCGATGTGCGCCGGCAGCACCATTTCTTCCTGGTGCAGCTGAGTGACGGGATTGAGTCCGGAAGGGATGTCGAAACCGCCTGCGGCTGACTTTTTAGCCCCAAGTACCATCGCCATTGTTGCAGCAAAGGCCGCTGCGGCAAGAACCGGGCCAACAATCGGCGTTGGCGCAACAGCCGCCGCAGCGCCGCTTGCCGCGATTCCCGCCTCTGCTGGAATGACGACGGAAGCTTTCGCTACTTCTGAGCCTGCTTCAATGCCGTCAGTCGCAACCTTTGCTGTAGCGGATTCAACAAACCCCATCTTCTCCAACGCCAACCGAATCAGCGAGCCATCTTTCGCGATGCTCGTCTTCATCAACTCCTTGGCGCCCCAGTCGGCCAACATCTTCGCGCCCATACTGACGAACTCACCGAGAATGCCCGTAAAGATGTGGTTGAGAGTTATTTGTTTTGCCGACTTCGCCAACCCTTGCCCGGTTGGCGTTGTCATGTCTGGGGGCGGGAATTTTCATTTCACCACCGCGACATTCAGCAAAGCACGGAGCTGACCAACGTTCCAGGCCGTAACGCGCTCGGACAGCTTGCGGGGGGGAGGGAGTGTGCCGCGACGGACCATTCGCCAAACGGTAGACGGCGAAATGGAAAACAACCCTTGAACTACGGGCTGGCGGACGTACGCGGAATCGGGGTGTGAATCGAAGTTCTTGAGAGCGTCGGGAATGATGCTCTGCATGGTGCCTTGGTGCATGTTGTAGTCTCCGCTGTGCGCGATGTTCTGCGCTGTTACCGCTTGTTGTGAGCCGGTGCGAAGACTTTGCCCTGATCGTTACTTCTAAATAATCACGCCTTTTCGGGCGGCGTCCACTTCTTTAGCTTGGCCAGTATCCTATCTACAGTTCTGCAGGAAATTCCTAGTTTTTTCGATATGAGCGGGGCGCGGTTGCGCTCGGGTAATCGACTGCGGAGGTATTCATCTATCACCTTCGATGAAATCTCCCTCCCGCGAATCGCGTTTGCTACGGCGGCAGCGTTGGCGCCGCGCTTTTCCCTGTTTAAGAGCAAGAGAGCTTGGATTCTTAACGCCTTATTAATTTCCGAATGGTATGTCTGTTCAGCGCGAATGATTTCAATCGACCCTGGCGGCCGGTCAAGATCTGCGCCAGCCTTACCAAGCTCTCGGAAAACCAGCTTGCCGTCATTTGTATTCCGACCGTCTTTGACAATCCACCCTCTGCCTTGAGCAACAAACCCCGGTGAACGCACATATCCTGGCGGAAAGATCAGACGGGCAGCAGACGAATGGATTTCTTTGATTTGCCTAGCCGCTTCGCCTTCTGGCGTGCCATCTCCTATTGCTGTTGCTGGTGGCAAAACCTTCTTTTTTGGCATGGCGGCCCTTTCGCGCCCCCTCAATTTAGGAGCCGCGCCGCCGGGTAAGGGTGCCCGGTATTCACCCTCAGGGATCAGCCTCGGGCTAGGCGCGGCAAACTCGGTCAGATCAATTTGCCTTTTCTAAGCGGAATCACGTTGTAATCGGCCCGCCCATCTTCCAACGCCTTCAACAGCCGCGCCCATTCATCGAGGGCCTTCTTCCGCTCGTCGTAGTAGTCGTGCCGGTTGTAGATGCCCTCTACCCCCTTCAGTTTGTGGTTCAGGCACCGTTCGGCAATGTGAGGATCGATACCAAGCGCCGCTAGGTGAGTGCGAGCCGTGCGCCGGAAGTCGTGAATAGTGAAGTTCGGTACGTCCGCCAGCAACGGCTTGATATGCTTGGCAAGCGCCGCGTTCAAGGTGTTCAGGTCGATATGCGGAATCATCCGGCTCTGCATCTTGCGGGCCGGGAAAACGTAGGCGCTACCGCAGGCCAGCCGCTCCAATTCGCGCAATGTCTCGACGGCCACCGCCGGCAGGGGAATATCAATCGCCGCACTGGTCTTGGTGCGCTCTTCCGGCAGATGCCAGACAGCACCATCCAGATCAAACTCGCGCCATTGGGCGGCAATCAATTCTTCCTTACGCACAGCCAGCAGGAGCAGCAGCCGCACGGCGTAAAGGTTCTCAATGGTGAAGGTGCTGGCTTTGTCGCGCATCGCCTGAAACAGCTTGATGATTTCCTCGCGGGTCAGCCAGCGGTCACGGGCTTCTTCTTTTCCGCCAGCGTCAGAAGGATCGAAGGCACTTGCCGGGTTGTGCTCGACGACATGCCGCTTGATGCCGAAGTCGAATATTCGCTTGATCCAGCGCAGCACGTCATTTGCCACGGTCGGCGCACCACGCTTGACGACTACTTGGATCATGGCATCGATGTCGCGCGGCTTCACGTCCTCGGCCTTCATCTTGCCAATCTGGGGCTTGATGTCGTTCTCGATCCTGGAACGCACGATGTTCGGGTATTTCCAGCGCCCTAGAATCATCCGCTCGAAGTACTCGTCCGCCAATTGCCCCACGGTCAGCGCGTTCTTTTCGTCCTCGATCTTGGCAACGGCCTCGCGCTTGCGTTCCTGCTTCTCGCCGGCAACGTCGTAACCAAGGGAAACACGCGCAGACAGGTCTTTGGCCGTCTTGCGGGCATTTGCCAGCGACAGCGCGGCATAGCCGCCCAAATTCATCACCCGTTGCTTGCCGTCGAAGCGATAACGAAAGCGCCACGTCGCGCCGGCATCGCCGTCACGGAAGCGAAGATAGAGCCCATCACCATCGGCGCGGCCTTCAAAACGTTCCCCCGCCTTGATCCAACTCCGAATCTCAATGTCCGTCAGTTTGCTCATATCGCCTCCCGGAATAAGCATCTATGTGTGTACCCAACTTTCACGCCTACAAACACATGGGGTACACATCTGGGTACACGGTAATTCTGCGCTGTCCTGATACGACAAGCAACTACATGACGTTAAAAAGCCCCGTGGATAGGGGCTTGTGTGGTTTCGCTGCGCCGTCATGAAACGGCCTGATATATCACTCAAGATTCTGGATCTGCTCCCGCATCTGCTCGATGAGCAGCTTGAGTTCCATCGCTGTCTGCGAGACTTCGGTGACGACCGATTTCGAACCGAGCGTATTGGCTTCGCGATTGAGTTCCTGCATCAGGAAGTCGAGACGCTTGCCGCTAGCGCCCCCGGCTTTGAGGACGCGCTCGACTTCGTCGAGGTGGGTCGACAGACGCGCCAGTTCTTCGGCTACGTCAATGCGTACGGCGAAGACAGCGACTTCCTGACGGACGCGTTCGTCGTCGCAGCTACCGATGGCATCGATCAGGCGCTGCTTAAGCTTATCCTGGAAGGCCGTCTGCGCGGCCGGAATACGCGGGGCGACTTCGCGCACCAGTTGGCGCATGCGGGCGACGCGTTCAAGAATCACAGCGGCAAGCTTCTCGCCCTCGCGGGCGCGGCTGGAGGAAAAATCGCTGAGCGCTTCCTTGGCCAGCGCCAGGCAGGCCGGCACCAGCGTATTGATGTCGAGCGAGTCGTCGCCGAACATGCCGGGCCAACGCAGTACATCGCTCACGGCGAGTGGCGCGGCCTGCGGCAATTCGGCGCGCACCTGCGCATCGAAGCCCTTGAGGCGGTCGAGCAGTTCGGCGTTAAGATTGAGTTGCTGCGCCCGCACGACGGCGGGAACGAAGTTCACGCGGCACTCGACCTTGCCGCGTGACAGTCGCGCGCCAATCAGCTCGCGCAGCGCCGGTTCGATAACGCGCAACTCTTCACAGATGCGAAAATGGAAATCAAGGTAGCGCGAATTAACGCTTTTCAATTCAAGATGCAGAGCGCCGCGTTCGACGTCGCTGGTTCGGGCGGCATAGCCGGTCATGCTGTAAATCATGGAAATCCCCTTGTTTTGACAGGGGCATTAATGGCGCCGACTTTACAGCCTACCGCCAAACCCTGAAAATGGCTGGAAACCACATAATAGCTTCCACCTTGATGGCGCAACAAGCCAACCACGCCCTTCCCCCCGGTTTCCAACTCGATGAATACCGCATCGAACGTCAGCTATCGCTCGGCGGGTTTTCGATCGTCTATCTGGCGACCGACGATACGGGCTTGTTCGTCGCGATCAAAGAGTACCTGCCGAACAGCCTCGCCCTGCGCGGCCAAGGAGGAATCAAGCCGGTCATCAGTGCTGATCATATGGCCGCCTTCCGCTACGGCATGAAGTGTTTTTTTGAGGAAGGCCGCGCGCTCGCCAAACTCTCGCACCCGAACGTGATCCGCGTGCTGAATTTTTTTCGCGCCAACGACACTGTCTACATGGTGATGGAGTACGAGCGGGGCTGCACACTGCAGGAGTTCATCCGCAAGAACAAGGCGGCGGTCACTGAGAACTTCATCCGCAACGTCTTTACCAAGATGCTCAATGGGCTGCGCGAAGTGCATTCGCACAAGCTGATGCACCTCGACATTAAGCCTTCGAACATCTATATGCGCAACGACTACACGCCGGTACTCATCGACTTCGGCGCGGCGCGCCAGACACTGGCCTCCGATACGCCGATGCTCAAACCAATGTACACGCCGGGCTTTGCCTCGCCAGAGCATTACAGCCAGCGCGAACTGCTCGGCCCGTGGAGCGACATCTACAGCGTCGGCGCCTCGATGTACGCCTGCCTCGCCGGCAGCGCACCGCAGGCCGCCGACAGCCGGCTATTGAAAGATAATCTGGCGCCCGCCATGGTGCGCTGGGAGCGGCAATACTCAGACCAGTTGCTCGAAACGATTGACTGGTGCCTGTGTCTTAATCACCTTTACCGGCCACAAAGCGTCTTCGCCCTGCAGAAGGCCTTGACCGAGAAAGTCGTCGCGCCGCCCAGCGACGACGAACAGCACTGGCTCGGCAAGTTCGTCGGCAAATTCAGGAAGAAGATCGGAAGCAAATGAAATTCACCATCTACCAGGAAAGCCGACCCGGCAAGCGGGCGAACAACGAAGACCGTCTGGCGCACTGCTACTCGCGCGAGGCCTTGCTGATGGTTGTCGCCGACGGCATGGGCGGGCACCACTATGGCGAGATCGCCGCGCAGATTGCCGTGCAGACGATGACCGAGGCTTTCCAGCGGGAGGCCACGCCGGAGATCGCCGATCCGTTTCTGTTTCTGCAGAAGGCGATTACCAACGCACATCATGCGATCGCCGACTTCTCGAGCGAGCACAACCTCAAGGATTCGCCGCGCACCACCTGCGTCGCCTGTCTGATCCAGGACAACATCGCCTACTGGGCGCACGCTGGCGACTCGCGCCTTTATCTGCTGCGCGACGGCAAGGTGCTCTTCCATACCCGCGATCACTCGCGTGTCCAATTGCTGATGGATCAAGGCATTATCAACGAGGCGCAAGCCGCCATGCACCCCGAACGCAACAAGGTCTACAGCTGCCTCGGCGGTCCACAAGTGCCGGAGATCGAGTTCTCGCGCAAGACGCCGCTCGAAGCCGGCGATGTCCTGGCGCTATGCACCGATGGCGTTTGGGGCGTCTTGCCCGACGAGATGTTCGCCGCCGGCCTGCAGAACAGCAACCTGATGCAGGCCGTCCCGACGCTGCTGGCCCAGGCCGAAATGCGTGGCGGTGCGCACGCCGACAACCTGTCGATCGTCACCGTACGCTGGGAAGACAGCTACGTGGAGGAAGCCGCCAGCGCCTCCAGCGTCGTGTCGACGCAGAGCATGGCGCGCGACACGATCACTACCAAGCTCGACCAGTTCGGACGCAATCCGGCCTACAAGACCGAGCTGTCCGAAGACGAAATCGAACGCGCGATTGAAGAGATTCGCTCGACCATCCAGAAATACGCAAAATAGGATTTTCATGCGCCCAAGCCAACGCCAGCCGTCGCAGATGCGCGACGTGCGCATCACCCGCCGCTTCACCCGCCACGCCGAAGGTTCGGTCCTTATCGAAGTGGGCGACACCCAGGTGCTATGCACCGCCAGCGTCGAGGAAACGGTGCCGCCCTTCCTGCGCGGAAAGAGCCAGGGCTGGGTAACCGCCGAATACGGCATGCTGCCGCGCTCGACGCACACGCGCAGCGCGCGCGAAGCAGCCAAGGGGAAGCAGACCGGCCGCACGCAGGAAATCCAGCGGCTGATCGGCCGTGCGTTGCGCGCCGTCATCGATCTCAAGGCGCTCGGCGAACGTCAGATCACGCTCGACTGCGACGTCCTGCAGGCCGACGGCGGCACGCGCTGCGCCTCGATTACTGGCGCCTGGCTGGCGCTCTACGACGCCTGCGAGTACCTCGTCGCCCGGGGCAAGCTGCCGGAGAACCCGATTCGCGACCACGTCGCTGCGATCTCGGTCGGCATCTTCCAGGGCGCAGCGGTGCTCGACCTCGATTACCCGGAAGACTCCGGCTGCGATACCGACATGAACGTCATTATGACTGGCAGCGGCGGCATCGTCGAGATTCAGGGCACGGCCGAGGGCGAGCCTTTCTCGCGCGCGCAGATGAGCGAGTTGGTCGACCTGGCCGAAGCCGGTGTCGGCCAGTTGATCGCCGCCCAGAAGAGCGCGCTCGCGGCATGAAGCTTGTGCTCGCCTCGAACAACGCCAAGAAGCTCGGCGAACTGCGTGAGATCCTCGCACCGCTCGGCTGGGAGCTGATTCCGCAGGGCGAGTTCGACGTTCCGGAAGCGGAGGAGCCACACGGCACCTTCGTCGAAAACGCCCTGGAAAAAGCCCGCCACGCGGCGCGCCTGACCGGCCTACCGGCGCTCGCCGACGACTCCGGCGTGTGCATCGACGCGCTCGGCGGCGCGCCCGGCGTGCACTCGGCGCGCTATGCCGGCGAGCCGAAATCGGACGCGCGCAACAACGCCAAGCTGCTCGCCGAGTTAGTGAGCAAAGACAGCCGGCACGGCCACTACTATTGCGTGCTGGTCTTCGTGCGCGCGGCCGACGACCCGCAGCCTATCATCGCCGAGGGCGAGTGGCACGGCGAGATACTGACCGCCGCGCGCGGTGCGGGCGGTTTCGGCTACGATCCGCTGTTCCTGATTTCCGAACTGGGCTTGAGCGTCGCTGAGATCCCGGCCGCCGAAAAGAACCGCCGCTCGCATCGCGGCCAGGCGCTCGCCCGTCTCGTCGAACGCCTGCAAGCACGGCATTGATGGCCAGCGGCAACCCTGGCATCGTGATCCCCATCGTGCCGCACGGCAAGGCGGCGCGTGGCGCCGCTGGGACACTCGAATTTCGTTGCCCGCCGCCACTTTCGCTCTACGTGCATATTCCATGGTGCGTACGGAAGTGCCCCTACTGCGATTTCAACTCGCATGAAGTGCGCGTGGACATCCCGGAAGCCGCGTACGTCGCGGCGCTAATCGCTGACCTCGAGTCGGCGCTGCCGCTTGTCTGGGGACGCAAGGTAGGCAGCATTTTCTTTGGCGGCGGCACGCCGAGCCTGCTTTCTGGGACGGCGCTCGACGAGTTGCTCACTGCCATCCGCACGCTTCTGCCGCTGCAGCCGGACGCCGAAATCACGCTCGAAGCCAATCCCGGCACGGTCGAAGCGGATAAGTTCGCAGCCTTCCGCGCGGCCGGCGTGAACCGCCTGTCGCTCGGCATCCAGAGCTTCAACCCGGCGCACCTCACGGCGCTCGGCCGCATCCACGACGACCGCGAAGCGAAACGTGCGATCGAGATCGCTGCCACCTGCTTTGACAACTTCAACCTCGACCTGATGTATGGTCTGCCCGGCCAGAGCCTTGAGCAAGCGCTGCACGACCTCGACACTGCACTATCCTTTGCTCCGCCGCACCTCTCCTGCTACCAGCTGACGCTCGAGCCGAACACCGCTTTCGCCGCCGCGCCGCCAATCCTGCCCGAGAGCGACACCTGCGCCGACATGCAGGACGCCATCGAGGCGCGCCTGGCAACCGCTGGCTTCACGCACTACGAGACCTCGGCCTTTGCCCAGGCTGGCCGCCAATGCCGGCACAACCTCAATTATTGGACCTTCGGCGACTACCTCGGGATTGGCGCTGGGGCGCACGGCAAGCTGACCCTGCACGACCGCGTGCTGCGCCAGATGCGCTGGAAGCAGCCGAAGCAATATCTGGCGAAGGTGGCCGTCGGGCAGCCAGTGCATGAAGAGTTTTCGGTTCCGGCGGCCGAGCTGCCGTTCGAGTTCATGATGAACGCGCTACGCCTCAACCAGGGCTTCGATGCCGCGCTGTTCGAGGCGCGTACGGCACTGCCGCTGATTGGACTCGAAGGCGAACTGCGCCGTGCCGAGCACGACGGGCTGATCGCGCGCAGCCCACAACGCATCGCGCCGACCGACCAGGGGCGGCGCTTTCTCAACCGACTGCTCGAGCGTTTTCTCGTCGAGCGCAGTTGAGCGCTACTTTTTCAGGCTCTCGACCATGTCGTAAAGCTGCCGCTTTAGATCGTCGGCCGGGCGTCCCTGGGCTTCGGCCAGACGGATCTGGCGCACCAGGTCCGAAACCTGCACCGCCGAGGCGGCCGGGCGCGAAGGCGTAATCTGGATCGACGGCTTGGTCGCCGGCCGCTCGGCCGGCTGGCCATTGACCATGACCTCGGCGCGCTCGGCACCGGGCTGGCTGCGCCGCGCCGTGATCACGATCGATCCCAGCTGATAGGGGCGCGGGGCCGGCCGCCGGGCGTTCTGCGGCGAGGGCGTGCTGCTGCGCTTGAACGATTCGGCCAAGGTGAACAGCTGCTTGCGCAGTTCCTCGGTCGGCCGGCCGGCGGCCTCGGCGACGCGAATCTGGCGCAGCAGTTCCTCGATCTGACTCGGTGCCGCGACCGCCCGGGTGGGCTCGCCGAAAGTCTCTTTCGGCGCCTTCACGGCAATGGCGAATTCTTCCGGCGAAGCGATCATTTTGCCGAGGCGGTAGTGGTCGTAACGCATAGCCATAGTCAGCGCCGTATCGCCCCAGTCGTTCTTCGCTTTCGGATCGCCGCCCGCCTCCAGCAGCAACTTGGCCAGGTCCTCGCGTCCTTCGCGCGCCGCCAGCATAAGCGGCGTCGAACCGTTCGGCGAGCGCGCGTTGACCTGCGCACCGCGCTCGATAAGATAGCGCGCGAGTTCTTCATGGCCGTTGAAGATGGCGTAATGCAGCGCGCCCCAGTTAAGATCTGGACGATTGAGCGTACTGCCATTGTCGAGCAGCCACTTGACCGCCTCTTCGTGGCCGCCCCAGGCCGCCAATTGCAATGGCTGCTCGCCGTTGCGGTTGGCGCGCCGCGGGTTGGCGCCGTGCTCGACAAAGAGCTTCATCATCTCGAGATTGCCGTTCCACGCGGCAATCATCAAACCGGTGCCAACCTTGTCGGCCTGAAACTCGGGGTTCAAGCCTTCGTCGAGCCAGCGCTGGACGGTGCGCAGGTCGCCCCGCTCGACGGCAAAGCCAAATTCGATCGGATCGGGGGCGGCCGCCCAGACCGGCACGACCAGCAGGCTCAATACCAGGACCAGCCCGCCGGCAACGCGGTAAATTAACTGCCGTAAAGCCTGCATGCGCATCACATTCTCTCTCATAGCACGCGCGCGGATGTTACGCGCCGTTTTGTTGCACAATACGGCGTTCATGTCGTCCCGCCTGATTTTCGCCTTTGCGCTCTCGCTCGCCTTGCACGGCGGTCTGCTCCTCCCGGATGCTCCGCAGCGCCTGACTGCCGCCCCGCCGCCAGCGGAGCTGCAAGCCATCTTGCGCCTGCCGCCCAAGCCGGAAGCCAAGGCGCCGATCGCCGAACCCCTGCTGAAAAATACGCTGGATCGCGAAGAGACGTCGAAGGCCGTCAAGGCACCGAGCCCGCCGCGCCCCCCCGAGAAACCGGCAGCGAAAACCCGGCCCAGCGTCAAATCCGAGACCAAACGCGAAGTGCGCATTGCGCAGCGAAAGCTCTCGGAATACGTTTTCTACCCGGAAGCCGCCCGCCAGCGCGGCATCGAGGGAACCGTCGGACTGCTCATTATCCTGGCCGCCAATGGCGCGGTCGAAGACGTGCGAATCGTCGCCAGCAGCGGCTACCCGATCCTCGACAACGCCGCAGCCAAAGGAGCCTGGGCGATCCAAAGGCTGCCCGGACGAACAACGCGAGAACTCCCGCTCGGCTACACCTTCAGGCTGATCCCCTAAGCCGCCATTTTCTTGCGAAACACCAAATCCCAAACGCCGTGCCCCAAGCGCAGGCCGCGCTGCTCGAACTTGGTCAGCGGACGATACGCCGGGCGCGGCGCGTAATCAGCCGCCGTATTCTCCAGCGTCGGCTCGGCCGACAGCACTTCGAGCATCTGCTGCGCGTAATGTTCCCAGTCGGTGGCGCAGTGGATGTAGGCGCCCGGCTGCAGGCGGCTGGCCAGCAGGGCGACAAGTGGCGGCTGGATCAGCCGGCGCTTTTGCTGGCGCGCCTTCGGCCATGGATCGGGGAAGAAGACGTGCACGCCGGACAGGGTGCCAGGCTGGATCATGTCGCGCAACACGTCCACCGCGTCGTGCTGGACGATGCGCTGGTTGCGCAAGCCCATTTCGGCGATCAGCTTGCACAGGCTGCCCACGCCCGGCGTATGCACCTCGATGCCGAGGTAGTCGTTCTGCGGGTTGGCGGCAGCGATGGTGGCCGAGGTCTCGCCCATGCCGAAGCCGATTTCGAGAATCTTCGGCGCGCTGCGTCCGAACACCGTATCAAGATTGTGCGGTGCCGCGACGTAGGGCACGCCGATCTTGGCCATCATGTCTTCGTGGTAGCGCTGCTGGGCGTTCGAGACGCGCCCCTGGCGCAGCACGAAGCTGCGAATATGGCCGCGAACGTTGCTCAGTTCATCGGCGGTGTAGGCGTTTTCGTGGTCTTCCGTGCGCTCTTGCGTGCTCTCGTCCACGCTCATGAGCCGATCAGCCCGCTGGTCGGCGAGGACGGATCGGCGGCGTAGTACTTTCGCGGCATGCGCCCGGCGAGGAAGGCCTCGCGCCCGGCCTCAACCGCTTTCTTCATGGCGCTGGCCATCAGCAGCGGGTCTTGCGCGTGGGCGATGGCGGTATTCATCAGCACGCCGTGGCAGCCAAGTTCCATGGCGATCGCCGCGTCCGACGCGGTGCCGACGCCGGCATCGACGAGCACCGGCACCTTGGCGTTGTCGATGATCAGGCGCAGGTTCCACGGATTGACGATGCCCATGCCGGAACCGATCAAGGAAGCGAGCGGCATGATGGCGACGCAACCGATTTCTTCGAGCAGCTTCGCCTGGATCGGATCGTCGGCGCAGTAGACCATCACCTCGAACCCCTCCTTGACCAGCGTCTCGGCGGCCTTCAACGTCTCCGGCATGTTCGGGAAGAGGTTCTTTGGGTCACCGAGCACTTCGAGCTTGACCAGCGCGCGGCCATCGAGCAGTTCTCGCGCCAAGCGCAGCGTGCGCACCGCGTCGTCAGCCGTAAAGCAGCCGGCGGTGTTGGGCAGGATGGTGAATTGCGCGTGCGGCAGCACGTCGAGCAGGTTCGGCTCGCCGGCGTTCTGGCCGATGTTGGTGCGACGGATGGCAACGGTGACGATCTCGGCGCCCGAAGCGTCAATGGCCGCGCGCGTCTGCGCGAAATCCTTGTATTTACCGGTCCCGACGAGGAGGCGCGAGCGGTAGCTGCGGCCGGCGATGCTCAGGCTGTGGGCGAGTGATTCCATGGTTCCTTCAATCTGCAGAGGGGCTCAGCCGCCGCCAACGGCGACGACAATCTCGATGTGGTCGCCCTCGTCGAGCAGCACTTCGGCGTGCCGTCCGCGCGGTACGATCTCGCCGTTGCGCTCGACGGCGATGCGCTTGCCGGTATAGCCGAGCGCATCGACGAGCGCGGCAACGCTCAGTGTGGCGGCGGGAGACAGGAAGTGGCGGGCTTCGCCATTGACGATCAGTTTCATTGAACGAGGAATTTTATCATGCGCAGGAGGCCGCGCCGCGACCGCTATAATCACGCTTTCACGCATCGATTCAGGAACTTTGATGCCCCGACTCAAACTGCGCGCGCTGGTCGCCTCACTGGCCTTGCTGTCGAGCCTCGCGCTCGCCGACGTAAGGATCGGCGTCATCGCCTCGTCAACCGGTGTCACCGCCCTCGTCGGCATTCCGCAAAAGAACACCGTCGCGCTGCTGCCCGTCAACATCGGCGGCCAGAAGGTCGAGTACATCGTGCTCGACGACGCCTCGGACCCGACCAACGCGGTGACCGACCTCAAGAAGTTGCTCGCCGAACACAAGATCGACGCGCTGATCGGTCCGACTACTACGCCGGCCGCGCTGGCCATGCTCGATTTCGTCGCCGAAGCCAAAGTGCCGCTGCTCACCACCGTCGGGTCCTCGTCGCTGGTACTGCCAATGGACGAGCGTAAGAAGTGGGTGTTCAAGACGACGCAAAACGACGACCTGATCGCCGAAGCCGTGCTCGCCCACATGCATGCAAACGGCGTCAAGAGTGTCGGTTTCATCGGTTTTAACGACCCCTACGGCGAAAACTGGTTCAAGGTCTTTGCGCCGCTGGCCGAAAAAGCCGGCATCAAGATCGCCGCCAGCGAACGCTACACGCGTACCGATGCTTCGGTTACCGGCCAGGTGCTCAAGCTGCTCGCCGCCCGGCCCGACGCCGTCTTCATCGCCGCGACCGGCGGCCCGGCCGTGTTGCCGCAGGCCTCGCTGCTCGAAAAAGGGTTCAAGGGCAAGATCTATCAGACGCACGGCGTCGCCACCAACGACTTCATCCACCTCGGCGGGGCCCGCGTCGAAGGCACGCTGATGGCCGGCGGCCCGATGCTGGTCGCTGACGACCTACCGGCCACCAACCCGATCAAGGGCGTCGCCCGAGACTACATCAAAGCCTACGAAACAAAATACGGCGCCGGCAGCAGTTCGACCTTCGGCGCCAACACCTTCGACGCAGGCCTGCTGCTGCAAAAGGCCATCCCGCTGGCGCTCAAGAAAGCGCAGCCGGGCAGCGCCGAATTCCGCGCCGCGCTGCGCGACGCGCTCGAAGCGAGCAAGGACGTGGTCGGCGCGCAAGGCATCTTCACCATGAGCAAGCACGATCACAACGGCATGGACAAGCGAGCGCGCGTCATGATGACGGTAAAGAACGGCCGCTGGACGCTGCTGCCATGAGACGCGGCGACAGTACGCATTCGCCGGTTTCTACGGCGCCCCCACTCGTCGCGTGGCGATGTTTTTTCCTTCCTGGATAAATAATGGATCAAGCACCGGCCCCCGAAGCGCCCGCGCCCGAAACTGAGGCTCCCTCGCCCGTGCGGCGCCTGCACTGGCCAAGCAAGCTCGTCGTCATCTCCGTTGGCGGCGGCCTGCTGTTCGGGCTTCTGCTGGCGTCGATCGTCGCCACTTACCTCCAACGGCAGGTGCGTACCGTTTTCCAGAAGGAAATCGGCGAATTGCGCATCGCCCTGAACGAAAGCAAGCGACAACTGGCCGTCCAGGATGCGGTGGTCCTCGGCTTAAAAGGGCAGATCGGTGCCATGCAGGATTTCATCCAGGCCAGCTTTGCCGGCGACAGCATCTCGGGGATGGTCCCACGCACGCCGGACGAGATCTGCCAACAACTGAAGGCGCGCTGTGCCACTCCCGAATCCACGAAGGCCGGCGCAACCGCTGCTGCGCCCGAGCCAGCCAAGCCGAAGAACGATTGTGTCTTTGACGGCAGCGGCTCGGCCGAAGAAAAAGCGGCCGCGATGATCCGCTGTGTCGCCCGCCTCGATGTGCCTCGCAAGGAGGGAACCCGGCCGGAGGGCCCCGCGCGGAATACGCCGAGCCAAGGCAGATAGAGAGCCGCCAGACAGAAATAAGAGCCAAAGGCCGAAATTCCGGCCTTTGGCTTTAGCGAGTTCTGGAGCGGGTGAAGGGAATCGAACCCTCGTATGCAGGCGGGTAAGGAGGCGGCCTCACGGCCACCCCCTCCCCTAAGAACCGGACATGCAGTAGAGTAGGGACGTACATTCCGCAGGTCGCCGAGCGAATATCCGCGTAATTTCCCTGGCGGTGCGGGGCGTCAGGGTTTGCGCGGCGCTTCGGCGTCGATGAGCCGTTCGGTTTCCACCTCCCAATCGCGCAGGAGTTGCTGCACGCGGCGGTAGTTGTCGATGGCAATCTGCAGCAGGACGGCCTGCTGCGGCGAGACCGTGCGATGGACGAGTTTGCCGCCTTGCATGTGTCCCCACTCGTAGTACGGTCCGTGCCGGGCGTTTACGTCCTGGGCGCAACGACAGCCTGGTTTGCCGCAGACCTTCGTGCGTTGCAATAGCGTGCCGGAACAAAGGTAATCGACGCCGCTCAGGGATTCGCGGAGATGGGCAATCTTTTTCCGCGCCTGTTTGATGATAGTTTCTGGTTTGTGGGGCATCGTGCTTGACTTATGAATATCTTGCGCTAATATTAACGCCAGAATGATCAACAAGCAAGCGCCCATGCCACCAGAAACTCGATTCAACTTGCGGATCGAGCGCTTAGGCCCGTTACCCCTCATAAACCACTTCATCGAGCGGATTGGCCTGGAGGACATGCTGGCCCGACATCTACCGTCGGATGCCCGCTGCGCGGTTCCCCATGCCCGTGCGCTGGGCGTCCTGCTACGCTCGCTGATCGTCGAGAGAGAGCCGATCTACCGCCAGCAGGAAACGGTGCATGGGTTTGCCGACGGGATGTTCGGCGTCGATGCCAAAGAGATGGCGCACTTGTGCGACGATCGACTCGGCCGGGCGCTTGACCACCTGTTCGATGCCGACCGGGCGGCCTTGCTCACCGAGGTCGTGCTGGCTGTCGGCCAGCACTTTGGCCTTCGCTTCGACGAACTGCATAACGACAGCACCTCGATCAGTTTCTGTGGCAACTATCGTGACGCGACGGGGCGCAAGATTCGCGGGCGCAGCGCGCCGGTCATCACCTACGGTCACTCGAAGGCGCACCGCCCGGATCTGAAACAGTTGCTGTTCATCCTCACCGTCAATGCTGATGGCAATATCCCGATCGCCTTCCGCTGCACGGACGGCAATGTCAGCGACTCGCGCACCCATATCGAAACCTGGTATGCCCTGCGGGCGGTGGCCGGGCGAGCGGACTTTCTCTACGTCGCCGATTCGAAGCTGTGTTCGCGCGAGAACATGGACTACATCGATCGCGCCGGCGGGCGCCTGGTCACCGTGCTACCGCGCAATCGCTTGGAAGACCAGGAGTTCCGCCAGTGGATTCAGACCCACACACCTGAATGGACGTGCGTCTGGGACCGTCCCAATCCACGTTACAGCGACGGTCCGCGCGACCGCTGGTCAGTCTATCGGGCGCCGTTGCCATCGGCTGAAGCCTGGTCGGTCGTCTGGGTCTGGAGTGCTTTGCTGACTCTGCGCCAGGAAGCACGCCGGCGACGAAATATCGCTGCCGCCAGCGACGCACTCCTACACCTGCGCCAGCGGATAGCCGGCGCCAAGACGCGGTTGCGCGGCGCCGCCGAGATCGATTTCCAAGTCAAGACGATTCTCGACAAGCACGCCGTCGGCCGCTACCTCAAGGTCGAGCGCATCGTTCGCGAGGAGCATGTGTTCAAGCAGACAAGACGCGGGCGTCCGGGACCGGAAACAGCGTACCGAAAGATCACCAAGCACCGCTTCGACATCGAGTGGCGCATCGACGAGGACGTCATCGCCTACGACCACAAGAGCGACGGCATGTATCCTCTGGTGACAAATGATCGCAGCCTGTCACCGGCCGAAGTCCTTCAGGCACACAAGAGCCTTGTCCAATGAGGTATGAGCCTGACGGAGACGCGTATTTCCAACCGGGAATGAGCCTGGAGGGGAAAACGCGAAGGCAAATTAGGGCGTGGGTTGATCATCGCAAGGATGGTGATCAACATG
>Ga0209125_1001898_pt1 | contig 17751 bp, 12 predicted proteins | sample BarGraIncub1131A_FD_184503 | JGI IMG/M metagenome (GOLD analysis project Ga0209125, IMG submission 184503) | Arctic peat soil microbial communities from Barrow, Alaska - Barrow Graham LP Incubations 11-31A (SPAdes) (version 2) | ecosystem: Environmental > Terrestrial > Soil > Wetlands > Peat...
CCAGTAGGGCATCCAGTCGTAAACCGATTTCAGGATACAGGTTGAGCCGGTCGTCGTAGGCGTACAGGTTCAGCGCCAGCGCCACCAGGGCACGCTGGGATACTTCCATTTCCGGATGCAGGCATTCGTCGGCCAAAAAAAGCATTTTCCCGGCATCGAACCGTTTTTGCAGGGAAAGTAGGATGGCTGAAACGAACAGTCCTTTTTCGTGGTCTGAAAAGGCAGGATCCATAAACACTTGGCTCAGGTAGGTATGGTTTTCCTCGGTCCAGCTTTCAGAAACGAACAGCTTCATGAAAATGAGTCCGGCAACATTTTCCCGCATGCGAATAAGCTGAGCCGATTGTGTGTCGCGAATATCCAATTTTTCAACCAGTTGGACAATGGTGAGCCGTTCGCTGGCTTGGCGCATGGTTTCAACCAGTTCAGGCAGGGGTTGGTTTCCTCCTACCCTGTCCACGCGGATGCGGTCGTAATAAAAGCCGGGAGAATTGCGGGTCATCCAGATGTGATAGGCTTCGCCGGCCAGTTCCAGTAATTGGCGCCGTATGCCGTTTTCTACTTTTCCGCGGTCTGGATCGGGGAAACCCTCGAGCCGATAGCGGAGCATGTAGCGGTATTTATTCTCGGTTTCAGTCAATTTGTCATACGCTCTGCCGAAACCATTTTGCTGGATGAGGTAGCCCAATCCGGATAAGGCGTCTTTGATGCTGAACCGTAGAACTTGGTTCAGTATGCGGTCGTATAATTGAGTAGCTTCTGGAACGGTCATCTATTTCACTTTGAATGGAACAAACATACGAAAAAACCGAGCGCTGATAGTCATTTTTACCTGTAAAAATTGTAAATTTGTAGGCTCAATCAACCCATGCGACTTTCACTAAATGAAGCACATTCGAAATTTCTGTATCATCGCCCACATCGACCACGGTAAAAGCACCCTTGCTGACCGTCTGTTGGAGTTCACACATACGATGGCCATCACTGAAAACCAGATGCTGGATGACATGGACCTGGAAAGGGAACGTGGCATCACCATCAAAAGTCATGCCGTACAAATGGAATACACCAGGGACGGGGTCAACTATTTGCTTAACCTGATCGATACGCCGGGGCACGTGGATTTTTCGTACGAAGTTTCCCGCTCCATCGCTGCCTGCGAAGGTGCGCTGCTCATTGTGGACGCTTCCCAGGGCATTCAGGCCCAGACCATCTCCAACCTGTATATGGCCATCGAGCACGACCTGGAAATCATTCCGGTTTTGAACAAGATTGACTTACCGCATGCCATGCCGGAAGAAGTGGAAGACCAGATCATCGAATTGCTGGGGGTGAAGCGGGAAGAAATAATCCGCGCCAGTGGCAAAACGGGCGAAGGCATTCAAGAAATAATCGATGCAATTATAGATCGCTGTCCCTGCCCTGTCGGCGACCCGGATGCTCCGCTGGAAGCATTAATTTTCGATTCCGTATTCAATTCCTTCCGTGGCATCATCGCCTACTTCAAGATCAGAAACGGAACGGTTCGCCCCGGGGATTTCGTAAAGTTTTTTTCCACAAAAAAAGAATACTATGCCGACGAAATCGGCGTTTTGAAACTGACCATGACCCCGCGTGACGTGCTAAGTTGCGGGGACGTTGGGTACATTATCTCGGGAATCAAGACTTCCAAGGAAGTCAAGGTAGGCGATACGGTCACCCATGTAAAAAATCCGTGCCTTCATGCCATTGATGGTTTTCAAGAAGTGAAACCCATGGTGTTCGCCGGTGTTTATCCAATTGATCCGGAGGAATTTGAAGATTTACGCGCCTCGTTGGAACGGTTACAGCTCAACGATGCTTCGCTGACCTTTCAGCCGGAAAGTTCCTTGGCGTTGGGTTTCGGTTTCCGCTGCGGCTTCCTGGGCCTACTTCACATGGAAATTGTGCAGGAGCGTCTAGATCGGGAATTCGACATGAGCGTCATCACTACGGTGCCCAACGTACAATACCTTGTCACCACCCGTAAAGGCGAAGTGCTGGACATTCACAATCCGTCCGGTTTGCCCGATTTCACGATGATCGAGAAAATCGAGGAACCCTATATCCGGGCTTCCGTCATTACCAGCACCGATTATTTGGGCAACATCATGACACTTTGCCTGGGAAAACGGGGTGAAATAATCAAGCAGGAATACATTTCAGGAAACCGAGTAGAAATTTTGTTCGATTTACCCCTTGGTGAAATCGTGATCGATTTCTACGATCGTCTGAAAAGCATTTCCAAGGGCTATGCGTCCTTTGATTACCATCCCAACGGATTCCGCGAATCGAAGCTGGCCAAACTGGACATTCTGTTAAACGGTGAGCCAGTGGATGCCCTCTCCAGCCTAACCCACGTGAGCAACGCCGAAAACCTGGGCCGTCGCATGTGCGAGAAACTCAAGGAACTGATCCCTCGTCAACAGTTCGATATTGCCATCCAGGCAGCCATCGGGGCCAAGATTGTGGCCCGTGAAACGGTGAAAGCCGTTCGTAAGGATGTGACCGCCAAATGTTACGGGGGTGACATCACCCGCAAGCGGAAGTTGCTGGAAAAGCAAAAGAAGGGAAAGAAACGCATGAAACAGATCGGCAATGTGGAAGTGCCGCAAAAGGCCTTTCTGGCCGTACTCAAGCTCGACTAGCAGCTCTCTGAACAGCCAATCGCACGTAATAGCAATAAAAAGATGAAAACATTTTTAGAGCTGGTGAAATCAAGGCAAAGCGACCGCGCGTATGACATCAATCGTCCTGTGGAAGCGGAGAAGTTGGATTATATTCTGGAAGCAGCCAGACTGGCGCCTTCAGCCTGCAACGCCCAGCCCTGGAAATTCATTGTGGTGACGGATCCATTATTGAGGCAGGAAACGGCAGGTACCATCGCCGACAAAACCCTTGGCATCAACCATTTCGCCTTTCAGGCACCAGTGTTGGTCATCGTATTGGAGGAAGCCGCCAATTTTACATCCAACTTTGGCAGCACCGTTAAACAAAAACATTTTCCACACATGGACCTGGGCATCGTCGCTGCACACCTCACGCTGGCAGCTGCCGATCAGGGCTTGGGCACCTGCATTGTGGGCTGGTTTAACGAAAAGAAAATGCGCTCCGTGCTGGATATTCCCTCCTCCAAACGTCCTGTCTTAGTTATCACGATGGGTTACTCCACCCAGGCGCTCCGGGAAAAGAAACGGAAAAAGATGGAAGACGTCGTTCAGTTTAATAAAAATCGTTGATTTCTATGAAAAAACGCACGAACTAAAATCAATCAGTTACAAATAATTGAACTTGCTAAAGAAATGGCTGAACACCGGAAGGCACTGGAAGATTTAGAAGAAAGCAGAACGCTGCTACATTCAATAATCGATGGAACATCGGATTCAATCTATGTAAAAGATCTGAAGGGGCGCTATTTGCTATTCAACAGTGCCGCAGAACGCATCACGGGTAAGAAGTCTGAAGAGGTGTTGGGTCGGGATGATTATTTTCTCTTCCCGCCGGAAGAAGCCGCTACTGTCATGAATGATGACCGCAAGGTGATAACAGGTCGAATTCCAGTAACTTATGAAGAAACTATAACGACAGCCTCCACCATAACCACCTTCCTTTCCACCAAAGGTCCTGTTTTAGACAAAAGTGGAAATCCGTATGGATTGTTTGGGATTGCACGTGATATTACGGAGCAGAAGAAAATTGAAGAAGAAATTCGTAAATCGAACGAGATACGTGAGCAACTTATAAGGTAAAACAATTATTACAGTTACACAAGCAGGGCATGAAGTTGAATACAATTCCATGCAGGCATTATAAGTAAAATCAAAGTAGTAAAGTAGAATTAACTGGAATGGCTTTTAAAAAGTCAACCAAATAATAGTTTTGTATGGCGCTCACTGAAAAAGAAGAATTGGAATTACTCAGGAATGCATCAATGCAGTCTTTTGAGAGCCTTTATCATCGATATAGTGGCAAACTATACAATTTTGTGATGAAAGTATCTAAAGGGGATAGTTATATTGCTGAAGAACTGGTCCAACGTACTTTTATAAAAGTGTGGGAAACTCGTGAATATGTAAACCCAGAAAAATCATTTATTTCATATCTATGTACTATTGCAAAAAATATGCTTCTGAATGAGTATAAACATCAAACAATCCAATTTATTTATGAAGAATATATAAAAGTAAAAACAACTGATAATGACAATAGTACCGAGGAAGAAATCGACAAAAAGCTATTAGAAGAGTATATAGATAAACTTGCTGACAAATTACCTCCTAAACGAAGAGCGATTTTTATTTTAAGTCGAAAAGAAGGTCTTTCGAATAAGATGATTGCCAAACAATTAAATATTTCAGAAAGTACTATCGAAACACAACTTTCTAAAGCACTTGCATTTATGAAGAGTCAATTACATAATCATTACGATCACATTTTAGTAATACTTTTCATATTGTCTATGATTTAAACGTTAAATATCCTTTTATAAGTAGTGAAAAACAGATTGATAACTGTATATCATAATATATAGTACAGATAATATGCAAAAAGAAGAATGTATTGAAATATTTGAACGCTATATCCAGAATCGTGCAAACAATGATGAAGTCAAGCGTTTAAGTTTTTGGATTAAAAATAACCAAGAGATTTCGTTGTGGCTTGAGCAACAAATCTTAGCTTCATCATCAACTATTGATAGTGAAGTACAATTGCGCATGTTGAAAAACATCGAAGCGGAAATATATTCAAATACTAAAAATGATGTAACTCTGAATAAGCAAAGGAATATCCGTTTTCGATTAAATAAGTGGACGCGTGTAGCTGCTTTGTTTATTCTACCACTGTTAACAGCTGCTGGGATGTATTTCTATATTTCAAAAGGCGAATCTTCATCAGCTCCACTTATAATATCAGTAGAGCGGGGACAGAAAGCAAATATCACTTTACCCGATGGAAGCAAAGCATGGTTGAATTCTCAGTCTAAACTCACATATTCTGCGGATTTTAATGTTAAGAAAAGAGAATTACAATTAGATGGAGAAGCTTACTTCGAAGTGACTCATAATCCGAAAAAACCATTTATTGTCAAGAGCAATGATATTGCTGTAGAAGCATTGGGTACTGCTTTTGGCGTGAGAGCTTACAACGAAGATAATCTTATTTCTTCAATACTTATGAGAGGTAAAGTGCGGGTTACAACTCCTGATGGTGAATCAATTTTAATGCCGAACGAAAGAGTCATGTACGATAAGACTACTCATAAAAAAACTCAAAGTAGTGTTACTAACGCAACTGATTTTACAGGTTGGATTCATAACGAGTTGAGATTTGAGAACGAATCACTTGGTGAAATTGCAAAAAGTATTCAACGGATTTATAATGTTGAAATAGTATTTGCAACTGAGCAACTTAAAAATCAACATTATACAGGAACTGTAAATAACAATAGTCTTGAAAGTGTTCTCAATATTATTACACTTACTTCGCCTGTTTCGTTTCAAATAAATAAACAGCAAGTCACACTTTACGAAAATAAAAAACTGATGGAGCATTATAACCCATAAGAACAGTATATTCTTTGACGATAAAAAATAACAAGTTGATATTTGATTCGGCTTGCTGTTTCTTGTTCAAAAAATAGTGTTAAAGTTCATTTTTGAATAGTGGAAATTTATTTTTGATTTGTATACTTAATAACGACCTGTAAATTCTAATACCTAAATTTATAATAATGGAAAGAAAAAACATCACAAATCCACTCAAAAAGACTTTGCTTAAGGGATGTTTCCTCCTATTCCTTGCATTGTTTTCAACCAACCTGAATGCGCAAGTCACGGTTGATGTATCAAACCAATCATTAAAAGAAATTTTAAAAGTGATAGAAACAAAAAGTGAATACCGCTTTTTCTATAACGAGGGTCTTAAAGGATTAGATAAAATTAGTTCTTTGAGAGTGAGAAATGCAACTATCGAAAAAACGATGACCACACTCTTAGCAAACGCCGACATTTCATTTAAACTCGAAAAAAATAATCTTGTTGTACTTGTTGCTAAAATTAATTCTAATCAAAGCGGACTTAAAAAAATCTCAGGTCTTGTAACAGATCAAAAAGGAGAACCAATTATTGGAGCATCGATGTTAGTTAAAGGAACTAATATCGCAACTATTACAAATACCGATGGTTTGTTTACTCTTGAAGTTCAGGAGCAATCAGAAATTTCGATTTCTTATCTTGGATATAAGCAAATTATTTTAATAGTAGGCAAAGCCAATAATTATAAAATTATTATAGGAGAGGATTCCAGAGCTCTTGATGAAGTTGTTGTCGTTGGTTACGGCACACAGAACAAATTAAATCTAACCGGTTCGGTATCAATGATAACATCTAAAGATTTAACAGACAGACCAATTACAAATCTTTCCACCGGGCTTCAAGGATTACTCTCAGGGGTGACAGTTACAAACATTACCGGTCAACCGGGAACAAACAGCACAAGTATTCGAGTTCGGGGAATTGGTACATTAGGTAATGCAAATCCTTTGATATTAATTGATGGAGTTGAAGGTGATATGAGTTTGCTCAATCCGGAAGACATGCAAAGTGTGTCGGTACTGAAAGATGCTGCCTCTGCTTCCATTTATGGAGCACGTGCTGCAAATGGAGTTATTCTTGTAACGACTAAAAAACTAAATACTAAAGATCAAGCTCCTACTATTACATTGAATAATTATTATGGGACACAAACACCTACTCGTTTACCAAAAATGGCAAATGCTGTTGATTTTATGACGTTGGATAATGAGGCAAGGGCCAATGTGGGTTCAGCCATTGCGTGGACAGATGCAGCATTTGATAAAGTTCGTACCGGTTCGGCACCAAATTATTTTGGAAATACCGATTGGATAGGAGCAGTTATCAACAATACTGCTCCTCAACAAAATTACGCATTAAATGTAAATGGCAATTTGGGTCACTCAGGTTATATGTTGTCGTATCGTTATTTTGATCAATCAGGATTGACATCAGGAAAATCGACCGGTGAGACACGTCAGAACATACGCTTAAAGCTTGATTCGCGTTTATTAAACGCGGTAGACCTAACGGCGAATATAGGATATATAATGCGTGATGTTACTGCGCCAAATAGTTCACTCATAAGTGGTGGTGGTGCTATATATAATGCAACACGAATTGCTCCCAATGCTCCCATACGTTATACGGATGGTTCCTGGGCTTACGGGGGAGGTAATACCAATCCTGTTGCCATGTTGAACGATGGAGGTAATACAACGATTGATGCAGACGAATTGTCTGTAATGGGGATTGCAAAAATGGAACTCCTTAAAGGTTGGGATGTTACGGCCACATACAGCATAGTGAATAAGAACTCACTTACAAATTCATTATCAAAAACAGTTATATTTACCAACCCAGAAATGCCGGAAACGCCAGTAACTAAAAATGTCCCTGATGGAATGTCCAATTATGATTTACGTCAAAGGCAACAATCTTTGATTATTCAATCCAATTTTGAATTCAATATCAATAAGCATAAGATCTCAGGTGTTGGTGGGTTTTCGCAGGAATGGATGGTTTTGCGTCAATTCGATGCATCACGTATCAATTTATCCACAGAGTTTAATCCAACCTTGAATTTGGGATCTAAGGAAGGGATGAGCAACGATGCCAGTGCCTCTCAATGGGCTATCCGTTCGGGTTTCGGGCGTTTGAACTATAATTATGAGGATCGATACCTGGTTGAAATGAATCTAAGGTATGATCTTTCCTCTCGTTTTTTTACCTCACAAAGAGGTGGTTTCTTCCCTTCATTCTCCGGTGCATGGCGACTGACAGAGGAACCATTCATGACTTTTTCGCGCGATATCTTCGATAATATTAAACTCAGAGGTTCCTGGGGTATGTTAGGTAACCAATACGTTGGATCAAGCAATTATCCATACATGTCGGTATTAAATCCAATTGCCTCGACAAGTATACCAACTATAGGCACTTTGTCGACCAATGCGTATTCCCAAACTACGTTGGCTAATCCCAATTTAACCTGGGAGAAAATTGATATGCTCGATTTTGGGATCGATTTCTCATTGTTAAAAAATCGGTTGAATTTAACTTTCGACTGGTATGATAAAAATACGAATGGCATTTTGCTTCGGTTGAATTATCCAACCCAGATAGGAGCAAGTCCTTCTGAAGAAAATGTGGGCTCAGTAAACAATACTGGTTGGGAATTCGATCTGGGGTGGCGTGATAAAATTGGTAAGGTGGAATATGGTATGTCTTTCAATTTGTCGGATGTGAAAAATGTAATTACAGATTTGGGAGAGACTCTACCTGACTTAGGTTCCTATCGTATTCGACGGGTTGGAGATCCTATTGATGCATTTTACGGATATATTTCAGAAGGATTAATGACACCTGAAAACTTTAAATTCTATGATGAACAAGAAAAGAAATATTATAATCCAAATATACCTGTTGTAATTGGGAATAATTACCAACCGGGAGATATTAAATATCAGGATATTAGCGGTCCGGCCGGCATCCCTGATGGTCGCATTTCACCTGAATATGATAGAGTTGTTTTAGGAAGTGCCCTGCCGCGCTTTAATTATAGTTTCAGAGGAGATGTAAAGTATAGTATTTTTGATATGAGCTTTATGATTCAAGGTGTAGGTAAGGGTAATGGATACTTACAAGGTTCGGCACGGGGTGCATTTCAGGATATGGCCGGTTACCCACAGGAAATGCACATGGGAAGATACAATGTGATAACCAATCCTGATCCGGATGCCTCCTATCCACGGCTGACTTATAATACCCCTTTTAATCAGACTTTTTCAACTTTTTGGTTGGAAGATGCCTCTTATTTACGGGTAAAAAACATTCAACTTGGATTTACAATGCCAACTACGTTTACACGTAAAATGCATCTAGAAAAATGCAGAATTTATGCTTCTGCAGATAATATGTTTACAATCAGTAATTTCTTTTATGCTTACGATCCGGAAACACCTGTTTCGTCAGGTGGTTACTATCCACAGGTAAAAACTTTTGTAGTAGGGTTTAATCTTACGTTTCAATAACTAATAGTCAACTATCGTTTAGTCGAATATTAATGGTTCGAGAATATTAAGAATGAAATAAAACGGTTCATTATACTAAAATAACAAATGAAAAAATATATATTGATTGGCTTAATAATTATAGGATTATTTTCGTGCAACGATGCATTTTTGGAAAGGGCTCCTATGGATACATTGACAGATGCTAACTTCTGGCAAACCGAAGAACATGTGAAAACTGCTGCAAATGCTCTTTATTCCGGTTTGATCGGGATGTACTTGCTGAATGAATTTGAAGGAATGGGTGAAAGTGCCCCCTGGGCAGTTACTTCGGCCTTTCGTACTATTGGTGGTGGAAATTTCACAACCGACCAGTCACAAATTAATACTTTTTGGGTGGGCGGTTATTTAAATATTGGACAGTGTAATTATTTCTTAGCGAATTACAACAGGGCGAAGGGTGTATCAGCAGTTATCAGAGAACGATATGCAGCAGAAGCACATTTCTTCAGAGCGTATGAGTATTGGCGATTGACATCACTCTTTGGTGACGTACCTTATATAACAAATCAATTAAATGTGAAATCTGCAGATGTTTATAGGGGACGGGACAAACGAAGTATTGTAGTTGACAGCATTGCCGCAGATCTGGAAAAAACATACTCTAATTTACCTGCTTTTATAGCTCCGGCATCCGCTGAATTTGGACGTATAACACAAGTGGCTGCGCTCACACTTCTTTCCCGAATTTACTTGTATAATGGAAAATGGAATGAAGCTGCAAACGCTGCAAAACGTGCCATGGGACTGGGTTATGAACTATATTCAACAGGGAAACCCAACGATGATTATAGGAACCTATTCAATTACACCGGTAGAGCTTCGCGGGTAGGTGCGAATAAAGAGACTATACTTGCATTTGTTTATAACTTCGGTTTGGGTGAAGCTGCCCGTACCGCGCATAATCTGTCCCGTTCGAATTGGGTTCCAGGTGATTATGTCCGTTTTATCCCTACCAAATCGATGATAGAAGCCTATCTGACTGCTGATGGAAAAATATGGAACCAGTCGTCCGTAAATACGTATGAAGGCGTTTTTGAAAATCGTGATCCCCGAATGAAACAATCCATTCTACCTCCAAATACTCCTTGGGAAGGATTGAGAGATGGAAATCCAAATAATACGAATATGGGTATGTTCACCTATCCGAAATTCACGAATGACAAAGATGGTGCTATGACTTACTCGGGCTATTATATGTATAAATATGTAGAACCATCAACAGTGGGCCAGGTGAATCAGGACGATAACGATATTGTTATTATGCGGTATGCCGAAGTGTTACTGAATTATGTTGAAGCACGCGAACGCGCCGGAAGTATAACACAAGCAACCCTAGATAGCACCATAAACCTGTTGCGCGACAGGGTAGGCATGGTCCACATGGAATTGAATAATTTGCCCGCAGGATCGGATATTCGAACAGAAATACGAAGAGAACGAAGAGTTGAACTTTACTTTGAAGGACATCGCTATTTTGACATTATTCGTTGGCTCGAGGGGGACCGTCTGGCTGAGGACTTGTTAGGGGTAAATCGACGCTGGCTCGATCCAACCAAGTTAACTCCCGGTCTGTTGAACTCTTTGAGTTGGAAATACGTAGGAGGAGAACAATATTTGATCATTGAAACGGGAAGAACGTTTAGCTCGCCAAAAAATTACCTGCTACCGATACCTTTTACTCAATCACAACGAAATCCAAATTTACTTCCGAATAATCCGGGTTGGGATTAATGACAGTTTCTATTAAACACTTGAATAATAATCAGAATCGGAAAGACATGTTAAAACTGAAAATAATCATATTGCATTTGCTACTTATTATTGTTGCTTTAACAAATGCACAAACTATCTCCATTAAGGTGATGTCTATGAATATTAAAGAGGGTGGAATGATAGCAGATTTCAATGCGGACGCATTCTGCACGTTTATTCGCCAATACAATCCCGATTTTATTTCTTTCCAAGAAATGGATAATTTTACCAATAGAAATGGGAAAAAGGACTTGCTTATTGAAATGGCTGCGAAATTAGGGATGTTTCCATATTTTGGAAACGCGTTCTCTTATGACTCGGGAGATTTTGGAGTTGCTATTTTGTCTAAATATCCATTTTTTAATGCCAAAACTATTGTTTCTAAACCCACAGGTGCTAGGGAACCAAGGTCATGTTCATGGGTCGATGTGGTTTTGCCGAATAAACGTACTGTTCGAGTAGCTGCGACTCATCTGGATGTGGCGCCTGACGACCAGATTCGGATCACGATGCTGGCGTCTATAAACTCAAACATGTTGACAAATAATTCATTTCCGACTTTGCTTATTGGTGACTTTAATGCGACTCCTGAGTCGGCTGTGTTAAGTTATGCTTCGTTTAAGTGGCAAGATATTGGAGCTGGAACCGGAAATACCATTCCAAGTACAGGCCCAACCATACGAATTGACTATGTTTTGGGTTACCCTAAAACATGGATTAAAAAAAGTTATGAAATCATTTGTCAACCGCAACTTTCCGACCATTGTTTTATTGTGGCAGAAGTTGAGCATCCATAAATAAAATTATAGGAATGAAAATAAAACATTTTTTATTCGTATTAATTGCTTTTGTATGTCTGTTAAATTCATGCAAAGGGAATGAGCCGGAACCACCAATTATTGATGAAGGTTACAAGGCGCCTGATGCTCCTGCAACTGTAAATCAAGCTAATGTATTCTCAGTTGAGTTCTTTTCGCGATTAACCGACGAAACACTTTTTCAATCGCCTAATTATGATGTTGTAAATAGTCATATTATGGCCAATCATACCCCTCTGGCTTTCATCTTTGATCGTAGTGACGCAACCATAGGACAAACATCGCCGGTGGTGGATATAGCCTGGCAAACCAAAACAAGAACGTTCTTTGTTCAAAACCAAAACGGCGAGAATCAAATTCAAGGTTCCGGTATAATTGTACGTCCATTAATTAATTCATTCGATGGAGTAAGAATTGTCGATAGTTTGTATATGTCTGGTTGTACACTTTCAGCTCCTTGCAGCAAAGTGATTGTAGTAACATTATTGACATGTAAGATATCTAATAATTACCAGTTTGTTTTGTTAACTAAATCGTTGGGTGATGGGTTAAAGACCAACAAAATTCTTATAGGGACTATTGAAAATAGCTTGGAAATGGGATTTATCGATTATCTAAAATTACATTTGAAAAATTTCCGACTTGCTTTTTATACCTCTAATCAATCCGGTAAAACCTATGAAATTTTCTTTCTTACTCCAATTGAATTCGTGAGTAGAGAGACCATTGAACAGACGGTAGGTGAAATTCCTATGTATCAATGTAAGCTTGAATATCTAGATTAGTTTTATGAAAAATACATTAATTGCTCTTCTGTGTATATTTGCTAACATGATTTTGGCACAAACGTCAGATACATTGAATGTTATGACTTATAATTTACGTTTTGGACAATTGGCTAGTTTGGAACAATTTTCTGCTTACATTAAAAGTCAAAACCCCGATATAGTTGCTCTTCAGGAGTGTGATTGGAAAACAAATCGCGAACTTGCTCCGCTTCAGGCCGGAAAAGCTTTTGTTAATGAATTGGCATATTATACAGGGCTTTTTGGACTTTATGGCAAAGCGATAGACTATCAAGGTGGCTATTATGGTATTGGTTTGTTATCGAAATATCCGATTATTCGAAGTGAGAGTATTTTTTTGCCTAATCCGGATCCGAAAAAGGAGCAAAGGGTTATGCTCCTAGCTGAAATTGAATTGCCCAATAAATCGGTTTTTACATTCATTTGCACACATTTAGAAGTTTCTTCTGCTCAAACTCGAAAAGAACAAATTAAATTTATCAATGAAAGGATAAAAACAATTAAAACGCCTATCATTTTAGCTGGTGATTTGAATGCTACACCAAGTAATATTGAAATAAAAGAAGGTTTTACAAATTGGTTCAATGCAACTGATACTACTTTTACCTTTTCATCCACGAGACCAAGCATCAAAATTGACTATATCTATGGTTATCCGAAGCAAAAAATACAATTATTCTCAACTAAAACACATACAGATTGTAAATTTTCAGATCATCTTCCAGTATCATCAAAAGTAATTATTTTAAAATAAAATTATAATATAGATTTATAATCAACCAAATTAATATTAATATTAATTCAAAAAAACCATGAAAAAAAGAAGTATTTTATTCTTTGCTGTCATAATGATGGCAATCGTAAGTTTTGTTTCATGCAAACCGAACGAACCAGATGAAGCGAAAGTTGAGTTTACCCTCAATCAAACTAGTTTTACTGAATTGAATTTTGCAGAACCTGTACAATTAACAGGAACAGTTACAGCTGACAAAACCATAACCGGCTTGACGTTTACCGGAGTAAAGTTGGAAAATGGCGTATATACACCTAAAGGTGATGCGCAAGCCTACCCGGTAACTACTGCAAGTACCTTAAATTTTGATATGGAATATTTTTTGGATGATAATACCATTACCCATATTGAAGTAAAAGTATCTGTAGGAGAAACTTTTAAAACTGCTTATATTTCTGTCGGTTCTATTAAAGGTGAATCCAAAGGATCTGCATTTTTAGGTGAAATAATGATGAAAGCCGATTCCATTGTGTGGAATGGTCAAAATCATTCTGAAGTTTACACTACACCTAATACCGGGGCTGCTGCTACTACACCTTCATTCTTTTCTATCCATGGGGTTACAATTGATGGAGTGGTAAAACATGTGCTTACGGGTGATGAAGTAAGATCGGTTGAAGGGAAAAATGCTAGTTTTTGTTTTATTAATTGTCTTCAAAACACTGCTAACGGTGCTTATATCGGTGGTCAACGTGGATATATGTTCTCAAATGCATTTCCTGCTCAATTGATGGGAGGTACTACAGGACGTCAATGTGACATATACGAAATAGGAGGAAAAGCCATTCGTCAAGCAAATGTAGATACTACTGCCTTCATTATTATTGCAGGATCATGGATCGGTTCAGGCTGGAACGAAGCTCGTTACAAGTTTGTTGATTCGCTATTCGTTGTTTTGGGTACTCAGGCTGTTTCTGCTGGAGCAAAAGCGAAAGCCTATTATTTATTGGGCCAAATTCAGAAGAAGCTTGATAATTCCACTTTGGGAGAACAGGTTAATCCAACAAGTATAGGGGGTACATACTACGCTCGTCGAAGGAGTGATGCAGGAACTGGAGCTACAACTACTGCTATGAAAGAGAATTTCCGTGCAGGAGATTATATTATCTTGAAAAACGTTAAAGGAGGAAAGCTTTATTATGGCATTATGCAAATCACTCAAATTTTTGACGATTCGCCGAGTTTTGTAAATGTTGATCCCGTTGGTCCAAAAATTGGTCTGAACGAAGCAAAATTACTTTTCCATAAACCGCTTTTCCTGAATGTAAAGGTACAGACGCAATTATAAAAGGAAGTATCAATTCTCAGTTATAAAACGAAATTTCTTCTATGTCTTTTGTCGGTAGTTTTTAGCAGGTTTCTAAACTACTTGAGACTACCGACAAATATTCTCTTCGTTTTCTGGATGTTTTCCCAATAATAGGAATTTTAAAGGTCTATCCTATTTTGATCTATGTCATAAAAATAATAGTATGAGGCACTTGTTTATCGCATTTATATTTCTCGTTTCACAAATGAGCTTTGCTTCAAATTTTGAGACACCCGTTATTAAAAATGATGCTCAAAAGGCAGAAATTATAACTCCGGCTAAAGGGGTTATTCAACGATTGATTGGACATGAAATCAATACAATTGATTTTCAAACTATTTTACCAATAAATGGATTCGAAACTTTTGAAATCACGGCAAAAAATGGTAAGCTTCGGATTTCCGGAAGCAGCACTGTTGCCATTTGTTATGCATTCAATACATACCTGAAAGAAGCATGCGGAAACATGGCAACATGGAGCGGAAAGCATATCAACCTTCCTTCGGTATGGCCTGATTACGAAAAGGTACAAAGTTCACCCTATAAATTTCGTTACTACCTTAATGTGGTTACATTTGGTTACACTACGCCTTACTGGGACTGGGCTCGTTGGGAAAAGGAACTCGATTGGATGGCGCTGCATGGAATCAATATGCCATTAGCTACAGTTGCAAGCGAAGCTATTGCCGAACGTGTGTGGTTGAAACTGGGATTGAAAAAAGACGAAATTCGCTCATTTTTCACGGCTCCTGCACATTTACCGTGGCACAGAATGGGGAATCTGAATAGTTGGGATGGCCCATTTTCAGACGCCTGGCAAGAAGGGCAACTGAAATTGCAACATCAGATTATCGGTAGAATGCGTGAATTGGGTTTTAAACCGATAGCTCCTGCTTTTGCCGGTTTTGTTCCCGAAGCATTTATGGAAAAACATCCAGAATTGAAAGTAAAACGTCTTACTTGGGGCGGTTTCCAAGAAATAAATAACGCTTTTGTATTACCTCCCGATTCGCCTTTTTTTGAAGAAATAGGAAAAATGTTTGTTCAGGAATGGGAAAATGAGTTTGGAACAAACACCTATTATTTGTCGGACAGTTTCAATGAAATGGAACTCCCCGTTGAAAATGAAGAAACGAAATACAAATTACTCCAAAGTTACGGTGAATCGATTTATAAATCCATTGTTGCCGGAAATTCGGATGCAGTTTGGGTGACACAAGGTTGGACTTTTGGTTATCAGCATAAATTCTGGGACAAACCCAGTTTGCAATCACTACTTAAAAATGTGCCCGACGATAAAATGATTATTATCGATCTGGCAAACGATTATCCCAAATGGATCTGGCATACCGACTTGACCTGGAAAACACATGAAGGATTTTACGGAAAAAACTGGATTTTCAGTTATACACCCAATTTTGGAGGTAAAACGCCCTTAACAGGCGAACTGGACATGTACGCTTCTTACTCAGCTGAAGCATTGCGCTCGCCTTATAGTCGTAAATTGATTGGCTTTGGCTCAGCTCCAGAGGGAATTGAAAATAACGAAGTGATTTATGAATTACTTTCCGATATGGGCTGGCAGAAAAACGAAATGAATCTCGATAAGTGGTTGTCCGGTTATTGTACGGCCCGCTATGGAGGATATCCCTCAAAAATGGAAGAAGCCTGGACGCTGCTTCGTAAATCGGCCTACAGTTCATTGTATTCTTATACGCGTTTTTTATGGCAAACCGTTGTGCCAGATCAACGTCGTAAAAGTTTTATCGACACAAGTGACCAATTTATGCATTCGGTTGAATTGTTTCTTGATTGTTCCGACGAATTGAAAAACTCCGAATTGTATCGCAATGATGCTATCGAATTATCGGCTCTCTATCTTTCGGCAAAGGCTGACAACTATTACAAAAAGGCTTTGAAAGCCGATTCGTTGGGGCGAAAGAAAGAAGCTGAACAAGCCCTGAAGAAAACAGTGGATTTACTTCTGAATGTAGACCGGTTACTGAAATCACATCCATCTTTCCAACTTGAAAAATGGGTGAATTATGCACACAAACAAGGTACTACGGCTGAAGAAAAAATGAAATACGAGGCAAACGCCAAACGGTTGATAACGACTTGGGGAGGTTTCCAGAATGATTATTCTGCCCGCATTTGGAGCGGACTCATTCGTGATTACTATATTCCACGTATTCAAATGCATTTGAAGAATAAAAACTCAGATATCCGTGCATGGGAAGAAAAATGGATTAACAGTCCATGGAAATCCGACACTAAACCATTTTCCAATCCGATCAAAATGGCAAAGAAACTTGTAAAGGAATCGAAATAATCAGATTATAAATGAAATACACTAAAATAACATACATTCTTCTATCCTTTATTTTGCTTCCGGGGTTTCTGAAAGCTGGAAACGCTACATCCCCCGAAAACAAACAGGCTGTACTGGAGTTCATTCAACGTGTTTTACCCGGTTATGCCAGTCGGTTTGATGTTGAATTTATACCGAAAGATGCTGATGGTAAGGATGTTTTTGAAATTGAATCGATAAATGGTAAAATCGTGTTGCGCGGGAATAATGGAATTTCAGTGGCAAGTGCGTTGAATTACTATTTAAAAAATTATGCACATTGCTCGATCACATGGAATGGTACAAACCTGAATTTACCCCATCCTTTGCCTGAAGTTACTGTAAAAATCCAGCACAAATCGCCTTACAAATATCGGTACTATCTCAATTACTGCACGTTTAACTATAGCATGAGTTGGTGGAATTGGGAGCGTTGGCAGAAAGAAATTGACTGGATGGCTTTGAATGGAATAAACATGCCATTGGCTGTTACAGGACAAAATTCGGTCTGGAAAAGAGTTTATAAGAGTTTTGGTTTAACAGATAAAGACCTTGAAAGTTTTTTCAGCGGGCCGGCTTATTTTAACTGGTTTTGGATGGGCAATCTGGATGGTTGGGGAGGGCCACTTCCTCAATCATTTATGGATGGCCACGAAGCTTTGCAGAAAAAGATTCTTGCTCAGGAACGTGCTTTTGGTATGACACCAATTCTGCCTGCCTTTACAGGACATGTCCCATCGGCATTCAGAGAAAAGTT
>Ga0209125_1001901_pt1 | contig 17728 bp, 16 predicted proteins | sample BarGraIncub1131A_FD_184503 | JGI IMG/M metagenome (GOLD analysis project Ga0209125, IMG submission 184503) | Arctic peat soil microbial communities from Barrow, Alaska - Barrow Graham LP Incubations 11-31A (SPAdes) (version 2) | ecosystem: Environmental > Terrestrial > Soil > Wetlands > Peat...
GACTCCCGCCTCGAGCGCCTGCTGCGGGGTGGTGTCGGCATGCAGGCGGAAGGCTTCCTCCACCGTGATCCGCTCCCAGGGGGGCGCGAGTTCGACGCTCCGGCCCCGGTAGACGATGCGGGGGGCGGCTGCCGCCGCGGCCACCAGCGCCTCGGTCTCCTCCATGAGGCAGAGGTAGTCGGCGCCCGCGCGGTACCACTCCAGCATGGTGAACTCGGAGAGGTGCCGGGTGCCGCGTTCCCCCTCCCGCCAGCAGCGGCAGATCTGGAAGATGCTCCCATAGCCGGCCGCCAGCATCCGTTTCATGCAGAGCTCGGGGGAGGTTTGCAGAAACCACCCCGCCGAGGCTACGGCATCGATCTGGGCCTCGGGCGCGGGCGCAGGAATGCGAAAAGGGGTCTCGACCTCGAGATACCCCTTTTCTTGAAAAAATCTTCTTACTCGGTCTAGGATGACCCCTCTTTGCTCCAGCGCGTCGCGGCGCCTGGAAAGGGCCCAGTTTCCTGCCATTGCTACCCCTTGACCCGGGTGGAATACTCGCCGGTGCGGGTGTCGATGGTGATCAGTTCGCCCTCCTCGATGAAGGGGGGGACCCGAAGCACGTAGCCAGTTTCAAGGGTGGCCGGCTTGGAGTCGCTGCCGGAGGTGTCCCCCTTCGCCCAGGGGTCGGTCTGGGTGACGCGCAGGTTGACGAAGTTCGGTACGTCAACGCCGATCGCCTTATCCCTGAAGATCAGCACGTCCACGGCGAGGTTGTCGACCAGGTAGTTTTTGGCGTCGGCCATGGCCGTCTCGTTGATGTGGATCTGCTCGAAGGTGTCGTTGTCCATGAAGCAGTAATGATCGCCCTCCTTATAGAGGTACTGCATCTTCCTGTCCTCGAGGTTGGCAGGTTCGAAGGTCTCTCCGGAGCGGTAGGTCCGGTCCAGGGTCGATCCCGAGATCATGTTCTTGAGCTTGGTGCGGTAGAGCGCCTGCCCCTTGCCGGGCTTGGCGAAGTCGAATGCGGTGATGATATACGGCTCGTTGTCGATGGCGATTTTCAGCCCTTTCCTCAGATCAGCAGCTGTGTACATGGGTGATTCCTTCTTTTGGTGGTTGAATTGTCAGAGTTATTAGAGTTTTAGCGCAATCCGGAGCCGCGCGCGGCTCCTCCTGTGCTGTTCCCATGGTATCCGATATATGCTGACATGCGGATCGAGGCGGGCTGGGTTACGCCGGTGACAATCTCGGAGGGCTACTTGGCGCGATAGGTGATGCGGCCGCGGCTCAGGTCATAGGGGGAAAGCTCAACGGTCACCTTGTCTCCGGGCAGAATCTTTATGAAAAACTTTCTCATTTTGCCGGAGATGTGGGCCAGCACCATGTGGTCGTTTTCCAGCCTTACCTTGAACATCGCGTTGGGAAGCGGTTCGATGACCGTCCCTTCTACTTCGATTGCTTCTTCCTTGGGCATTTTCACTCCTGGGTGAATCTTTAGCTTCTTTTCATAACAATCAGCGATTTTACAAATATTTCTTCAAAAAAGCAAGCTGGTTTTCGTTCTGCCAGTCCATTTCCCCAGATGCATCATCCCTATTTACAGAATATCTATAACATGCTAAAAATAGCGCTGATTTTCCAAAGGGGTTCAGCTACATATGAAAAACGTCGTCAGGGAGATCCCGCTCGCCAACGGGCTCACCATCCGATTCACCGATGCTACACGCCGCTATTTCGGAGACTACCACCAGGTGAGGGTGTCGGTAAGCTGCGAGGTGCCGCTTAGCGCCGACCTATTCGAGGACCAGCATGCCTTCGAGGACGCCGTTAAACTGCTAGGCGCCAAGGTACTCTACCTGAAAAAGGTGGAGCACCAGGGTGTTCCGACCCTGGGGACGGCTGAAGCCGTGGAGAAGGTGATCCAGCAGTTCATAGATCATTCGCTTTGCTATTTCGAGACGGAGGCATTCCCGCGCCGCTTCGTGCAGTCGGAGCTGAACCGGGTCCGGGCCAGGTCTAAATCCTATGTTCCGTTGCGCGCCAATGGGTGAGCCCGAGGTTGACATAGAGCGGATGTGCTACGGCGGCGCCGGTTTCGGGCGGCTGGAGGGAAAGGCCTGTTTCGTGCCGTTCACGGCCCCGGGCGACCGGGCGCGCATCCGTGTCGTCAAGGAGAAGCGTTCCTTCCTGGAAGGGGAACTGCTGGAACTCTGTCAAGCTTCGGCGCTCCGGATCGAGCCTCCCTGTCCCATTTTCGGCGCCTGCGGAGGGTGCAACTGGCAGCAGCTTCCCTATGCCGAACAGCTGAAGCAGAAGGGGGAGATTTTCGGGGAGTCCCTGCGCCGCATCGGCCGCGTGGAGAGCGACGCGATTCTGCCGGTCGCGGCCTCGGCGAACCATTACGGCTACCGCTCCAGGATCCAGCTGAAGCTGTCCGCAAGGGACGGCGCCACGACCCTCGGTTTTTTCAGGGGAAGCTCCCACGAGGTGATCGACGCCGCTTGCGGATGCGCCATCGCGGATCCCATCCTGAACAGGATCGCCGCGGAGTTTCGCGCCCTGTTGCCGAGTCTCCCCGAAATTGGCGGTATCCCCCAGATCGACCTCGCCATCGGTGATGATGCCGAGAGCATCGCCATGGTGCACTTCACCGGGCAGGATCCGGCAGCGCTCACAGCCAGGCTTCTTGCCGCCCGCTCGGACCTCCCTTCGGTTTCCGGGCTCTTCGTGAGGTGCGGAGGCAAATCGCGCCTCGTCAAGGCTTTCGGCGTGGATGCCCTGAGTTACGGCATCCCCGCCGGCCTGTTCCCCGGCTCCCGGCCGATGAGACTTCGCTTCGGCCGGGGTGGCTTCTCCCAGGTGAATTACCCCCAGAACCTCGCGCTTATCCGGACCGTCTGGCAGTGGGGCGAGTTCACCGGAAGCGAGCGGGTGCTCGACCTGTACTGCGGCAACGGCAACATCTCCGTGCCGATCGCCCCCTACGTCAGCCAATTGATCGGAGTGGAGGGGTACGCGCCCTCCATCGACGACGCGGTCGCCAACGCCGCGGCCAACGGGGTCGTCAACGCCTCGTTTCAGGTGAGCGACGTCGCGGCCGCGATCCGGCGTTTCGCGGCGCGCAGGGAACGCTTCGACCTGGTGATCCTTGACCCTCCTCGAAGCGGCGCCGAGGCAGTCGCTGAGATCGCCGAGCTCGGCCCCAAGGCGATCATCTACGTATCCTGCGACCCTCCGACACTCTCCCGGGACTTGGCCCTCCTGTGCGCTTCGGGATACCAGGTGGTCCGGTCGCAGCCGGTCGACATGTTTCCCCAGACCTATCATCTGGAGAGCGTCACCCTGCTGAAACGCCTCTAACTCACCCTCTAACGCGGAGAAGTCGCATGTTTTTCAGTAAATTCTTCAAGAAGGACCAGCACCATTTCCTGGCTCAGGCCGAAAAGCACCTTGCCGCCGAGAGGTATGCGGACGCGCGAGGCGATTTCCTCGAGGCGCTTTCGCTCTGTCCGACGGACGCCGTCGAGGATGCCCGGAGCATCCGCGAGGGGCTTAGTCTAGCCGGGAACCGGCTTGGGGAGCTGAACCTCACGGAGGGGGAGCACTCCCTGAACGCCGGCGATCCGGAAAAGGCTTTTGACCACTTCACCCTGGCGCGCGAACTGGCTGATGATCCGAAGCTTAAGGAAAGGGCCGACCGGGGGCTGAAAAGAGTGGTCGAGCCGGAGCAGGTCCCGCAGGCTCCAGAACCCGCAGCTGGCGGGCATGGCGGCGGCTCCTGCGCTTCCTGCAAGGATGCGGGGAGCCATGGCGGCACGGTCGAGGAAGTCCCTTCGGACCTGTCCGATGAGGACCGGTTTTTCCTCCTGGTGCAGCCGCTGCCGGGCGAACTTGCCGACCGTTACGCGGAACTCGGGACGGAATTCGCCCGCGCCTACCTGCTGATTCACGACGGAAAGGATGCCGAGGCCTTGCCGCTGCTGCAGGAAATGCTCTTATCCTGTGAAAATGATATTGTAATTTACGAACTCGCGCTTATAATGTACAGGTCCGGCCGCCTTAATGAGTGCGAGGAGTTTCTCAACCGTTCACTCCTCAGCAACCCGGTCAACTCGATGAGCTACCTCGCGCTGGTCCACCTGACCGCCGAGGCCCAAAGGTTTCCCGAGGCCCTTGCTATACTCGCCCGGATGATGGAGCTGGGAATCATGGCCGACCAGGCGCAGTTCATGCTCGGCGAGTTGCACGAGGCGGCAGGCGATCAGGCTGCCGCGCTGGAAGCCTGGTCTCAGGCGCTGAATCTCCCCTCGGTGGCCCGGCCAGCTGCGGAGCGACTAATACCGCTTTTGACGGAACAGGGGCGCACGGATGAGGCAAAGTACCTCGCCAAACGTTATTTAAAAGGGTGCTGCTAGCACAAAAAAACGGTATTCACGGAGGATAGGACGATGAACAAATCGGAACTCATTGAATCGCTCGCCGCTAAGAAGACCCTCTCCTTCAAGAAGGCGGAAGAGGTTGTTAATACTGTCTTTGCCTCGATGACCGATGCCCTTCTGTCCGGCGACAGGATAGAAATCAGGGGTTTCGGGAGTTTTGTCGTAAAGGAGTACGATGCCTACACCGGAAGAAATCCGAAGACCGGCGAATCCATCTCGGTCAAGGCTAAAAAGCTTCCCTTCTTCAAGGTCGGCAAGGAGCTTAAGGAGAAGGTCTCAGGGTAAAGAAAAAGATTAAGGTTGAGGTTAAGGTTGAGGGGATCAGGTCAAGGTTGAAATTAGAGTAGATCTTCCCTGTCTGAACCGTACCCCGAACCGTCTTGATTTCAACTCAACCTTAAACTCGACCTCAACCTGTCTTTACAAATCATGCCCCCCACCTCCTGGTATTACATCACTCAGGCGTTTGGCGGTCTGGCCCTGTTCATCTTTGGCATGCGCACCATGTCCGAGGGATTGCAGAAGGTCACCGGCGAGCGTCTCAGGCGGCTTCTCGAAAAGGGGACGGGAAACCGTCTCACGGCCCCCCTGTTCGGAAGCTGCCTCGCCTCCCTGCTGCAGTCCGGGAGCGCCGCCTCCGTGCTCGTGGTCGGTTTCGTGAACGCCGGCCTCCTCTCCCTCTACCAGGCCCTCGGAGTACTGCTGGGGACCGGTATCGGCACCACGCTGGTCATCCAGTTCATCGCCTTCAGGGTCTCCGCCCTGGCACTTCCCGCCATTACCGTCGGCGTGGCCCTGAGCTTCTTCTCCCGCAGCAGGAGGCTGGCCGATCTCGGAGGCCTGCTGCTTGGCGCGGGACTCGTCTTCTTCGGCCTCTCGATCCTCGAGGGTGCCTGTCTTCCCCTGAGCGACAGCGCGATCTTCAACGGCCTGCATGAGCAGCTCCTCTCGGCGCGGCTGATCGCCGTTCTTCTGGGAGCCCTGCTCACCTTCGTGGTGCAGTCGGGCGGGGCCACCATCGGGATCGTGATCGCGCTCGCCGCGGGAGGAGTGCTTTCCTACGACGCCTCCATCGCCATGGTGATCGGCGAAGTGGCCGGTGCCGCCCTCATCCCGCTGATCGCCTCGATCGGGGGGAGCCAGTCGGCAAAGAGGGCGGTCTTCATCTATTTCGCCATCAGCGGCGTCGCGATCACCCTGGCGCTCCTCTTCTTCCCGCTTTTCCTGGGCGCGGTGACCTTCTTCTCCCCGGGGGATCTGTCGGTCCTGCATCATGGCGCCTCGCCTCAGGTGTTGGCCCAGGCGGTACGCCCCCACATAGCCCGGCACCTCGCCAACGCCCACACCATATTCACCCTGGCGAGCGTGCTCATCTTCCTGCCGCTCATCGGCTTCTTCGCCCGCTCGGCCGAGACCCTCCTGCCCGCTCGTCGCTCCGAAAGCGAGGCGAGGCCAAGGTTTATCGATACCCGGATCCTCAAGACACCCACCATTGCGCTCGCCCAGGCCTGGATCGAGTTGGCTCGGATGGAGACCATCGCCTCCTCCATGTACCGAGAGCTGGTTTCCCAGTTCGACGCCTTCAACCCGAAGCTCGCCGGCGCCATCAGGGAGAAGGAGGTGGTGCTGGACGTGCTGCACCGCGACATGTCCCAGTTCCTGATCACCCTCTCCCGGGGCACGCTCTCCCCTGAGCGGGCAGTGGAGATCCCGGTCATGCTCCAGATGGTGAACGACATCGAACTGATCGGGGACCAGTGCAACTCGATCCTCACCTACCTGGTGCGGAAGAAGGAAGAGCGCCTGCGTTACTCCGGCGTCGCCATGGATGAGCTGAAATCCCTGGCGGCCAAGGTCGGGGAGGCGGTATCGCTCGCGGAGCGTGCTCTCCAGGGGGAGGAGGGCGAGGATCTCACGGAATTGAAACTGGAGGTCGCAACGCTCGAGGACGAACTGCGCCAGGGCCACCTGAGGCGGCTCAAAAGCGGCAAATGCAGCATCGTGGCCGGACTTCTCTACGGCGACATGATCGCCTCCTTCTCGAAGATCGCCCACCTCTGCTACGCCATCATCGCCCAGAAAGGAGATATCTCCCATGACCCACCCGATAGCCGCCATTGATCTCGGCACCAATACCGCGAGGCTTCTGATCGCGACCCACTCCCCCTACTGTCAGATCCTGCTCAAGCGCACGATCACCAGGCTGGGTGGCGGGTTCACCCGGGAAGGCGGCCTATCCGGCGAGGCGATGGAGCGCTCCCTGGGCGCGCTGAAGGAGTTCGCCGAGGAAATCTCCCGCCACCAGGTGGCCCGGGTGAGGGCGGTCGCCACCAGCGCCGTGCGCGATGCGCCGAACGGTGAGCTCTTCTGCGAACGGGTCCGCGTCGAAACCGGCATCGCCCTGGAGGTGATCGACGGCACGGAAGAGGCTCTCCTGACACTCAAGGGGGTAGGTTCGGTTCTCGACGTCAAGAATTGCGATCTGGTCGTCTTCGACGTCGGAGGGGGGAGCACCGAGTATACCCTGGCCAGGGACGGCGAGCCGCTTTTCTCCCGGAGTCTCCCCATCGGCGTGGTGCGGCTGACCGAGGGGAAGGCCGGAGTTGCCCAGATGGAGGAGAAGATCGGCCGCGAACTGGCCCTCCTGAAGGGTGCACTGGAAGGGGAGGGGATGGGCTCGCGTTTCTCGAAGGCCTCCCTGGTTGGAACGGCCGGAACGGCCACCACCCTTGCGGCGATCCAGATGGGGATGCAGGATTACGATTACCGCCGGGTGAACAACTTCACCATGGGGTACCGCGACGTAGAGCGGATCTTTGCCCAGCTGTTGCCGCTCACGCCGGGGGAGAGACTTCAGGTGGTGGGGCTTGAGCCCGGGAGGGAGGACCTGATCATCGCCGGTATTCTGGTAGTTCTCCAGTCCATGCGGGTTTTCGGCTTCGACACCCTGAAGGTGAGCGACTCGGGGCTTCTGGAAGGGTTGATCCTGGGGGTCTGAAAACCGCGGTCCCGCTGCGACGGATGGGATGCACGCGTAATGCGATTGCAGGTCAAACTGATCACCTCTTATGTGCGATTTGAATCCTCAGGTGGAATCGGGGCAGGGTAGGGCCAACGCCGTAATGGAGACGACATGATGCCGAATCAAGGACCCGCAGCATCCCCCCCAAAGGAATACCGCCCCCGTGTGATTCGCATCGAGCCCTCCGGAACCATCATCGCCCTGCTACTCCTCATCGCCGGCCTTTGGGTGGCGAACCGGCTGCTGCCGGTGGTTCTGGTCCTCGTGGCGGCCCTCGTTATCGTCGGCACCATAAGTCCCGCCGTCCGGTGGCTTGAAGAACGGCGCATGCGCCGGGAACTCTGCATCGCGGTGGTTTTCTCCGCGCTCATGGTGATCACCGGTCTCATCATCACCATGACCATTCCCTCACTCATGGTGCAGGCGGCGGATCTGCTGGACCAGGAGCCCGCCCTGCGGGTACGCATGGCTGAGTGGTTGCAGGGCTCCCACCTGACCACCCCCCTGGCGGAACTGCTTGGCAAGGTGCAATCCGGCGATCTTGTCAGATTGGTCACCTCGAATGCCCTGGAATACTCCAGCCGCGCCATCGCGATCCTGGCATATATCCTGAGTTCCATATTTCTCGCGTTGTACATCATGATTGACCGGGATCGGCTGCGCGGCGGCCTCTTCCTGGTGGTTCCCAGGTCGCACCATATCCGGCTTTCCCGGGTCATGCTGAACCTGGAAACCATCGTTGGTGGTTACATACGCGGGCAGGTGATCACCTCCGCGTTCATGGCCATATATGTGTTCCTGCTCCTTAAGGCCTGCGGTGCCTCAAACGCACTGGCCATAGCGGTGTTCGCGGGAGCCGCCGACGTCCTTCCCTACATCGGTGCCCTACTTTCAGTGGGTGCCGCAGTGGCCGCGGCGCTGCCACGCGGCCCCGCCATCGTCAGCATCGTGCTGGTGCTGATGGTGATCTACAAGCAATTCGAAAGTGCCTTGCTGGTGCCCAGGGTCTATGGACGCGTTCTGCGTCTTCCGTCGTCGGTGATTCTTTTTTCGCTTTTGACTGGCAGCGTCTTGCTCGGTATCGTCGGGACGCTGCTCGCCCTTCCGGTGGCAGCGGCGCTGCTGATGCTCATCGAGGAGCTGCGCGTCGAGCTACCTGGACAGCAGGAACAGGCAGAGGACGTGGAGATTCGGGAGCGTGACGACCGCGGCGAGGAGGAGTATGAACGCCGGGCCGAAGGGATGCCCGCCGAGCAGGCCGCAGCCATCGCCGTCGAGATCTCCACCGATCGCCATAAGGAAGAAAAGAGTCAGACCGCGACAGCGGATATATCTGGAAACGAAGAGAAGGGCGAAGAGAAGGGGCAGGCCCCGGCCTGAGTGGTTTTCGGCCGCTCATCCATCAGGGGATGTTGCTCTCGGGAGGTTGAAATGCATGTCGTTGCCATCCATGGCTGGCGGGAAGAGACCGCGAAGTTGGTCCAGGCACTGTCCGTTGCCCTGGGATGCACCATTTTCGAGGCGCGGCAACGGTTGATCGGAGGCGGACCGGCAGTGGTGGCCGGTTTCGCCGACCCGCACCGGGCCCAGGCACTGGCAGCGCAACTTAATCAGGGAGGCATCGCGACGCTGGTTGTCGACGCCGATCTGGTCCATGGCGGGACCGGCCATTTCGTGGTGCGCCGTTTTGAGCTGGGCGAGATGTCGCTGCGCATCGAGGCGGTGGACGGGCAATCCGCCGAGATCGCCTACGGTGAGATCGAGCTGCTGCTACCGGGTACACGCGTCGCCGGGCAGACTGAAACAAAAACGACCACCGAGCGCAAGTTCAACCTGGGCCGTACCATCCTTTCCGGTGGGATCCCGTTGACCAAGACGGTTTCGCGCCAGGAGGAGGTGACGACAGAGGAACGCACCAAATTCCTCTACCTCTACGCGGGCAACCGGCCGCAGGTCGTCTTCAGGCAGAGCGCCATGACCTATGACGGCTTCGGTGCCGCCATGAAGATGTCCCAGGAACTGAACTTCGCTTTCCTTACCAGTGAACTGCGCCGGCTCAGCCCGAGGGCCGTCTATGACGATCGCCTGCAGAATCGGGTCGGGCAGGTTCGGTTACTCGGCCCCGCCCAGAACCCGGAAACCCACCTCGGCCTTGCCGCCGAGATCCTGGCCCAGAGTCTGCTACGCACGCGTTCTGAAAGGATTCCTGAATGAAGTGGTTCCTGTCGTTGCCCATACGTGTCCATATGTTTCTGCTGGTCGGCCTGCTGGCCCTGCCGGCTGTTGGCGTCATCATCCACTCGGGGCTTTCCCAGCGCCAGGAAGCCTATCGGAATGCGGCCACCGACTCCAGCAAGCTTGCCTATTCGATCTCATCCGAAATCACCATCCTGGTGAAGGGCGCCCAGCAACTCACCGATACCCTAGCCGAAATGCCGGAGGTGCGCCGTCTTGATACGGCGGCCATAACCCCACTTCTTCGCGATCTGACCCGCAAATATCCCCAGTATGTCAACATCGTCATCCTCGGTCGTTCCGGTCAGGTTCTGGCTTCCGCCTTGCCCATTACACAGCCCACCTCGCTCGCGGACCGAAAGCTTTTCAAGGATGCCAGGGCCAGCGGACTTTTCTCGGCGGGAGAGTATACCTTCGGCAGGATATCCCGCAAACCGCAGATCAATTTCGGCTTTCCCCTCAAGGATTCGCATGGGAATTTCAACGGCGTAATCGCCGTCGGAATCGACCTTTCCCACACCAGCCACCTTCTGAAAAAGGCCTCTTTTCCAGATGGCGCGGAGTATGTCATCGTCGATCATATAGGGACCTTTCTGTATCGCACCTTTGAAATCGATAAATACCTCGGGACGCCACTTCGAAAAGGTCTCTTCAAGGCGATGGTGGACGGGCCGGACGAGGGGACCTATGAGTTCACAACGGACGCCGGAATCCACCGGATTTCGTCCTATCTCAAGCTCCGCCTTCGCGACGGCGAGCCCCCGTACATTTATGTGCGCGCCGGGTTCCCCATCCAATCCGTAATGGAGGAGGCTAACGCCTCCCTGCTGAAGGATCTTCTATTGCTGCTGCCGTTTTTCGGACTCACCCTCTGGATAGCGCGCTTCATAAGCAAGCGGTGCGTCGTGGATCGCATCAACGCCCTGCAGGACGCCTCGCGCCGCCTGGCCACGGGAGATTTCAGCCTGCGGGTCTCCGAGCAGGTCTCCGGCAGCGAACTGGGGGAACTGGCAAGAACCTTTGACGCCATGGCCGGTTCGCTGGCCGACAGGGAACAATCGCTGACCGAGAGCGAATCGAAGTTCCGTTCACTCTTCGATTCGATGCAGGAAGGGGTTATCATCAGCGAAATCATCCGTGACGCGGACGGCACACCCGCCGATTTACAGTGTATCGAGGTGAACCCCGCCTGCGTGCAGATCCTGAGGGCCTCGCGCGGCCAGATCATCGGTGTCGGTGATACGCTCCTCGATATCTTTTCCGGGACCTCTCAAAGGGACATTGACCGGATCCGTGCGGTCGCGGTCTCCGGAGCACCGAATCATTTCGAGGTGCAGCGAGCTGACACCTGTTTCGAAGTCCATGCGCTGCGCCCGGACCAGGGACATCTCGCCCTGATCATCAACGACGTCACGGAACAACGAAAGATGCATGATGAGCGCAACAGAAACGATAAACTGGAATCGCTGGGGGTTCTTGCCGGGGGCATCGCCCATGATTTCAACAACTTCCTGGCCGGCATCATGGGCAATATCTCCTTGGCGCGCATGAAGCTCGATCCTTCACACAAGGCGCACGGACTGCTCGGCGAGGTGGAGCAGTCCGCCCTGGGCGCGGCCGGTCTCGCCCGCCAGCTCCTTACCTTCGCGCGGGGAGGGTCGCCGGTCAAGGCGGTCATCTCGGTCCAGCAGAACCTCAGGGACGTGGCGAAACTTGTCCTGCGCGGCACCAATGTCAAGGCGGTCCTGAAGATTCCGGATGACCTGCAGAATGTAGAGGCCGACGAAGGGCAGATCACCCAGGTGTTCTATAACATCATCATCAATGCGGTTCAGGCAATGGTCGGCGGAGGCATTCTGACCATCTCCGCGCGGGATGTCAGTTTCGTGGAATACGAAATGTCTCCGCTTGGCGCGGGCGATTACGTCAAGATGGCCTTTACCGATGGCGGGAACGGCATCCCTGCCGAAACCCTGGCGCGCATATTCGACCCGTATTTCACCACCAAGCCGGATGGAAGCGGACTGGGTCTGGCCTCCGCCTACTCGATTATCAGCAGGCATGGCGGTCACATCAACGTTAGCTCCACGGCGGGTAAAGGGACCACCTTCGATCTCTATCTCCCGGCATGCAGGGAGGCAATCCAGCTTGGCAGCGGTCCGGCAAAAACCGTGCTGCCCGACAAACGGGACGTGAACGGCAGGGTACTCGTCATGGATGACAATCAGATCATCGCGAAGCTGCTGGTGGATATCTTCGAGCATATCGGTTACAGCGCCGAAACCTGCAGCAATGGTACCGAGGCTATCGCCATCTATCGTGCTGCCCTGGAACAGGGGACCTCCTACCAGGCCGTTATCATGGATCTGACCATTCCGGGCGGCATGGGTGGGAAGGAAGCAGCCGTGCATCTGCTGCGGCTCGATGCCAACGCCTGCCTGATCGCGTCCAGCGGGTATTCCAATGACCCGGTCATGTCCGATTGCCATTCCTACGGTTTCCGAGCGGCGGTCGCGAAGCCATACAATGTCGACGGAATCGTCAGCGTAATGGCCGCGGCCCTCAGCAAAGGGAGCGCCGCGCCAATATCACCTAGTCTGATTCGACATCGAAGCCTTATATAAACGCCAGTTCCGTTCGTCGCGAGCTTTTGGCGGTTGCCCAAGGCGGGACCGCATCTGTTGGCAACAACCAGCTGGCACGAAACCAACAGATGCCCAATCAGTAACCCTTCACAGGAAGTTCACACATGACCGACACCATGCAGCGGCTACCGACCAAAAGAGAACTCGCGATAATCGGGCGACAGGTTGGAGAGGTGACCCCGGAACAACTCCGCTATGTGGAGTGTTTCGTCGCCGAGCCGGTCTCGCTCTTCGTCCCGGCTGTCGGCCCCTGCCAGTATGCCTTGTCGCGGGACCACGCGCATCCCGGCTACTCGTTTATCCTCTCCTTCGACCGCAACACCGGGATCGTTGTCGATGGACGTACCATCCACGCGGAAACCGGGATGGTCATGGCCGTCGAGCCGGGCGCGATCCATCACGAGCTGTCGCGGGACGATCCGCCGCGCTACGTCGCCATCTTCATCGACCGCGAACAGTTCGAGAGACAGCTTTCTCCCTACGGCGGGTGCGATCATGGGAGATTCCGCTTCCGCTCATTCTTGCCGGAGCCAGAGTTGATCGTACTGCTCCGCACCTTCATGAATGAGTGCGAGGCCGAGTTGCCGGGACGCGAGACCCTCCTGGCGGCCATGGGGCTGCGCATCACCCATTCTCTCATCCGCGCCGCCCTCGGGGTAACCGCGCGACCCTCCGCCGGCAGCGTCCGCTTGGAGATCCACCGCGCCATCCAATACCTGCACGACCATTTTGCCGAGCGGCTTACGGTTGCCGATCTGGCCCGTGTCGCCGGGATCTCGCCTCCTCACTTCAGCCGCCTTTTCCGCCGGGAGACCGGCCACTCCCCGCTCGACCACCTGATCAGGGTCCGCATCCAGCGCAGCCGGATACTGCTGCGCGCCGGATCCGATTCCGTTACCACTGTCGCCCTCAAGTGCGGTTTCGCCACCCCGTCCCATTTCACCGACTGTTTCCGCAAACAGTGCGGTATCTCACCCTCCGAATACCTGAAATGTCGAGATTGATCGGATTCACCCCAACAAAGGCGGGATTGCGAAAGCGTGTTGCCCCGCTGCCGGTGTAAACTCCAGCATCATAAAACGGGGGTGGCTATGGACAAACACGACATTCTGGCAATCATCAACAGTAATCCGGCCTTTTTTCTTGCCACGGTAAACGATGGGGAACCGCATGTTCGCGGCATGTTTCTTTATCGGGCGGATCAAGCGGGGATACTCTTTCACACCGGCGGCATGAAGGATGTCTGTCGGCAACTGCTGGGCAATCCCGCGGTGGAACTCTGTTTTTTCGATCCTCAGAAAATGGTTCAGGTGCGGGTAGGGGGCACCGCACATCTCATGGAGGATATCCCGCTTAAGGAGGAGATCGTCAATAGCCCCGGCCGGGAGTTCCTCAAGCCGTGGGTGGAGAGCCAGGGACTTGAGGTGCTGGCGGTCTTCCGTGTAGAGGGCTATCTGGCCCAGGTCTGGACCATGGAGAGCAATTTCGCGCCAAAGGAGTGGGTCCGGCTCGAAGGGTAGTGCCGGATACGCGATGATAGGACCGCGCAGCCCCTTTTCCCGGACGGGATGAGGGGCTGCGCGGATTTCCGTGGGTCAAACTGCCATTGACTGTCACTGTTCGTTCCCGTTACCTGATGCCGTTCTTGTTCAGACCTGCTAAACAAAAGAGACCCCAAGGCTTGTCTGCCTTGGGGTCTCTTTTGCACTGTCCTGTTCGCTGGAGCGGCCTACCTGTGGAAACTGAGATAGAGATCCTCCACCTGAGTGCGTGCCCAAGGTGTCCTTCTCAGGAATTGCAGGCTCGATTTTATGCTTGGATGATTCTTGAAACATCTGACGTCGATGATCCTGCCCAGCTGATCCCAGCCATACTGCTCGACCAGATTTGTGAGAATCATTTCCAGCGTTATGCCGTGCAGCGGATCGTTAGGGTTTATCTGTGTCATTCCGGGCCTCGTTCTGGGTGGAGTAAATGGGCCCAGGTTGAAAGCTGAGCCATGAGGCAATTTCCTCCATTGGCGGCTTGTCTGTCAATGGTTTTTCTGACTGCCAATGATATTTAGTTGGAATAGTGCAGGCCAAAATGGTTGATTCAGCCAGCGCCGAGACAGCTCTTACGATGCGGCACTCTCTGAAGAGAAGGGCAATCATCACGCGCCAGTCAATGTAACTCAAGCTCCCGGGATATTAATGTATTATCAGGCGCTGCGGAAAAATACTGGTAGACTCCTCTCGGTTCCACTGCATCCCTGCCGCGTCGGCCACCTTCTTGATTGTATATTAATTGCACTTAATAAAGTTTTCTTTGCGACTATGACATCTTTTGACTTTCGTCAAAGAAGTTGCCAGGCAAGGCTGGTACGGTGCGGCAGGTTCCGAAGCGCGGCGCAGGTTTGCGGTCTCTTTGATCGCCCGGCGAATGCCATGGTCACGGTAGTCTCACGGTTTCAATATTTTCACCAAAGGAGGTAGGGACATGCAGAAGAAGAACCTGAAGCGATGCGCCGTTCTGGCGATTCTGGCGGCAACGGCGATCTGGTCCGGTTGTACCCAGAAGAAGGTGGAGCCGATGACGGCGACGGAAATCGCCGACGGCGCCATCGACCCGGCGTTATGGGGCAAGGTGTATCCCGTCCAGTATAAGTTCTGGAAACAGACCGGTGAACCGACTCCGGCCGGCAAGAGCAAGTACAAGAAGGGGTACGATGTAGGTGAAGCCCGCCGGGACAAGCTCGACGAATACCCCTTCCTGGCTCTTTTGTACAACGGCTGGGGCTTCGGATCCGAGTACAAGGAGCCGCGCGGACACTTCTTCATGGTTCAGGATCAGCTTGAGGTCGATCCCGGCAGGATCAAGGCGGGCGGTTCCTGCCTCACCTGCAAAACCCCCTATGCACCAATGCTCCAGAAACGGATGGGCCAAGCCTACTTCTCCACGCCGTACAAGGAGGTGCTGGCGATACTTCCCAAGGACCAGCAGACCTTGGGCGTCGCCTGCGTCGACTGTCATGACAACAGAGGCATGGCGCTCAGGATCTCGCGCGGCTTTACCCTCGGGAAAGCGCTCAAGGAGATCGGTTTCGACGCCACGAGGATGTCGACCCAGGAAGGGCGTACCCTGGTCTGCGCCCAGTGCCACGTCACCTACATGATTCCCAAGGACAAGGAGATGCACTCGACGGACGTCGTCTTTCCCTGGTCGGGGAGCAAGGTCGGCAACATCAGCGTCGAGAACATCATCAAGCAGATCAAGAGTTCTCCGGCAAACGGCGAGTGGAAGCAGTCCGTCACCGGCTTCAAGCTCGGCTTCATCCGCCACCCCGAGTATGAGCTCTTCTCGAACAACAGCCCGCACTGGCTGCAGGGGGTAAGCTGCGCGGATTGCCACATGCCGGCCGTGTCGGTCGACGGTCAGAAGGTTTCGGACCACCGGATCATGAGTCCCCTGAAGAGCGGCCTGAAGGCCTGCGCCGCCTGCCATTCCGAGTCGCCGGAAGCGCTGCGCGCCAAGGTGCTCGGCATCCAGGACGACACCATGGTCCTGTACCTCAAGACCGGCTACGCGACAGCCACCGTCGCCAAGCTTTTCGAGATGGCGAACAAGCTCGAGGAGGCCGGCAAGAAGACCGACAAGGAGCTCTACGCCCAGGCAAGGGAGTCCTACGAGCAGGCTTTCTACCGGCTCATCTTCATCGGAGCCGAAAACTCCATCGGTTTCCACAATCCGAAGGAGACCATGCGCGTATTGAACGACGCCGCGAAATACGCCGCGAAAGCCGATGGGCAATTACGACAACTGCTTTCTCTGGCGGGGTTGAGCGTGCCGGAAAAGATCAACCTGGAGCTTTCCAGGTACACCAACAACCGCGGCGCCAAGAAACTCATGTTCAAGCCCGAGCATGAAATCAAGTCTCCCACCAGCAAGTAGGCTGTTTCTCCCGGAGGGCGGCGCGGTTCCCGCCCTCCGGTTTTTCACCAATTCCACCGCACCGTGAAATTCGGCGCTATAAACGGGTTTCAAGAGCTGCCCGCTTCCTGCGCACGATCAACTGCCCCCGACTTGCCTCCTCACGATCTTCCTGATATCATTAGCCAAAGTCAACTCGCCTGAGGTGAATTCAGACAATAGAACCGATTGCTCTCTTTCCCACAGGAGATGTCATGACCCCACTGCAATCCGCCAATGGTGTCGTAACTAATAAATACAGCATCCCCCTCCTCCTGGCCCTGATCGCCTCAGGTCTCGCGGGCAACTATTTCAAGTTTCCGATTTTCTTCAACCTTGATTTTCTCTTCGGCAGCATCTTCGCCCTGCTGGCACTGCAGTTCTTAGGTCTTGGCCGGGGCATTCTGGCAGCCGCCATCATCGCCAGCTATACCTACATCCTCTGGAATCATCCTTACGAAATTATCGTCATGAGCGCCGAGGTGGCTTTTGTAGGCGCGTTGATGGGGCGCCGCAAGATGGGGATGGTGTTGGCTGACACGCTCTACTGGCTCATCGTCGGCATGCCGCTGGTCTACCTTTTCTACCACGTCGCTATGCAGGTTCCTCTTAGCAATACCTACATCGCCATGACCAAACAGGCCGTTAACGGCATTGCCAATGCCGTGGCCGCCCGGCTCATCTTCACCTGCTATGCAGTCTGGTCGCGCTCGTACCTGATATCATTCAGCGAAATCGTCTACAACCTGCTGGCCTTTTTTGTTTTGTGTCCGACGCTTATCATGCTGGCGGTTGGCAGTAGAACCGATTTTAACCAAACCGATCTTGGTATTCGCACCGGGCTGAGGGACAAAAGCCAGCTTGTGGGTCTTCGTCTGGAAACCTGGGTGACCAACAGAAAATCAGTCATTATCAACCTGGCAGAGATGATGTCTGCATCGAAATCCCCGCAAGAGATGCAACCCTATCTGGAGCAGGCAAAGAAGTCGGACGTCAATTTCCAACGGGTAGGGCTTTTGGACAAAGAAGCGACCACCACCGCATTCTACCCGCTTCTCGACGAACTGGGACAGCGGAACCTCGACACAAGTCACGCGGACCGCCCCTTCATCCCGCAGCTCAAAAAAACCCTCAAACCGATGCTCTCGGAAGTATTTATGGGCAGGAGAGGCATACCCAAGCCAGTGGTCGCGGTGCTTGCGCCGGTAGTCATTAGTGGCGAATACGACGGCTACGTCATCGGCATCCTGAGCTTGCAGCAGATACAGGAATACCTCGACAAGAACTTGCATCAGAATGCCATGTTATATACATTGCTGGATAAAAACGGCCACGTCATCATGAGCAACCGTGCCGATCAAAAGGTCACCTGATTAGCGCCAATCTTCCGCTAGCCGCAATTTGGTCTCCGGCATTCTCTTTGTCTTGACCGCTGCGACGACCAATCGGCGCAGCAT
>Ga0209125_1001903_pt1 | contig 17715 bp, 14 predicted proteins | sample BarGraIncub1131A_FD_184503 | JGI IMG/M metagenome (GOLD analysis project Ga0209125, IMG submission 184503) | Arctic peat soil microbial communities from Barrow, Alaska - Barrow Graham LP Incubations 11-31A (SPAdes) (version 2) | ecosystem: Environmental > Terrestrial > Soil > Wetlands > Peat...
GAACCTTGCACGAACGCGTCCACCATTTTGCCGATGGCCTGGATGTCATCCTGCAGATCCGCATCGATCGTTACATAGCAGTCATATTGCCCCTGCAGGGTACTTAGACCCGCGAGCAAAGCTCCTTGATGCCCAAAATTACGGGAGAGCTTTACACCCAACACATGTGGCTCCAAGGCGCAAATACTATCGATGGTTGCCCAGGTTCCATCCCGACTTCCATCATCCACAAAACAAATCCGGCTGGCTGGATCGATTTTTGCTGAAGTTAAAAGCCCCTCGAAATAGGGTTTGAGCCTATTCCAGGATCCGGGCAACGCGGCGGCTTCATTGTAGCATGGGAGAATGACTGCAAGACGTGGTTGTGACATGCTGGTAGCATAGAAAATATGGAATGGAACGGCAAGGAGAGAGTCGCGAGAGCTTACTCAAGTCCGAGAAAACGCCGTTTTACATCCTGCAATACCGGAAACTTGGTGCGCCAGTTTTCCAAATTCTCAAGATTCAGCTCCACCTCGAGCACACATTCCTCTGCACCGGCCACGGCAAGCTGCTCGCCGAGGGGACCGTAAACGACGCTTTGCCCCTCATAGCGCAAAAATTTGTCGCTGCCACACCGATTGACCCCCAGTACATAACACTGATTCTCGATTGCGCGCGCCTGGAGCAAAGGCAACCAATGCGCTTGGCGCGGGCTGGGCCAATTGGCCGCCACAGTCAATACCTGGGCTCCCTGGAGGACTGCGTGCCGAAATACTTCGGGAAAGCGCAAGTCATAGCAGATGAAGGGTGAAACCTTCCACGGGCCCGCATAATACCATTGCAGCTCCTCCCCGCTTTGGAAGCGCTTCTGTTCCCCACCAAAAGTGAAAGGGTGCAGCTTTTGGAAGGAACCAAGGCGCTCCCCGTCAGGTCCAAAAGTCTCGGCGAGATTTTGTCGCTTGCCCTCTTGTGCAGGGGTAATGCCTGATCCTTGCACCGTGGACCGCAAATCCTGCGCGAGCCGGGAAAGAAAGATGCCGGTCTCACCCAAATGTCCTGAGGTCCCCTCAACAATCTCCGACTGCTCCACATCGAAACCCGTCGCAAACATTTCCGGCAAAACCACCAGGGAGCCCGGTTGCACAAGACCTTGCAGCAATTGGCGAACTTTCGCAAAATTTGCCTGTTTATCACGCCAAGCGATGTCGAGTTGAACGAGGTATACCTTCATTCTCTGAAAATACAAACCTATTCCGAAGTGGTTATGAAATTTGAGGGTGTTTTCCTAGATTTAGAAGGGTATCTTTAAAAAATGGACTGGATGTCCAATGCGCGCAACCTCTACTCTTTATTGTACATTTGTGCACTACTCGATAGAATTGCCCTTGGAGGCAACCATGAATACTGAACCACGTCAACCAGACAATATCCAGCTCGCCAAAGCCTTGATCCGTGCTGGAATCACTGAAGGTTTAATACTAAAGGCCGCCGCAATTTCAGATTACCAGTTCCGCAAGTTGCGAAAAGAAATCCTCGGCACATGAATCATTTTTTATTCACCCTGCACCTGCCAGCCCAGAATCCTCGGCAGGTGCGTTTTCGTGATCTTTTACCGGAAGGCCTTGTCCGATTGGAAGCCTGCGATGGAGGCAAACCGGCGATCCTCGATGTGTCTCCGGCCCTAATTCCTTGGCGCTCCCTAGCCCACTACCTCGTTCAGCTTTGGAAGGGCTCGCGCCACACCCCTTTCTGCTTTGTCGCGAAACGTAGGATTCCAGACGAAGTTCTCGATGTACTTCTAAACCCGCAATTGACGGATGCACAGGCGCAAGAAGTCCTCCGCTCATTACGCAAGAGCGGGTTCCTACCGGCAATCGTCGCCCGTAAATCCCCTAAAATCCGCTAATTGGGCAATTCCATTTCGGTCACTCCCCGCAATTGCTAATTTTTCGGTCATGATGACACCGTTTGCTCCTACAATCTGGAATAGACTGCACAAGGAAGCAGAGACTGCATTTCAAAATGAGCCCTTTGCCGCTTCATTTTTGCAGGATCTAATTCTTTCCCGTTCCAATTACGAGGAAAGCTTGATTGCAGTTCTCTCGGTCCGCCTTGCTGATGAGATGATGCCACGTCACGATTTGGAAACGCTTTTTCGCACTGTCATTTTAAGCCATCACCAAATAATTGAGCACTCAGTCTTGGATCTCCAGGCTGTCATCGACCGTGATCCAGCTTGTAACAGCCTGATTGAGCCTTTGCTCTTTTTTAAAGGTTTTCAGGCCCTGCAAGCCCATCGTATTGGACACGCCCTTTGGAATACGCAGCGCCGTTTTGCCGCATTGTTATTGCAGTCACTGATGTCTAGGGCTTTTGGGGTTGATATTCACCCTGCAGCACAGATCGGACACGGCATTCTTTTAGACCATGCGACCAATTTTGTGGTAGGCGAAACTGCCATCATCGGTAATGACGTATCCATTCTGCATGGGGTTTCCCTCGGTGGAAATGGTAAAGAAAAAGGGGATCGCCATCCGAAGATTGGTGACGATGTGATGATCGGGGCTCATGCGCAATTGCTAGGCAATATCCATATTGGAAAAGGCGCCAAGATTGGTGCAGGTGCAGTTGTACTCGCAAACGTCCCTGCGCACACAACTGTTGCAGGCGTGCCCGCTGTTCGCGTAGGCCGCACTTGCGAATCCCAACCAGCATTGGCCATGAACCAGGACTTTACTTTGGATTCTGCAGGTTAAGTATTTGCAGCGTTTCGCCTTCTTTCCTTCCTAAATCCACATCGCGGATCCACGTGCGCTTTCCTTGGGTGATGCTCAGCTTATAGCGCCCTGGAAATCCTCGGAAACACACCAATCCGGTAGAGTCTGCGATTTGCTGGACGTGGCTCGTCCACACTTTGTGCCAAAGGGAATATACGGTATCCGCAGCGGGCTTGACGCGCCCATCCGCAGCGATCATCCCCCCATTCTGGATCCAGTGTTTGCTATCCCAGAACCCCCACATCATAATGCCTGAAATGGCCGGGTGAGAATAAACCGTACGGAAAAACATGGCGAACTGTCGTGCTTGTTCCGCTTCGGAAATCTGTAGCCCACCATTCATGGCACCGAGATCGAATTCGGTTACCTTAAGCGGCAACCCGAGGGACGCGAGGCGATCCAAGCGCATCTTGATAAGCCCAGGAATTACTGTCCGCGTCTGGAAATGGCATTGCACACCGATGGCTTGGACGGGAATCCCCCGAGCAAGCATTCCTTTGATTAGCTCGTAATAGGTTTCGGTCCGCCCAGCGGCAACAACATCATATTCATTGATGAACAAGCGCGCAGAAGGGTCGGCACGGTGCGCCCAGACAAAGGCGGAATCCATGAGTCCCCATCCGCATTTTTGGAAAAGACACGGCTCGTGGAAAGGCTCATTCCAGACATCGTACTCCTGGAATTTTCCTTGGTATTCCTTCAGGTCCCGATCGATGCGGTTCTTTATGTTGTGCGCAATATCAGCACAACTCCCTTGAATAGACCAGTGCTGATCAAATCCGTAGCCTTGGACTCCCCACACCAACGCATGGCCACGCATGGTCCAATGGTTTTGCTTGGCGAAGTCAAGGTATTCTCGAAGAGCTTCTCGATTTGGGCTGCCTTCTTTACCTTCGTAGTCAGGCCATTTGAATTGATTCTCAGGTACCCCGCTCCAAAAATATTTGGCTGCAGTCGTTCGATACCAAAGCTCCAGAGAATCGCGCTGCCCAGACAACGCGAGCGCCGTCCCAAAAGGGAATTCATGCTGTTGCAGATCCAAATTAACGATTGCCCCTGCAAGCGACTTTCCCTGCAAGTTTATTTGGAGGCGAAAATTTGACTTCCGTAATGAATCGATACGCGCATCGGCGGCTCCATACCATCCGGTGTCTAGAGCATTCTCCACCTGGCTAATTTGCACTTCGTCCAACCAGTATTTCCCAGTATCGGGCAGATAAAAATTCAAGCGCGAAGTTCCATAACCTTTCTGGGTACTGTAAAAGGAAAAATGGAATTGTTTCCACACAGTATCCAGTTTCACATCGTATCCGTCTTTCAAATCCCAATTCGGTGGACCGCCTTGGACTATCGCGGTGAGCGGCTGCCCGACATGGTTTCCTTTCGCATAGAAACTAAAATCATATACGACGCCTGAGTCAGCCAACCATTGAGGAGCTTGAAACTGTGTCTGCCAAGAGGCCTTGCCGAGCCTAGTCACATCGACAAGCGATCCGCGGGAACCTTGGTAACCAATCGAGGGGACTCCTGCCTTCCAAGTGGCCTTGCCACCGCCAGTGGAATCTATCCACAAATACCATCCGCCATCCCCATATTCCTGGTCACCATTACTGGGGATGTACTCGGCGAACACAACGGAAAAGACACACAAAAGTAGTGGCAGTATGAAATTCATTGAGACCCTTTTAAAGCGGATTTGGATGCACAGAGTGAACAAAGAGGACAAAGCCGGGGCTCGTGGTTTCGTGCGGGGCAATATTGCCTGCCATAATAGATCATTTGTAAATGCAGCTTGTTCCAGGAACGTTCGGGGAACAGTTTTTTCAAGTCGGCCTCAGTCTTTTCGACCGTAGTTCCCTTTGACAGACCCCACCGCGCAGCGAGGCGATGAATATGCGTATCCACAGGAAATGCGGCATAACCAAATGCCTGGGACATCACAACGCTTGCCGTTTTGTGTCCCACTCCGGGGAGGGCTTCCAACTCAGCAAAATTCGAAGGTACGGCTCCGCCATGCAAAGCGACAAGCTGCTGGGCAAGAGCAACTACATGGCGCGCTTTGGTAGGCGACAAGCCACATGGTGCAATGATTACACGAACCTGCTCAGGGGTACAACGCGCCATAGTAAACGCATCCGGTGCTAGCTCAAATAATGCAGGGGTTACCCGGTTTACCATCGCATCTGTACATTGCGCAGAAAGCAGAACGGCGACAAGCAAAGTAAACGCATCGCGATGCACCAGAGGAACTTGAGGACTCGGATACAAGTCCTCTAAAGTTTTGAGGATTAATTGCGTTTTTTCAGCCTTTCGCATGTTCAAAATTTACATCTGTTTACACGAGAATTACTATATACTCAGAGTAATGATCTTCTTCAGTCATCCCAGCCTGGCTTATCCGTTCCTGCAAGTTGTGCAGGGCGGTTTGACGTTCTTTCTTGCAATCACGCTGTTCTATATTCCCGAATTGACAGGAAAGGCGCGCATCGCATTTTCCTTTGCAATGCTCTTTCTAGGATTACGCACAGGACTCACTCCTTTTTTTGAACCTTCGGACTCTTTTGGGGTTGCGAGTCTTCTTTGGCCTGGATTAGTATTTCTTGCGATTGGATGTGTGCAATTATTGCTCGGCTTTCAAGCTTTGAGTTCTTCCAAGCCAATGCAACATTGGAGAATATTTTTTCTTCTCGCCGTGCTGTTCTCACTTCTTCCCATTGAACATCTAGCCCCGCCCATCGCAGTGTCAATACTGCAAAGTTTATTTCTCATCTTTATTGCGTTTACCCCTCCAAACCTAAACCAACGTCGCATATTCAATACGGCAAACGCACTCCTCGGTGCCATGTTGATTACCCTGTTTACACTATGGGGTGTTCTGGTTTTTACCACTGCCCATATCGAACAAAACGAGCAAAAAAATCAACTGCAGCGCGCACGCTCCATTGCAGCAGCAATCCCTACCGCATGGCTTGATTCTCTACAAGGCGATCTATCTGACATTGGACGTCTACAGCATGACGAAATTCGTCATTACTTGCACCAAATTCTTCAGACTCAGCAGGATATCCGCAAACTGTACTTGCTATCCTCCACCGATCAGGGCTGGCACTACCTAGTGGACATCGAGCCAAAGCGATTCACCACGCCAAAATCAGATCAAATAATGCCGGGAGACCCCTACCCTCAGCCCCCGCCTGAATTCATATCCGATTACGGAAATTCATACCCTATCGTGACCAAACCCTACTTCGCTCCATGGGGCGAGGCAATAACAGTTTTTGTACCCATTGAGGGATTATCGAGTTACGCACTCGCCTTGGATTTGCAGGCGTCAGATGTTCAAAATTCGATTTCAACCAGTAAAAACGCTTGGTTTTTTAATCTTTTTCTCGGTATCGTCATGTTTGGATTCGGATGGTCGGTCATGATTCGTCAAAATCGGCGCAACTACTCTGAAATCACCAAATTTAGAAGACAGGCCGAGCATCAGGAACTCCTAGCACTGTTTGCTGCCCAGACCTTCCGCTGCATTGCAGATGCCTCCCTGCATGCCCGCAAGCTCCTGAACGAAGCTCTGCATACGCAACAATCCAGTATTTGGCTTTTCGAAGAACATTTATTCCGCAGAATTAATGGTGCAATTCTTCCCCTTGAGGATCATCTTGCGTTCCGTAACATTCTGGCCCAACAACGACAGACCATTGTGCTTCGGGATCAAAATTGGGCGAGCTGTGATGACTGGGAACAACTTTCGTCACAGTGCAACGCCCGCCTTGACACCACCATTTTACAAGATGGCGAGGTCATCGGGTTTGTGCGTTTGGAGCTTGCCGAGCCCCCCAAGGATTGGCACGAGATTCAGCGATTCACAGCATCGGTCGCAGACATTCTCACCACAGCCCTTGAGCGAGAAATCCGCCGCAAAGTTGCTGATGAGCACTCGCGCCAATCCCAGTTCTTACAAATTCTTTTAGACTCGCTTCCAGTCGCTGTTATCGCCAAGTCGGCGCGCGATACCCGCTATGTCATTTGGAACCAAGTCGCAGAAAGTTTGACAGGAATCCCTGCAAATCAGGCGCTTGGAAAAAATGCTCATGAGATTTACCCCATCGAACTTGCAACGGTATTCGACGAGCAAGACTTACAAACTTTGAAAACAGCCGAACCGATCGTGGTCCCCCAATTGGAGATGAACGGCAAATCTGTAACCTTCACAAAATTCAAACTTCTTGCCGAAAGCCAAGAAGGAATCATTCTCATAATCGCCACCGATATTTCAGAACGGGTGGCGGCCCAGGCCCGGCTTCAAGAAGCAAATATCGATCTTGAACAATTGGCAGCAAAAGCAAAAGCCGCTAGTGAAGCCAAGTCACAATTTCTTGCATCCATGAGCCACGAAATCCGTACGCCGATGAATGGTGTATTAGGAATGCTCAGACTACTCAGAGACTCCTCCTTGGATGAAGAGCAAAGTGAATTTGCAGACCTTGCGTATTCAAGCGCCGAGTCGCTCCTTGCGATCATCAACGAAATACTTGATTTCAGCCGCATCGAATCGGGACGGCTCCAGCTCGATAACCATAGCTTTGACTTTCAGGGTATGATCCAGGAAGTGATTAGACTCTTCCAGTCCCAAGCAAGGGAACGCGGGATCGTATTGCTTTACGAGCCAGAAACAGAACTTCCAGATATGCTCGTTGGAGACTCTACCCGCTTCCGGCAGATTCTGACCAATCTTCTCGCAAATGCGATCAAGTTTACCCCCAAAGGCGAAGTGCGCCTCCACGTTGCGCGCCTTGAGGCACCTCTGGGTACAATTAGGGCCCGTTTTGAAGTTAAGGATAGCGGAATCGGAATCCCTGAGGATAAGCAAGCCCAGCTGTTTACACCCTTTACGCAGGCTGAAACAAACGTGGTGCGTCGCTTTGGCGGTACTGGACTTGGACTTGCGATTAGTCACAAGCTTGTCGATCTGATGGGTGGCCAAATGGGGTTCGTGAGTGTCGACGGGCAAGGATCCACTTTCTGGTTCGAACTTCCCTTCCAAAGCATCGATACTTTACCGCAAAATACCTTCCCCCTCCCTTCCCAGCCCCAAGGAATTCGGCTGCGCGGACGCGTACTTGTTGCGGAAGACAACTCCATCAATCAGAAGTTGATCGTGCGCCTGCTCGAGAAACTTGGCCTCGATGCTCATTGCGTCGAAGACGGTGTTCTTGCCTTAGAAGATCTTTCGGTCAATCACTATGATCTGGTCCTGATGGATATCCAGATGCCGTTGTTGGATGGATACACGACAGCTGAGCGTATTCGTGCAGGAATCGCAGGAGAACTGAACCGGAATGTTCCGATCGTTGCACTTACTGCTATGATTATGGCGGGGGATCGTGAGCGCTGTTTTTTGGTAGGGATGAACGATTATATCCCTAAGCCCGTCCAATTCGATCAACTCAGGTCAGTACTGCAAAAATTACTGCCCCAGGCCTAGCGAAAATACTTTTTACTGTGCCCCCTTGCCCGTAAGCACGACCCAAATGGTTCGAACCAGGATTTGCACATCGAGTAAAATGGACATATTTTCAAAATAATATAAGTCGTATTTTAATTTCTTTTCAACATCTTCAATGCTGGTGTCATAACTATGCCGCACTTGAGCCCATCCAGTCAAACCAGGCTTCATCTTGAGTCGGAACATATAGAGAGGTATCTGTTCCCGCAATTTTTCCACAAAATGCTGCCGTTCTGGTCGGGGACCAACCATAGACATATCACCCTTAAGAACGCAGAGTAGCTGCGGAATTTCATCGATGCGCGTCTTACGTAATATGCGGCCGATACTGGTGATACGAGGATCATTTTTCGTCGCCCATTGCGGCCCACCCTTCTCCGCATCGGTATGCATCGTGCGGAATTTATAAACCATAAATGGGCGGCCATACAAGCCAACTCGTTCCTGGCAGTAGAATAAAGGCCCTTTGGAATTCAATTTGATCGCAATTGCCGTGATTAACAGCGCTGGCAAGGTTAGCAGCAGTAGCAGACCAGCCACCCCAATGTCCATAAGGCGTTTCACTTGGACTTGCCAAGGCGCTAAGTTGTAAGCGAATACCTCTTGCAGTTCGATTCCGTGCACCAGGTTGCCTTTGAAATGCCCAGCAACGACATCATATAAGTCCGGCACAACATATATATGGATAGGTAGCTCCGCAACCCAATCAAAGATGCGCAAGACCTCGCGGATCGAGGAGCTTTCATGGGAGATAATGATTCCCGCGATGCGTTCCCGCTTGAGAATACGCGGAAGATCGGCGTACTTTCCAAGCACCGGTAGGCCATGGAATTCTTTGTCGGGAATTTGAGCATAGCGCTCATCCATGAAACCGATCACCTGTTGCCCAAGTTCCGGTGATTTGCGCATTTGCTCGGTGATTGCCCAACCTTGATCACTGGCGCCAAGCACCAAAATTCGATCGACCCCAAAGCCGCGCCGCAACAATACGCGAAGGCAATACTGGATAAAAAGGCGTAGGGAAGCAACGCAAATTACGGACAGGGTCACATACGCCAAAACCAATTTGATGCGCGATCCATAGGTAAAGGCGAGCGGTAGTTGATCTGGAGCAAAAATCCGCTGTAACCCATCCATTCCAAACAGCGCCACAAGAATGAGGACAAGGCCATAACTCACAGCGCGGATCACGATCAATATTTGGAACACTCGCGATTCCAGCAACCACTTTCGGTAGAGGCCTGAAACCGCAAATATGATGATCCAAAGAATGTTGACGACTAGAGCCGCCTGGTAATAACTCGAAAAATGCCGTCCCAAATCGAGTTTTTCAGGAACCCAGCCACTTTGAAACTGGAGCCAAAATGCTGCATAGAAACAAACGGTGAGCGCGACAAAATCGGCACACAGCAACAGCAGTTTTTCTAGCCAGCTAGCACGAATCATGGTGATCAGAGAAACCGTAGCATGCGACTTGGTTCTGTCACAGCGTCAAGTGCATCGATTTCTTGTAGGGCGACCTTCACATCCAATTCCAGTGCCCGCTCTGTAATCAGCACGATACTGACCTTGCCTGGATCCTTCACATTCTTCTGCAAGATGGATTCGATGGATATTTTATGCTGCGACAGAATGCTGGTAATGCTTGCGAGAACGCCGCAGGCATCTTTGGTCGTAAAGCGGAAATAGTACCGGGTCTCCAAGGTATCCACAGAAACGAGGTCCGCAAGATTGGACTCAGAAAACCAACCCATAGGAATCGGTGAGCGTCCCCGCGCAAGGGAAACCAAGTCTGCAACGACCGCCGAAGCTGTTGGCAATTTTCCTGCACCAGCTCCAGTCTGCAATGTCGGACCTAAATTATCACATTCCAGGTAAACGGCATTCAAAACACCGTTGACGCTTGAGAGCAAATGGTCATTAGGAATAATGCAGGGATGGACGCGGGCATCCACTTTGTCACCAACGCGGCGGAAATTGCCGAGAAGCTTTATGCTACAGTCAAATTCCTTGGCATACTCGATATCCTGAGCCGTTACCCCGGTAATTCCGGTCACATGGATTTTCTGGAAGTCAACGCGCTTCGAAGAAACCAGGGAAGCAAGGAGGGCGGTCTTATGAGCAGCATCGATGCCTTCAATATCAAACGTAGGGTCAGCTTCCGCATAACCCTTGGCCTGAGCTTGCCCGAGAGCCTCCTCGAAGGAAAGTCCATGCTGGGACATTTGCGTCAGGATATAGTTGCAGGTACCGTTGATAATACAGGAGAGGCGCTGAACCTGGTTTCCCGTGAGGCCTTCCTGAATGGTACGGATAATGGGGATTCCACCACCTACCGCTGCCTCGAAAAGAATGCTGAGATCTTTCTGCATCGCTAGGGGAAAGAGTTCGTGACCATATTTTGCAAGCAGAGCTTTATTGGCGGTAACCACATGTTTACCAGCTTGCAATGCCGCAGTGAGCCATTTGCGAGGAAGCTCATAGCCTCCAGCGAGTTCGACGATTACATCGATAGTAGGATCCTTAAGCAGGTCATCAGCTTGGGATGTGACCTTATATCCTTTGGCGGAGTATGGTGCAAGTTCAGCTTCGGACTTGGCGCAAATTGCGACAACCTCCAAGGAAATACCTTCAGCGCTCCACTTAGCGCTTCGGCTCTCAATAATCTCAACGACTCCGGAACCAACAGTTCCAACTCCAATAATGCCTACACGCATAAAACCATCCTTAATGCTGAAGGAAACAAATTAGAAAAATTGAGAATGAATCTTAGGACTTAGAGAACTTGGCAAGCACATCGGGAATGATTTCAGTCACCTTGGAGAGTAACGAGCTATCCTTTGACACAGGAAGCACGCGAACATCATCACCTTGAATCACTAAAAACGCCACCGGATCAACTTGTGCTCCACCGCCCGAACCTTTCAGGTCGCCTTTGCCGACATGGCCACCAATCCCAAAACCCAATGATACCCGCGAGACGGGGATTATCGTAGTCTGGCCAGCCTGAATAGGCTTCCCAATGACCGTTTCGGCCTGGGAAATGTGGCGTAGCTTTTCGAGGAGGGTATCTGCAAGGGCTTCAATCGACATACCCATATTATAGCAAAAAGCTCGACCACGTATTGTGATCGAGCTTTTTTTAGTGCGGGTGCCAAGACTCGAACTTGGAATCTTCTGGTTCGTAGCCAGATGCCTTATCCAATTTGGCCACACCCGCGTGTTGGATGAGACAAATTTAACAACAAAGCGCTTCTTGGAAAGGGGTCCTTTCCGAAGAAGCCTGAATTAGTCTACTTTCCGCTACTCAGCCGCTTGACCTCAAGTACATAACTGGACTTAGCATCGTTCTTCTTGACACAAATCCAATAGTTACGAGGAGCTCCCCATGCTTGGGCAATTTCAAGGCCAAATGCGGCTCGGCTTGCATCAATTTTGAAGTTTATTTGCTCGTCCTTGCGACCGCTATTCTCAGATACTAAACTGGATTCATAGAGATTTTCTCCATTGGCATCTTCGGGGCCAGTAAACTCCAAGTCAAGATTAGCCTTTAAATCCGTCAGCTTGATTTCAATGGAATCGCCAAATTTGGCTGAGATACGATACCAATCGTACATATCGTCAATGCCGTTCGAACGGCCAGAGATTATCCCTGCAACAGACATCCCTTTATCAAAACTGACTCCGTTGAAAAATCCTGTGGAATCACTAAGGACCTCTGCTCGCCCATATTGGTCATTGTCGATTACCGCTCCATTCGCAGTCTTCATACCATCACTGTCGAGAACTGGCATGGTCGTGAACGAAAGCACTTGAGTAAGCTCAGGAGTTTTGCCATTTGAGCCCTCGATGCCCTTCAAATTAACGGTGTAAGTCGTGTCGGCATAGAACGATTTATGTCCGCCAGTCGTATCCGCAGCAACTTTCCAAGTTGTCCCGTCCGAATTTCCCCGTAAGAATAGAACAGGGAGGTCGCTTTCCACCTGGCTCGACAGTATGGAATCGATACCCTCGGTAAATTTCACCTCAATCGTGTCAAATGGGGAAACGACTCCTTTGGCGCCACTGACGATTTCAGGAGCCGAGGCTCCGTTGGACATTGGACCACAGGCAACAAAAAATATGGGTAGGCAAATTATGCCCAAGAAACTCTGAATCTTCACAGGAACCTCCGATTGTATGTGTGAAAATTTACATTTATCGTTCCTAATCCTCTCCCCCTATGTGATCCACATCATATGTTCAAGATATTCCAACGCCTGCGTGATTCTTGGGAAACCTTCAAGCCCAACCTCAAACCGAATCGCGAACAAAAATTTTGGGTTCTCCTACTTGCGGCACCCCTTATTTTTGTTTTAGTCACACTTATCGCAACGGTGATTTATCTTAACTCGCAATTGCCCTCACTCGCGCAGCTGGAATCAATCAGCCCACGCCTCGCGACCCGGGTGTTCGATAAGGACTCCAATCTCGTCCATGAGTTTTATCTCGAACGTCGCATCTGGACCCCCATTGATTCCATTCCGGACGTGGTAAAGAATGCAGTGATTGCAACTGAGGATCGCGTATTTTTCCACCACTGGGGAATGAACCCTTGGGCGATTCCTGCAGCGATTGGTGAAACTGTTTTCATGGGGAAAAAACTCCGCGGAGCATCGACCCTCACCCAACAGTTGGCCAAAGTTTTGTTTCTTTCTCCGGAACGCTCGGTCACCCGCAAACTGAAAGAGGCCTTGACGGCCCTCAAAATTGAGCGGACGTACACCAAGGAAGAAATCCTTGAGTTCTATTTGAATCAGGTGTACCTGGGCAATAGTGCTTATGGATTCCAGGCAGCTGGTCAAGTGTATTTTGGAAAACCACTGGACTCTCTTTCGTTGCCTCAGGTCGCCGTTCTTGCAGGTATGCTGCAACGTCCAGAAGGCTATCGCCCCGACCGCCATCCTGAAGTGGCTCTTGAACGCCGCAATACCGTTTTATATGCAATGTATGATGCTGGGTACATTAGCCACAAACAATATAAAGAAGCCGTAGCGGTCCCATTGACCACCGTAGTCCAAGACTCCAACGGCCCTGATGGTCCTTACTATATGGAGGAAATTCGCAAATACCTCGAAAATAAGTATGGTGAGAATAGTCTTTATGCAGATGGGATTTCCGTCTATAGCACATTGGATCAGCACATCCAGCATTTTGCAGATTCTGTTGCCCAGATTCGAGTGCTGAAGGTCCGCACCAAGCTCAAATACCGTCATACATGGATGCTAGGGTTAGCAAGCAAATACAAAATGCCCACCGATAGCGTTGTCGCCCATTTCGATTCCGTGTACACACTCTTTACCAGAGACTATCTAGCAAAAGATACTGCCAAAGCGGACTCCAATCGCCGCTACCCAGATTCACTGCGTTATCATCGTGCAGAAATAGCGATGATTCTGATTGAGAATCAGACGGGCGCAATCCGAGGACTAATAGGCGGCTCCGATTACAACTACACCAAATTCAATCGCGCTGTGCAATCTCTTCGTCAGCCTGGCTCAGCCTTTAAGCCTTTCGTATATGCAACTGCTATGGATAATGGGGCTAGCCCTTGCGACTCTGTGAATGATCAACCCATCACGCTTCCAGATCCATTAGATACTACTGGAACGAAATTCTGGCGCCCAGCCAATTATGATGAAGACTTTCAAGGGATGATGACGCTGCGCAAAGCGCTCTATCAGTCCAAAAATTTGCCCGCAATTCTAACTGGAATGAAATATGGACTCAATAACGTGGTCAGCTATGCACGGAAATTTGGCTTGAAAGCCCACTTGGAAGCAGTACCTTCTCTTGCAATTGGCTCTATCGGGGCAACCCTGATGGAAATGACCAGCGCTTATACCGTTTTCCCGAACGGCGGTGATCGCGTCGAGCCCTATAAGATCGAGGCTATCGTGGGTAAAAATGGCGAAGTAATCGAAAAGAACCATCGAGTACAATTCGAAGTCCTTAAGCCGCCTTCCGCCTATCTTATGGTCAATATGCTCCAGGATGTAAACATTCGAGGAACAGCTGCGCGGGTATGGGCCTCAGGATTCATTCACCCTTCGGGCGGAAAAACAGGAACAACCAATAACTATACAGACGCTTGGTATATCGGATTTACAAAACAGTACACAATGGGTGTCTGGGTCGGTACCGATGCACACGTACCCATGGGTCCAGGCAACACTGGGGGAGACGATGCTTTGCCTTTGTGGATTGATGTGATGACAGAGCTGCATAAGGGCTTACCCATGGAACATTTTTCTGTTCCAAGTGGAGTGATTTCGGCCAATATCTGTACCAAAACTGGGAAAATTGCAGGTGAAATGTGTTCCAGTACAGCCACTTGCCTATACAGCTCCGGATTCGCTCCTGAGCAAGTTTGCGATGGCAATCATATATCCCAGTCAAAAGAAAAGCTGAAAGACGCGACTCTGTTCGGAGCCTCTGGACACAGCACCCCTAGCAAAAAGACTGTTGGAAGCCGCAAGACATTTTAAGCGCGCGCTCACCCTTGTGATCAACAAGAAGACCGATGAGTTGTGAACTCATCGGTCTTCTTGTTGATCACTTTGGAACCCCAACTAGTCGTTAACGGGCAACTGATTCATCGCGCTTTTTATTAAATGTGATCCACTTGTCTTGCTTGTCCTGCTCAGCACTGATCTCTTTGGTGGCATACTTACCACCCCAGCGGACGTTAATTTCCTTGCCGGGATTGAGATGTATCCAAGTTTCCATACTGACCTCATAGGGACCAGAGACTTCAACGGGAGGGCCCCAATTGCTCGTCGCTTGTGCTTCCGGTTTGATCTTCGTGGTGTCAGCAGGCCCAACATCTACTTTGCCTTCATATAGCGCCACCGTAGAACTGGAATCCTGGGCGGCATCCACCCGAAATACCGTTCCACGCACAGCAGCCGTTGCAACTGGTGTGGTAACCCGGAACTGGCCCGACGCCAATTTCTGCACGTTAGCCCAAACCTTCCCCTGGCTTACATTGATGTTACTTGCTACTTCCGTTCCCGATAATTTTACTTCGGACTTTTCGCCAATGCGAACCACGGTGCCTTTGGTATAAGTTACCTCGCATACCGATTCTGTACCAGTGCGAATTTGGTCACCTAAGTCAATTTTCTGGTTCACTTTCAGCGGCTTTTCTTTACCCTTCTCCAGAAGAAAGGCATCGCCCTCCACATAGCTGATTTTGCCAATTTGTACAGCCATGGCCATATTCGCACTCAGGAGAAGCGCACAGCTAATTCGGACCGTATTTGAACGACTCATGAAATATTCCCCTTGAATCAATTGTTGGATAGAAGTTAGCCTTTGCAGCCAAACAAACAAAGCCCCTGTGTGACGGGGCGCACACCGGCTACATCCAGCCGCGATCCGATGTGCCCTCAATGCCACGAATCTTCAGATCAAGGTCATCGGGATTCGTTGCTGCCTGGTATGCAACATCATAGTTGATAATACCATCGTTGTAGAGGGCAAGAATGGATTGGTCGAACGTTTGACTGCCGTATTGTTTATTGCCTTCCGCAATAGCTGTTTCGATCAGGCTTTGTTTGTCCCGATCTAAAATATATTCTCGAATCGCAGTCGTATTGACAAGAACTTCAGCTGCCGGAACGCGTCCAGCCCCATCTTTAATGGGGAGCAAGCGCATCGAAACAATACCGACAAGACAATCCGAAAGCATAAGCCGCACTTCTTCGTGCTGGTGCGGAGGGTACATGGAAAGAACACGCGTCAGAGTTTCAGTCGCGTTGGTCGTATGAATTGTTGCAAAAACCATGTGACCAGTATCGGCGGCCGTTAAGGCAATCTGCATAGTCTCCAGATCACGGATTTCGCCCACCAGGAGTACATCTGGGTCCTGCCGTAGCGCAGCACGCAAAGCCGCCGCAAATGACAGCGTATCAACGCCGATTTCGCGCTGGGTCACGATAGACTTCTTGTCCTTGTGCAGGAACTCGATGGGATCCTCGATCGTAATGATATGGCTGGATGTGTGCATATTGATGTGATCGATCATCGCAGCAAGACACGTCGACTTTCCCGATCCCGTTGTTCCAGTCACAAGAATTAATCCGCGCTCCTTCATAGCCATATCAAGGATAATCGCAGGAAGCTTCAATTCAGAAAAGGCTGGAATTTCCGCCTTGATATGGCGAATCACCATAGCCACAGAGCCACGTTGCCGAAAAACATTTACGCGGAAACGCCCCATATTGCGGGCACCAACAGCAAAATCGACTTCCTTATTCTTCTCGAACCGTTCGAGTTGCTCGCGGTTCATGATATCCGCAATAAAATGTTCCATGGTCTCTGCGTCAATTCTCGTATCGAACGAAGATTGCAATTTGCCGTTCACCCTGTAAACGGGGGTGATGCCAACCTTGATATGAAGATCAGATGCCCCAAGTTTGACCATTTCGCGCAAAAGCGACTGCATATCCAGACCAGCCATGGAAACCTACTTAGGAAAGTTTTTCGTCTTCAGAATCAATTAATTTCTGAATCTCATCAATTTTTGCCAAGTTCTCAGGATCGCCGGGTTCGTGTGCTTCAAGTTCCAAAAAGACCTGTAAAGCCTCGCGGGGATGCCCTTGGCTCAGATAGAGTTCACCAAGAGTTTTCGTTGAAGTTGGAGTGGACTCATTTTTGTTGTCACTGAATAAGTCGGATAGATCTTCCTCAAGCTCAGCGCCGAATAAATCGCTCAAAGCATTGGACATTCCACCGCTGAACGAATCGTCATCTTCTCTGCGAGGAACAACAGGCGTTGGTAGTTCTGGTTCCGTGGTTGCCTGCAGTGGAGCATTCGGATCATCAATCAACGAAGCTGCGAGATCGCCTCCCAGAATGGCACCCTCATCATGCTCAATGGGATCCTCAGTGGAGGTGAACAAGTCCTCCATAATGCTGTGCGTTTGAACCGAATCAGCTATGTAGTCAGAAAATCCATCTGTAGGACCACCCAGAATTTCATCCATGGTTGTGGCACCGCGAGTAGGCTCCTCTTCATCTTCATCGCCACTTAAATAGCCATGTAAGGCTGTCGAAAAATCCCGTCCGGATTCTTCTATTAGCTCGCTTGCCACTGTTTCTGCATCGACCTCTTCGCCTGGTTCAATAGCCAAGGACTCCAATTTGGGCTCAGCGGCCGACTCTGCATGCTCCTCAGAATTTTCATCATTCTGCAAACCAAAGAGATCGCCGAGGGCATCGGAGACGCCTGCGCGCATATCATTCGAGGGAATGACTTCTGCATCGACTTCTTCGGCAGGTTCCGTGGAAATGACTTCCGCTTCTGGCTCACGGGTCAAATCGTCCTGCTCTTCCGGGACATCATCTTCCTGCAAACCAAAGAGATCGCCAAGGGCATCGGAGACGCCCGCGCGCATATCATTC
>Ga0209125_1001904_pt1 | contig 17710 bp, 15 predicted proteins | sample BarGraIncub1131A_FD_184503 | JGI IMG/M metagenome (GOLD analysis project Ga0209125, IMG submission 184503) | Arctic peat soil microbial communities from Barrow, Alaska - Barrow Graham LP Incubations 11-31A (SPAdes) (version 2) | ecosystem: Environmental > Terrestrial > Soil > Wetlands > Peat...
CCAGATTATGAACAATCCTGCCTTTGCCCGTACACGTGAAAACATGAACGAGTTTGGTGGTGTTGGCATGGCTGTAAAGGCAATCCGTCGTGGTTTATTGAATCTGCTTCCCGAGCAGACTGACAAACTCTTTACCTCTCGCCTGATGAAGGTGGTGAAAGAGATCAATCGTCGGGATTATGAAGGAATCCGTGGCAAACGGGCTATTTCCTTCACCTCTAATCAGCCTTTGCTGACTACTTTGGTTTTCAACAAGCTCCAGAATATCTCGAGTTTGCTGGATAACCAGTTTGTGTATCTGCATCCTATCACCAGGGCCACTGCCACGCTGTCTCTGACGGCATTGACAATCAAGCCGGTGCTGGTTCCTAAAGGAGCAACGCATTTCCGCATCCAGAACCATATCAGCATCATCTCTGATTATGCTTACATCGATCTGAACCGCAGGTATGAGACGACCAGTCCGCTGAATACGACCAGCGCGTTTATTTATTCAGAGTATACTCCTGTGGAGACTGCTTTGACGGATGAACTCGTGGCTGCGTTTCCTGTGGGGATTCTTCCTGGAGATGTTGATACTGTAATTCAGTGTGTTGGGGTTGAGTTTTATCAGCTGAACGGGGCTGCTAATTATTCTCCGCTTAAGGGTGGAAGTATGTTGGTGGTTGACGCGTTTTAAAAATTAGGGATGGCCCTCGTGGCCATCCCTATAAAACTTAAAATCATGAATCCTTCTGCAGATTTAACCTGGCTCTTTGGTATACTGATTTCGGTGTTGCTATCATTGGTGGTCTATTTTGTCCGCCTGATGCATGTTGACTTCCGCAGGATGCAAAAGGACATTGCCGAGGTCAAGTCGACTACTCTGCTCATCAAGAGCGAATTTAAGGGTGGCCTGGAACTCATCAACCAAAGGGTTGGACAGCTCGAGGCCAAAGTGAAACAATTTGAAACTGTCTTTTATAATTCTATTCATTATGAAAAAGACTAATATTCCTACGGACGTTGATTTAACCCTTGCACAAAGGGTGGTGGCTCCTACTCCAAAGTTCTTTCGTTTATTAAGGACGATCGGGGTGGTGGTTGGACTTGTGGGGGCTTCGATTTTGGCTTCTCCAGTGGCTTTGCCGGCTGCTATTGTGACCATCGGTGGTTATCTGGCCCTGGCCGGGACCATCGTTACCGGGGTGTCGCAAACGGCAGTAGGGAAAGAATAAATTTTGTTATTGTAAAGGGTGGCCACAAAGGGTCACCCCTACATCTTTAGATCAATCATGAAAAATCTTACAAAAATCATAATACCAGGGGATGGGGAAAAGATAGTGAAAACGCCTTCGTCGCCATTGTTGGTTGAAGTCTTGAAAATTGCCGATCAGGAAATTGGTGTGATGGAGGATCCTCCGGGATCTAACGGTGGGGCCAGGGTTGGAGAATATCTGAAAAGCGTGGGATTGGAACCGGGCTATGCCTGGTGTGCCGGCTTTGTCTATTGGTGTTTCGAAATGGCGGCTGATCATCTTAATATATTGAATCCTTTGGTGAAAACAGCCGGATGTTTGGATCACTGGCGAAGAACCAGTGGTTATAAAATTGTTTCGAAAGACGCTATCGATCATCCCGCATTGGTTGAACCGGGTTGTATCTTCATCATGAGTCGCGGTGGAGGGAAGGGCCATACGGGAATTGTAAAAAGTGTCAATGATGGCTATATCAATACCATAGAAGGAAATACCAATACGGGTCTTTCCGCTGAAGGTGGTGGGGTATTTGAACTGCGACGAAAGATCGCTTCGATCAACATTGGGTTTATTAAGTACTGCTGAATTAATTGTGCCTGACCCCATTAATTCCAGTTCCACTGGGGGTTATTAGCGTTAGGAGTTACCCATCAACTTCGCTCAATTAGTGGGAAGTTGCTACGGTATGATTATAGTTATAGAATTTCATTTATTTTCCATGCTAATACATGTCTGATTCCGTTTTTGTCAGGAAGTTGCATATCGTCTAATGATACCACAAATTTTTCGTAATTATCATGTATGGATTCTAATTCAGAATATTCACGATCGATGGTTAATTTATCAATCAGTAAATAAGCTACTTGTATGTATATTGTTTTATTGCCTTTTGTTGCGACAAAATCAATTTCTTTGTTGCGCATAAACCCTGTATATACATTATATCCGGCGTTTATCAACTGTAAATAGACGATGTTTTCAAGCATATACCCAAACCCATATTCAAACCCTGAGTATAAATAGTTCTTAAATGCCAGATCGTTGATGTAATATTTATGGGTCCCGGCTAAAATATCTTTCCCTTTTATATTGAATCTATCTACTTGGTGGATAAGAAATGTGTTTTGTAAATAGGATATATAATTGGCTACGGTTTCATAATTTGTTTTTCTGCTTTTGCCGGCAAAATACTTTACAATGCTGTTAATTGAAATTAAATTGGATGCATTATTTACCAGAAATGCGAAAATATCCTCAAGCAGTCGAATATCTTTGATATTATATCGCTGAATAATATCATGTAACAAAACGGTATCTTTTATTGCCGAAAGATAATGGCGTTTCGTTTCATCATTTGGTAAGTGAAAAAGTTCGGGAAGACCACCGGATTGTAAATATGTTAGGAAGCTTACCTTTGTATTCTGTGCTTTTTTGATCGAAATGTATTCAAGATAACTAAAAGGGAGAATTTGAAATTGAATGTATCTGCCCGAAAGTAGTGTAGCTAATTCTGTGGAAAGTAACTGTGAATTGGATCCTGATATAAATATTTCATAAGGGCGTGTGTAATTTTGGGAATACGAATTAACTAGACGTTCCCAACCTTCAATTCGCTGGACTTCATCTATAAATAGATATATTTTCCCTTCAGGGGTTAATTCTTGTTGGTAAGTTAAAATTAAATCTTCGAGTTCGGTATAATTGGTGATAAAATCAAAATCGGTATATTCCTTGTTGATGTAAAAAATATTTTTCGAATTTATCCCTTTACTTATCAATGAAAGGATTATTTGTCGCAACAAGTAACTTTTTCCTGTACGCCTCTGTCCTACCAATACTTTAATCAGATTATTTCCGATAAAGTCATTTATTCCATTGAGATAATTCTGTCGCAATAGGCCTAAATCGGGATAATCGGCATCCCAGAAGTTGTATTTTTTTAATCTTGCAAAAAAATCAAGCATGGCAGAATGTTTTTACAAAATTACATTAATTTCGGTTGAAGATGATAATTGTGTGATTTTATTTTTTACCAAAGAAAATTTGGGTCACAAATAATTTGGGGTCAAGCATTCCTTACTCCGTTAGGAGTAGCCCATAAATAACCCGGGTTTCAACCGGGGTTATTAGTGTCAGGAACCAATTATTTCTCAGAGTTTTCAAATCAGGGTGAAAAAAGTGAAAAAATAGTGAATTTATAGGAATTGTTGTATTACCAATTTGTTTTAACTCTGTATTTTTGAATATTTTCGTCTTTAGTAATAATTGTCATTTTTTCTACTATTGCCTGCGCTACAAGAATCCTGTCAAATGGATCACGATGAACGAATTCCAATGTTTCGTACTCAGCTATATGGTTTATAGAAATCTGCAATATTTGAAAACCGTTTTTACCAATTAATTCAATTATCTCACTTGTATTACCATCAAAAACTAACTTTTTAAGCCCAATTTTAATTGCAACTTCCCAAATTGATGCAATACTTACATGTTTTTTAGTTTTCGAATCTTCTATTAGTTTTCTTGCTTTAATGGATAATTGTTCATCACCATTAAAAAACCAATGAATGTATGCGTATCAAGTAATATATTCATTAGTACATATATTCTTTTAAATCATCAAGTGGTCCATCAAAATCCGGTGACATTTTAAAACGACCTTTTGCGCAACCAAACTGAGGTTTCTTTGGGAGTAGATGCCACAGGAACAACTTGATGAAAACAAACAAAAGGTTCGTGATGCAGTGAGAGTGACGATGATTAATTGGGTTCGTGCTAATGGCGAAAGTTGTGATTATACTGATAATATTGCTCAACAAAGATTGAGTCCACTCGGTCATTAGTATGAGGTTTCAAATATGCTCAGAAACGGGACATTGGCTTTATTGCTTAAAGAGAATCCCAATGTTGAACATATTATGTTGCATAATATTGATACATTGGGTGCTGATGTTTCTCCGGATGCTATCGGGCATCATATCACACATACGAATGCACTTACCTTTGAAGTGATTCCTCGCAGAATAGAGGATAGGGGACTTGGGCAGGAGGATATTTATCCTGTGGCACAGATCGAGAAACTATGGGGGATATGAGTGCACTATCTGATTTGCAGTGTGGATATTTGGTTGTGCCAAGATTAAGAGGACAGCAAATGAAGGGTCCGGCACAATTGGATGGATGGGTTACTGATGGAAGAAAGGATTATATTGAGGGGCTTTGCGAGTTTTAACTAATTTTAAAAAAAAGGTGGACACAAGGATGGCCCCTACATTTCAATGATACTGCCTATACGGATTTTGAGGGTTAAAGAAAGTTAATGGGTCACCCCTATTAATTCAGGCTTTATTTAAAACACTCTCAGGCTACTTCATAAAGTATTCCGTTTTCCTGTTCCATTTTTGCTGAAGCATTGAGAATCTCTATGCCAACTATTTGCCCATCTTCTGAATAATCAAGAATGATATCAGGCTTTTCCTGATCACTTTCGACAATGTTCAGGGATGAAAATCTGATGTATACAACATCAGCTTCTTTGTCATATCGGATTTTCATATTTGTTGACTTTTGAAGTTTTATATGCCGTGATTATCATTGCGGGTTGTTTCGTTATATTAACAAACACTCTGTAAAGATAACTTATATTGTTTTCGATTACAAGTTTCTGATAAACATCAACTCCTTTTGAATTGATTATCACTTTATCAGGAGTGTTCAATACTTCTTCTATAAGTGTAGTATTCAATCCCCTTATTTTTATTTGTTCAATGGAATGTAATGAATACCGGAAAGTCATACTTTTCTTTTAGAGATCTGCATAAGTGAACTTAAATGTGAAGAAGATGAATGTTAAGTTTTTGATTTGATCAAAACTTAACATCTTATGTTTATAATATGTTCATTGGCCAGAGTTATTTCTGGTTTTTTGGACAGGCACTATTAATTCTAGGGTGAAATTGGGCCCTTGGAATTTATAATGGTTTAGAAGTTTAATGTTTGTAACCTTTTTGATGTCTTTTTCAAAAGATTCATCAATCAATACGTTCACTTTCTTAACTTTTTTATAAATTCTTCTGTATTTCTACTCTACTGACCCATAGGCTAATAGTCACCCATCATCAAAAAATCGGCAATATGTATATGCCGGATGCCTTCAATGTTATCCTTCCACATTTCATCCATTGTCACCACGAATTTAGGATAATTGTCTTTGATCTCGAGCAATGGAGTGTACTCTCTATCAATTGTAGTTTGCTCCATCATTTTATAGGCCACCTGAATGTACACCTTTTGTCCGTTCTTTTCGGCAATGAAATCAATTTCTTTGTTGCCCGATTTCCCGACAAAAACTCTATATCCTCTGCGTTTTAGCTCTAACATGATGATGTTTTCTAATACTCCAGAAATGAGTCGATCCTTAAAGCCCATTACCGCATAAAGCAAAGATTGATCACCAACATAATATTTTTCCTGGGTTTTAAGGATCTCTTTTCCTTTTACATCCCAACGTGGTATCCTGTAGATAATAAAAGCGCCTTCCAGCGCCTTCAGATAATTATATACTGTATTGAGGTCTATTTTGCGTTGCTGGCTCTTGAAATAATCTGCCACATTTTTTGCCGAAAAATTATTGCCTATGTTATCAAATACGTATTTGACGACGCGTTCCAAAAGTTCCACGTCGCGAATATTGAATCTTTGAACTGTATCGCGCAAAATTGCCGACGAATAAATATCATAAACTACTTTATATGCGGTTTCGTAGGAATATTCTCCGGTATGTAGAGCCGGAAATCCTCCCAATCTTAAAAAAAGTTCAAATTCATGATAATGTGATGATACAGCTTTGGGGGTAAAGGTTTGTTTAAATTGTAAGCATTCGGCAAATGAAAGTGGATAAATGTGAAACTCAACGTATCTTCCTGATAGGTAAGTCGCTAATTCGGATGACAACAACCTGGAGTTGGAACCGGTAATGTAAAGATCCGTATTGAAATCGACCAGAAACGAATTTACTGCTTTTTCCCACTGTGCAACTTCCTGAATTTCATCAAGCAATATATAATATCGCTGTTGGTTGACAATTTTAGCTTTCACAAAATGGTATAACTTGTCTGCAATATCAATTTCTGAATATTCAAAACTTTCAAAATTGAGGTAAATGATATTGTTTTCATCGATACCCATTTTCAGCAATTCATCACGCAGCAACATGAGTATGGAGGATTTACCACTCCTTCTTAGACCGGCAATAACCTTGATAAATGGCTTATCTATAAACGCACGAAGTTGATTTAAATATAATTCACGTTTTATCATTTCTTTGTGTTTATAGGGTTATAACCACAAAGATAATAAAATATATTGAATTATTTGGGTTATGGCCATAAAAAGTAATTAATGGGGTCAGGCACAATTAATTATTAATTGTGCCTGACCCCATTAATTGATTAGAATGCCCCGTAGCGATTAAAGACGTTGGTGCGGAGGCCAAGTGTGAACTCGTTGTCTTTTTGGGTCCACTGGGCGTTGTGCTCGTTGCGGTAGAGCATGCGTCCAACGACTTCCAGGTGCATGGCTTTGTTGATGACATAGCGTAACTCTATTTCGGAATAAAAGAGATTTGTGCGTAATCCCTGGCCGGTTCTGTTATTGTACCATTGGAAATAGGTATTATTGGATTCGAAGATATTCTGACCGTAGTTCAGATTGTTCATATCCAGACCGTACATGGCAGAAATAAAAGTCATGTCGCCAATCCATCTGTCGCGTTGATAGCGGATTTGAACGACTCCCTCTTTAAAATTGGCGCCCAGAGGATCGGCCAGGGGTTGGTTGTAATTTCCCCAGTTGCTTAGTATATTAAAATGGGAGTAAGTGTAGGGTCGGGCATGATTGTATTCGGCCAGCACATAGAGTCCCTTTATGTTGAAGGGTTCAAGGCTCTTCACTCCTATTTGGAAGGCCTGTTTATTCGCCCACATGCCGTTGGCTGCCAGCACATCCTTCATCCTGAACTCATCGAGCATCACCTGTCCATAGATGGTGGTGCGGTTGAGACGGTAGCTGCCCAGGAAACCCATTAGTTCATTGTCGGGTGAGCCCAGTCCAAACTCGACAGGACGATAAAAGATGACCGGATTGAGATAGCTGACTTCGAATCCTCTGGGGGTCAGACTGTCGGCTGCACTCCAGATCACGGCTTCGAAGAGGGTGAGGTTGAAGTTTTTGGTGACATCCCAACTCAGCAGGTGCATGGCGGAATACTTCTTATTGTAATAGTTGGTGTCGAGCGGGGTCTTGCTCAGATCCTGAAACTGGGTGTAGAGATTGGTGTATTTGAGGTGCCAGAAGGAGGTGGTGAAACGCAGAAAGGGGTAAGAAAAGGATTCGTCGGACAGGATCAATGAACGATAGCCTTCGCCGATGAAATTCTTGCCGTTGCCCAATTGAAGATCAAAGTGTTTGCTGGGGTTGTAATCCAGGTAGGCGGTCGATTGGGAGTAATCAAACACTTTTCCTCCATAGTAACCATGGAGTCGTCCGGAACCGGGGATGATGTGATAGGTGTGGGCGAATTTATCGAGATAGGGGGTGAGGACGGCCTGGTTTTCCTGAAAGGTGGATTCGAAACTCAGGTGCTCGCCTAAAGCGGCTCTGATGATGAAACCACGGGTGTTGTAATAGGTCTTTTTGCGGGTATATCGATCCATGCCACCCTGGAAGTTAACCAGGGGATCGATGGTTAATTTGAGATCGTCTTCGTTGACTGCGATCAGGTGTTCGCTGAAGAGTTTGCGTTTCAGCCAGCTGCCGGGCGTTTTGACGATGCTGTCGGGGACTTGTAACACCCATGGTGACATGACGGTGGTTGATAATGGGAGCTGTTCCTTCAGCCCTAACTGATACTCAACTTGTAAATCGCGATTCAGTGGGATGTTTTGTGCAAACATCAAACCTGGAATTAATAGCGCTAAAAATGTAAATATTTTCTTCATTCTAATGGGAATATTTGTCAATTTCTATCACAAAGGTAAATTTTTTAATGCTTACATTAACTACGGGTGACCTGGAAACCAGTTTTGGAAATGCTCCAATCTACAAAACGGGCGCGGTTGTTGGGTGGGGAGGTGGTAAGCTGATGGCGGATCCGGCCGGCTGCCTCCATATCTTTGGCAAAGAAGAGCACATAACCGCCACCGCCTGCGCCAAGTAATTTCAGTCCAGCAACATAATCCTCAACGGGTTTCAACAATGCCCGTGTCTCGGGTGGATTGGTTCCGGGGTCGAGTCGCTGGTTCAGGATCCAGGAACGATTGATGGCTGCCGTGAGTTGTTCGCGGTTGCCCTGTTGAACCGCATCGTAGGTGGTCAGGGCATGTTGCTTGATCTCTTTGATGACCGACAGGTGCGCCGATGAATTGAGGAACATCCCCCGCACGATCTCGCCCAGGATATTCTTTGCCACACGCGTAATCCCGGTATAATAAAGCAGGATGGTTTGGCTGTATTCGGGATCGGTGAAGAGATGTTCGGGAGCCCAACGGATAACGGGTTTCTGGATGAGTCCGGCTTCGCTTTCAAGAAGTTTGATGCCGTTGAATACTCCACCATACTGATCCTGCCAGCCGCCACCTGTTGTGAGCAACTGTTCCAGGACCAGCGTACGGAAACAGATTTCGTGTTTATCCCAACCCATGGAGCAAAACTCTGACAGGGCGCCCAATACGGTTGAGGCGAGTATGGAACTGGTTCCCAGGCCTGAACCTTTTGGTATGGCAGCCAGTAGAGAGATTTCGATGCCGGCGCCAAAGGCTTTAAGCTGTTCGGTAAGGGATGAATATTTTTGGGATGAGAAGTCGGGGTGGAAGCCGGCCAGGCACAATGCGGCCTTTGGAATGGAAAAGGCTGAGCCCACTGCATTGGTTGCGGAAAGCTGTTCATAGGAATCGATGTCTTCGCGCACACCCAGATCGATGGAGCGGAGGGTGATCTTGAATGCTTCGCCGGGTTTGATGAAGACCTGGAGTGGAGGTTGACCGTTTAACTCGACGGCCATGTTGATCACTTTGCCGCCGTGGAAGAGACAGTAGGGTGGGGTGTCGGACCATCCACCGGCCAGGTCGAGGCGGATGGGACTGCGGCCCCAGACGATCTGATCTGACATTACGTTGAGTTCGGGATGGACTTTGACGGCTTTGGTTTCGGAGACGATGCTTTCGGCCAGGAGGGAGAAGGCATTGGATTCGTAGTGTTTTGCGCTGTCCTGCAGTCCCAGGACCTTTGCTCTGAACATCTGATCGTGCATCTTGGTAAACAACGGAGCATCTGGTGGCAGTACAGGCGGCAAATCAAGATGTGCACTGGCAAAATGCCTTGCTGCATCGTTCAGATCCAACTGATAAAAGATGGAATTCTTATAATTTTTCGAAATAGCCTTCAGGTTCTCACATCTGAAGCTTTCGCGTTGGGTTGTGAGACGGTCAAAGTTGACTTTCTCCTGGATTTCTGCTGCCGAAAGCCTTGCCAATGAAAGATGTTGATTTTCAGGCGCATTTCCATTCAACAGTGACAGGATGATGTCTCCCGTATCTGATGATAATGAATCTACAACCGGGAAGATTTGGGCAAACTGAATATCAGTTTCCTCATCGAGGAGATGTTTTTGTAATAATTGATTGATATAGCCATGATCTTTTACCTTTTTTCCCAGCCAGGTGGTCGTTTTATCACCAACAGCGCCTGTGAATGTATCATCAAATCCATATGGACGGATACACCATTTTGTTTCGTCTATCGGAATCAGATCCAGGCAGATGCCTGCCGGCATATCGATGGTCCAGTTGTTTTCGGGGATACCGGTCAGGATATGATGGTTGTGGAGGATCCAGTTTTTTCCGATGTAACTGTTTTCGATCCAAAGGGATGCATTTTCACCGGTGAAACCGATTTCGGTGATGGCGTTTTGGGTGAAGATATCGGGATGGGGTTTTACTTTACGATGCCAGATTTCGCGTTGGTCGGTGACAAGATTTTGCAAGCGGGTTGAGGATTCGAGAAGGTCGCGGGATGTGGTGAAGGGGTAGAAGGAGCCTTTGGGCATAGGGACTACGGAAATGGTAAGGAAAGAGAGATTTTTTTTGTTATTGCATTGGGTGGCCACAAGGGCGGCCCCTACATTTTCAACAAGAGCCATCCCTTCATTTTCCAAGAGCTTTAGGGCTTTGTCGGAAAGGAGCCATATGCCGGTATCCAGCAGGAACAGATAATCTGAGGCCAGTTCCTGGATCCTCTCTGAAGTTGGCTTTTGCAACATGAACTCCAGTTGCTGGGGGGTGGAACGTTTACAGAAGAAGACATTGTGATGCTGCGCCAGATCGGGTTGGATCCATTGTCCGAAGCAGATGACATCGGCTGTGGGCAATGCAGGGATTTGTTCTCCGGCAAGAATGAGGGTGTCGCCACCGGCTATCAACGTGTTTAATCCTTCGGGTGATTTTGATAGGATTTCTTCGTACAAAGACATTTGCAGGTCGAGTAGGGTCTGGTCGATTTTCTGGCCACGTTCCCAACGGAATACGGGGATCGGGGTCAGCAGTTTGCTTACAGGGGCATAGGCCGGAAGGGGACGGCTCTGGTCACCGGCATTGATGATGACGCATTTCTCGTCTCCCAACCAGGATTCGAAATGAGGTTCGGTGTCTGCAATACAATGATACTGTGGAAATAATCTATTGCAATAGGATATCAGTGTTTTGGGTAGCGTCAATAGGGTCTTCATTCCATTTCGGTTTTAAACAAAAATAGGAATAAATTTAAACGGTTTTGTGGAAATGTTGTATTGTTAGTTCTTCATCTTGTAGCCATCCTCGTGGATGGTACGGGCGACTTCTTTGCTGATGTTTCTGAAGGGGATTTCGAGTTTTGGGGCCTTAGCCATCCAATGCCTGCTGATATATAAAGGGATCAAGCTCTTAACGAAGCCAAAAGCGAAAATGACAAGGATCAATAGGTGGATTTCCAGATTCTGCAGGAGAAATACAAGGATGATAAAGAATCCATTGGTCAACAATAAGATCATCGTTGTTTGTACATGCGTAAAACCAAGATTCAGAATCCGGTGATGGATATGATTGCGGTCTGCCGTAAAGGGTGATTTCCCTTTAAACACTCTGATCACCATCACACGCAATGTATCGAAAAGCGGAATAAAAAGGATCGCGAAAGAAACGACAGGCGCATTATGTACATGCCAGTATGATTCAACCAGAATATTGTGCTGGTTGAATACGATAACAAAAAGGGTCATCAGGTAACCCAACAACAAGGCCCCGGTATCTCCCATGAAGATCTTGTTGGTAGTGCCGAAAACATTGAAACCAAGGTAAGCCAGTAACATACCGATTATTGAAGCTGCTATGACTGCAAATGCAACCTGTCCGGTCAGGATAAACCATAAGCCAAAAATGGTTGTTGCCATAAATGAAAGTCCTGCTGCGAGTCCGTCAATGCCATCGATCAGGTTTATCGCATTCACGACTCCCAGCATGACGACCAGCGTTATAATACAACTGCCCAGGTAGTCGATTTGATGTAACCCAAAGAACCCATGTAGATTAGTGATACGGAAATCCCCAAGGACGATCAGGAATAAGGCGGCTACAAGTTCACCAAAGATTTTGATTTTCCAATTTAAGGGTGTAAGGTCATCTTTGATTCCAAAAAAGAAGATGATGACGCCACCGGCTATAACATACTGAAAGTTTGAAACTTCAAAGGAATTGACAAAAAGAAGACTGGAAACCAATACTCCTCCAAACATGGCGATTCCACCCAACGTGGGAGTTGCATACTTGTGTGAAGTGCGACCATTGGGTAAAACAAACAGGTTCTTGGCTACCGAAACCCTAACTATAACCGGTATTGCAAAATATGTTATTAGAAACGAGCAAAAAAATGCTGAACCTAGCTTTATCCAATCATTAAAAACGGGGAGGAAAAATTCATGACCCATGCAAAACAACTTAGATTGATAAATTTATATAACAGGAAACTTACATGAATCTTCACTTGAATCAAGATAACTTGATAAAGGCATAAAACTTCTATCCAAGTTTAATCCTATTATTGCTTCAAAGGTAAGCCATAAAACACGAAAATTAACTATTTTTTTTTAAAAATTAACTAATACGAAAATTAGCTATTACTAACATAGAGTGAGAGGGCTGATTCTTATATTATTGACAATTTAGTGTAGCTTCAGATAGCGCTGCTTTTCGTTAATGTGGTGAATAACCATGATGAAATTTGTCTCTTTTAAAAATAATTATACGTTTCATCCAAAAAAAGGGGGGGTTCATACAATAACTCGGTTGTACACTTGATTTTTTAATAAAAAAGATTATATCTTTAGCGTACGTTCTTAATATAGAGAAATAAAATAATACAACTTTATTTCGACCATAATAATATTTAACTGTTAATTTTTAAAAATATGTTAACTACTGTTATTATTGATGATGATGAAATTGCGATTTTTCTATTGAGTAATTTATTGATTAAGCTTTCATCTTTTGAAATTAATATTGCCGGCACTGCCAATAATTTAAAAGAGGGTGTCGACCTGATAAAAAAAATACAACCGGACCTTGTCTTTTTGGATATTAACATGCCTGACCAAAATGGGCTGGAAATCTTTAATGAGTTTAAATCGCCTCAATTTAAAATCATCTTCTGCACCGCGTTTCAACAATATGCTATCGATGTCCTGAGAATAGCCGCTTGTGGTTACTTGTTAAAGCCTGTTGACTTCATCGAATTGAGGGAAGCTGTGCAAAAAGCATCCCTTGAATTATCACGGGACCAGAAACAACTTCAACTCGAAGATAAATTGAATTATCTGAATACTCCTGAAATGCCGGGAGAAAATATCATCTTTGATGTAGAGAATGGTTTTTTAATGTTAAATACGCGAAATATTGAATATTGTTACGCAAGTCAATCTTATTCGATCATCGTTACTTATACAAAACAGGAAATACTGATCGCAAAATCACTCAAGGAGCTACAGGCCATGTTGCCCGGAAAACCATTCTACAGGACCCATAAATCGTACCTGGTCAATATTTATTATATCAGAAAATATGTGCACGCAAAAGAGAGTTTTGTGCTTCTTAAGGGTGGGGAGAAAATTCCGGTGTCGGTTAGGGTTACTTCATCGATCTCTAAAGACATTATAGAGAAAATGAAAGATTAACTTTTATTAATATTAAAAGATAGTCCCAACAGACACACCTATTTCCAACTTACTTCCATAACATCCGAAGGTTAAAGGAACAGAGCTGGTATTTGTAATTATCTTTATGCTCATTCCGATATTGCTATCGAGTCCGGATGTTTTTATTTGTTGTTCGTCCTGCATGAAATATCTGGTGTAGTGAGAAACCCCGCCTATGACTCCGATGATGATAGACCCGGCCAGATTGTATCCAAGGAAAGCGTTTGCAGCTGCATCTTCCTGGTTTAACATAGAAATGTTTGGATGATAGGGGAGGATGCCAAAAGATACTCCATAAACAATCTCGTTTTTGGTGATATAGTTGAGATCCGTTTTAATCATGTGACTACTACTCATTCCTAAACTTACTTCAAATGCAGGCGGTTTAATGATGGTCATTGATCGACAGGCCTCGTTCATGATCCCATTATGCGAAAAACACTGCGCTTGCGAAGTGGAATAAATCATTAAGATGAGTAAAAATGAAAGGGTAATGATTTTTTTCATCTGTATTTGTGTTTTTTGATCTGTCGGTTATTGAGGTCCAAAAATAGTATATGTTACAGAGGAGGGTAGGGCTGAGTTTTTTAACGTAGGTGTAGGGCGTTTAACGTTAAAAAACGTTTACATTAAAGTATCGGCCTATTCAGCCCTGAAGGAGATGACTTTGCATTTGCCTCCGGTAAAGATTGCTACATATCCATTCTTCCATCCCAGGGTTCTTAGATAACCAAGATATTCCCTTGCCCCATCTGCAAACATAAATGTTCCGGTACTATAATGGTATAACCCATTTTTGTCCAGTGTTTCAAGGATCCTGATTCCGGGTAATGCAGACAAAAGGGGATTAAAAATGTCCTTTGCCGTGATCGGTTTGGAAAAAGTACACAAGTGCACTTCATAAAGCACAGTGCCCGGAAGGTAAATCATCGTATCCCTGGTATTCATGATCAGATTATTATTGAAAAACATGAATTGATGCTTCGGAGTCGGCTGCACATTCAGATCTATCTCTTTTTCCCTGGTCTTGGGAGCAAAAAGCCTATACTTCTGCCCGGTATTTCTGATTTCGCTGACGACTACTAAAGCATCTGGTTTCGATACTTCAGGTAATGAATCAGGATGCAGGAGGATTATTTTGTCAGGCATCAAGGCTAAATCCATAGAAGGGTTCAGGATAAAATCAAGGCCATTTACGATGTCTCCCTTTTTGGATATTTTGATGGTGAAATCTTTTTGTTCAGGCAGCGCGCTGTAGTTCAGATTGCTTAATTGAGCTGAATCAATGCGGGCTACATATTCTCCGGGTTCAAGTCCGAGGAAGCTGATGTATCCATCGGATTCCGAGAGGGTTTCACCGATTTTCTTGTTGGTGTTCTTGTCATAGAATTTAACCTGGATCCTGCCGATTCCCTTGAGCCGGTTGTCCGTGTTCAAATAGGTCATCCCTTCAATCTCGCCTACAGGGACAATAGGGACATCAACCCGTTTAAACTGGTTGGGATCGATCATGATCTGGTAGACGTGTTTTTTAAACCGCCAGGAGATATTTTCAAGATCAGAATCTTTGAATTCAACGGTGTACCAGGTGAAGGCCGTCAGGTCAGGGATGCTCAGGATCGAATCTTTTTCGGTAATGATGGTCTTGCTTCCCATCAGTCTTAATGTGGTCAATTTCACTAATGGCTCACCCTTATCACGTTTGCCATTGTGGTTCAAATCCAGGAAAGGATAGAAAGATATACCACCTCTACTTATAGAAGAATTATTGCTTTTGTAGACATATTTATTGCCCCTGCCGAAAGCAAGGCTCCCCTGGGCGCTTTCCGAAATGACCGTATTGCCTGATTGAGGAGTCTCAGCATTGGCAGCTTTACATTTACGCTGAGTGGCCGAAATATTGGTTCTGGCGAAAGGCAGGTCGTATTTGAAGTTTACATTGACAAGATTGGTATTGGTCGAAACATTGCGTTCATAGGATATAGAAACATTTCCAAAGGGAATGTACTTCTCAAGGGCTACTCTGTAAGCATTAATTGCATTTATATTTACATTATACTGTGTCGATGGCCGCAAAGTGTACCCTTTTCCAAATCTATAGGATAATACCAGATCTGAAATAACATAAGGAGTTCTTTGATCGATCCAGTTGAGTTGTGTTGTTGAACTGACATTGACTTGTTTATAATAAACCGAAAATAGGGCACTGCTTTGGTTATATTTAAAATTCTTGTAAACAAGTTGGGTGTAATCCAGTTTTACATATCCGCTTATCATCTTAGAGCTGAAAGGAATAGAAATCCTGGCTTTACGCTCCTCGGGTGCATTCATGATACAGGCAAGCTGGCCCTCCTTGTATTTGGTGTATTCCAGTTCTAATAGGATGTCTTTTCCGAAATAATAATTCAACAATCCTCTTGTTTTCACACCCTGTGCATACTCACCATTCAAGGTCAGTTTACTAAAGGGTTGAAAGGTTGCAGTCAGGAAAGGAATATAAGCGACATTTGAAATAGAAGACAAATACTCTACTCCACCGCCAACAGTTAAAAACCGGCTGATACCATAATTGAATTCACCTCTGCCGAAACGGCTGGATAGACTGTCCTCCATCATACCTGCCGACAGACCATATTCAAATTCCCTGGTTGGCATGACGGTATAGGGTATATTCATGGTGCGTTCTATGGTCCGCTCTTCTCCCATCGGGCCATAGAACTTCAATTTCAGGGTGGTATAACCATAAACGATGGGAACTTTAAAGACATATAATCCAGAGGCATCAGCCTTGGTGAAATCGACCAGGGTGTTGTTGATATAGAGTTCCACGCTCCAATTGGGTTCCGTGTATTCACTAATGTTATAGTAACCTGAAGCTTTTCTTACTGTGGTGGGGGTGTTTCTGATTGTAACTCCAACAAGCGGTGAATTAATAAAGGAAATGGTTTGCGTAGAGATGGTGCCCAATTGTGCCTGTTTGATGAATTTCTTATTGTTATCAACCCATCGCCACAGATAGAATAGTTGACGGTTGTCGAATTTCTGCTGATCATAATAGTTGACAGCTATATCGGCTTCTCCATAAAGGAGTTCGGTCCCTAGTCCCAAGGCTATATGATTATTCGTGGGACTGTTATCGATTTGAGTAGATGCAACTGCCCAATCGAGCGTCCCAAACTTCATCAGGTGATAGTTTCTTAGTACGAGCGTATCGGCTACTATCTCTCCTTTTAATTTCATGAGGTTGTTGCGTATTTTTTCAATGCGCTGTTGTTTGATGACAGGCAATTCAAAATCTGATTTGAGTTGGATTGATAAGGCACGGTGGCTGAAGTTCAGGATGATCCCAAACGCTTCGGATAATAAAGTTGATTCAATGTAAAGGATCTCTTTTTCTTTTACCAGTCCGGTTGTCGAATGAACGACTTTGGTGTCCACTTGTACAAGACTTTTTTGATAGTCTATCGAGTAGGTACGGCTTTCATTTCCAATAAATCCTGTCAGGTTATTTCCATTTTGTCCCCTCTGGCACGGTATGTTCAGCTTCGCGAACAGGTCTGCAATATCGATGTATAATACTTTTTTATTGGTGTAAATGGCGTCCATATAAAAGGTTTCAATCCCATCGGCCATAACCCGGACCGGGATTTCTGCATAGACTAAAGCAGTTTCATTGCTGCTGTCAGTGGGGATACTGGCACCGATGAATAATAATGAGGATAATATCAGTAACAAAAGCAAAAAAAAGGATCTGAAATGTGCAATGAACTTTTCCAGACCTTTGATTTTACCAGCGTCAGGGTGATATTTCATGGTCTATTGGTAAATAAAATTAATGGCAAAAGTTCCGGAATAGTTTCCAGGGTGAGCTGCAGCCGTTGCCGTAAGGGTGCCTCCAACCCTTAATGTTGTTACATAGTTACAATCACTGTTTAGCAAAAATCCGGAACCGTTATCACCCTTATCGGTGGGGCCCATCCGAAGACTTAGTGATCCTCCGGAGCCGGTTAACGGGATAACTGGAGGGTCGAAGTTGAGATACACAGTACGACTCAGACAGAGTTTTAATTCGAAAATGGCGGGTTGGGCCATGGGTGGAACGTCTAATAGGATGATTTCTCCGGTTGAGGTCCTGTTGCCATTGTAGCCAAGGGTGATTGTTCCACCACTTCCTCCGGTCACGCAAAATGTGCCA
>Ga0209125_1001905_pt1 | contig 17702 bp, 18 predicted proteins | sample BarGraIncub1131A_FD_184503 | JGI IMG/M metagenome (GOLD analysis project Ga0209125, IMG submission 184503) | Arctic peat soil microbial communities from Barrow, Alaska - Barrow Graham LP Incubations 11-31A (SPAdes) (version 2) | ecosystem: Environmental > Terrestrial > Soil > Wetlands > Peat...
CCAAAGTCAGTCTGGCCCATTTCAATTACATCAAACCGCTGCCAGCCAATACTGACCGTGTGTTTGCAGGATTTAAGAAGATTGTCGTCTGTGAATTAAACCTCGGACAATTCGTCAGTTACCTGAGAGATAAGTTACCGGTATTCAAATACCATCAATTCAACAAGATTCAGGGATTGCCTTTCACTATTCATGAACTAGTTGAAAATTTTGTAAAACTAATGGAGGAGTAATCATGTTGGAATCATTGAATTATACGCTTAAGGACTTCAAGAGTGAAAACGAAGTCAGATGGTGCCCGGGATGCGGTGACCACGCAGTGTTGAATGGCATCCAGAAGGCCATGGCCAATCTGGGTATCCGCCATGAGGATTTTGCCGTGATCTCCGGTATCGGATGCTCGTCCAGGTTTCCTTATTATATGAGCACGTACGGTTTTCATACCATCCACGGACGGGCGGCAGCCATCGCATCGGGTGTGAAATGCGCCAATCCGAATCTGACGGTCTGGGAGATTACCGGCGACGGCGATGCACTTGCTATCGGTGGAAACCACTTTATACATTGTATTCGCAGGAATATCGACATAAATATCATCCTGTTTAACAATAAGATTTACGGATTGACCAAAGGACAGTATTCGCCGACTACCGATCGTGGTTTTATTACAAAGACCTCTCCGATGGGTACTATCGAGGATCCTTTCGTACCCGGACGGCTCGTCCTGGGGGCAGGTGGCACCTTCTTCGCCCGTTGCGTCGACAACAATTTGAAACATTCGCAGGAGGTGTTTGAAGAGGCTGCCAAATTCAAAGGAACATCTGTGGTGGAGGTGCTTCAGAATTGTGTGATCTTTAATGATGGCGTCCACGAAGCTATTTCTGATCCGAAAAACAGGGAGGAGAATCAGATCTTCCTGAAGCACGGTGAACCGATGATTTTCGGCAATAATAAGGACAAGGGTATTATACTGGACAAGAAAGGCAAGCTTTGCGTGGTGAAAATCGGTGAAAATGGCGTCAAACCGGAGGATATTCTGGTGCATGATGCATCCGATCAGGACGGATTCCTGCACCAGTCGCTTATTAACATGACATTGCCGGATTTCCCGGTGGCGATGGGCGTAATTCGTTCAGCGCCTTCAAAAGTTTACGATCAGGCAATGACCGCCCAGATTGCAGAAGCCAAGGCAAAATCCAAAATTTCTTCCATGGATCAGTTGCTGCAAAGCGGAAACACCTGGACAGTGGAATAATTGGGTCCCTTGTCGAAGGGGGATGATGAGATATGAGACATGAGACATGAGAAATAAGACTTAAGAAAGCGGTCTCTGGGCTTGTCGAAGGGTCAAAACGAATAATGCAAAAGAGGCTGCCTCAAAGTATGGGACAGCCTCTTTTACATTTTACTCCCTGTTACAGCAAAGAGTATCCAGCGCGATATTCGTAATGCATTAATTTAGTTGCTGCACCATCTTTGTCGTCGATGAAGACCTGTTTGATCGGATCCCATTTGACAGTTCTCTTAAGCCGGCAGGCAATGTTACCCAGTGTGCAAACCGTACAACTGCTGTGACCAATTTCAACAGGAACGACAGGATCTTTGTGCGCCCTAACTGCCTCGATGAAGTTCACTTGGTGAGGAATCTTGGTTTCGTAGGGTCCGTCGTTCGCTTCTTTCTTAGCCGGATAAAGTTTTGGATCTGAAGCTTTGAAATACCCACGTGCAACTTCTATCCAGCCGGTTTTACCCCAGAATTTTACCCCTTTGGTTTTCTTTTCATCGAAAGGTTCTGAAGTCATGACAGCACCATTGGCATATTTGAAAGACATGAATTCGGTGCCATCCCCGATAGGAGAAGCTTCCACCGGACCATTTCTGTCCATTCCGAGACCCCACTGTGCGATGTCGAACATATGTGCACCCCAGTCGGTGGTGAATCCGCCACCCATCTCGGTGTACCAGCGCCAGGCACCCCAGATATTTTCGTTTTTTGGAGGATCCAGGCTGATAGGCGGATCAAGTTCGTGGTTGTAATGGATCTTTGCGGTAAGTGAACCTAACCACATATCCCAGTTCAGGTCGGCAGGTAATGTTTCAACAGGAAGGTCGTAAGGTTTTGGAGGAGCGCCAACATAGGAGTTGACTTTCTCAATCTTACCGATGGCGCCTGACTGCACCATTTTAACCGCATGCTGGAAATTCGGATCAGATCTTTGCTGGCTGCCAATACCAAGGATCCTGTTGTTCTTTCGAACACATTTTATAAGCTCCTGGCCTTCTTTGATGGTGAAAGTCATCGGTTTTTCGAGATAGACATCCTTGCCGGCTTTCAGCGCAGCGATGGCGATCCTGGCGTGAGAAAAGTCAGGTACTGCAATCACGACCGCATTAATTTCTTTGATTTTTAGCAGGTCCTCGTACTTTTCGAAGGTTACAACTTTAGCAGTTTTGCCTTTTTTCGCGTTAGAATCGTTTACACGTTTTTCGAATCTTTTGCGTTTAATTCCGTAAACGTCGCATCCTGCAAGGACATCCACTCCGGGAACCTGCAGGAATCCGCTTAACAAGAACATGGATTGTTGGCCCATTCCGATGAAACCAAGTTTTACATCAGCCGGAGCAGCTGATGCCACTGATGGAGAAGCTGTCAGGACTCTTGGCAATAATGCCAGTCCTGCGGCACCCATCACCGAGGTTCCAAAGAAGGAACGACGATCTAATTTTTTTCTGTTATTTTCTGACATAGTAAGAAATGTTATTTAAAAAACTCAATAAAAATAAGCAAATTTTTGACATCGTGCTTTGAAGATTCAATCCAAAATTAGGCAAGCAATTTCTCCAATTTTATCTTCCACTTTTCCCAGTCGGGCATCTCTTTTGATTGCAGATCAAGGAATTTTTGGGTGTGGTTGTGGTGAATTAAATGGCAAAGTTCATGTATGATGACATATTCAATGCAGCCTTTGGGAGCCTTGATTAATTCCGGATTTAGAATGATCTTTCCGTTAGCTGTACAGCTACCCCAGCGGGTAGGCATTGCTCTAAGTACAATTGAATTGGGTTCAACGTTGTACTTTTTGAATTTTTTAATAAGTTCGATAACAGTTGTGTTTAACTTCTTCTCTGCGTTTTTTAGATACCAGCCATCAATTAATTGTTTGGTCCTTGATTTATCCGGAGTATTCACCTCGATAAATTTGCCTTTCAGTTTTACATTTTCAACATCTGTGATACTAAGTTTCAATCGATATTGCCGCCCCAGGTAAAGATGAGTTTCGCCACTAACATATTTACGGGCGGGCATTTTAGGATGAAATTCGAGGAAAAAGCTTTGTTGCCGAATGATCCATGGCGCTTTCTTATGAAGTTTTTCCTTGATTGCTTCAATGGAGGTACCAATCGGCGCCTTTACCAAAACATCCAGATCAGGAGTTACAGTAATACCAAGTGATTTGCGATTGGTATACACCAGCTGAAAATCTATTTGCCTCGAACCAAATTCAATACTTTCAGTCATCACTTGTAACGTATTTTGGCTACCTCGATACATTTATTGGCAAACTCATCAATCTCTCCAAAAGAGTTGATCTCTTTTAGTTGTTTCCTCAAAATATCATCCAGTAACACATTGCTTGTCTTACCTCCGCGAAGGGTGTCTGCTTCCACCGGACTGAGATAGGTATAACCCAGCTTTTGCAGCATCTGCAAAGCAGGTATTTGACTGATGTGGTCTTCTTTGAAACTTGGTGTGTTCATCTAACATTATTTAAAACATGACAAATGTCATGTTGTTTAGATTCTTTGCCTTGTAGATTTATACTGTCATTTCCCAAAGGGAAAAGGACGTGGCAGGTGACAAGTTCACTCCGTTCGTATTGCCTTAAGATACGTGCCTCACTTACGAAGTGGGGTTTTTTATTACCGGATAATTCCATCTTCTCGTTTTTTATTATTCATTTCTATCCCCTTTCGATGGAAACTGTTCGTTGCCATCTTTATCAATTGTTAGATGGATTATAAAATTTGTCGTCTTTCCAATTCGATGGATTATTGATGATATAATCCGTAATCTGTTGATAGGATTTTTCGTTCTGAATGATATGTTCATAATAATTGCGTTGCCACAATTTTCCTAATATTTCGTTTGGACGAATTAATTTGCATTGTTCCAAACAATCATTTACCACCAACGATTTGTAGGCACCAACCATGTCCCCAACCGTCGTAGGGGCAGGGCTTGCCCCTGCCCAATCAACATCACGTTCAACCGTTTCATTTTGGGCAACCGCAAGGGTTGCCCCTACGGGTTCATTCAATAGAACAATTCCATGCATGTGGTTGGGCATAATTTGAAAAACATCCAATTCGAAATTTGAAAAACGGTCGGGTAATTTTGCCCATTGATTGTAGGCAATTTTGCCAAATTCATTCAATTCCATTTGGACATCTACATATTTTTGGGCATCCTTATCATTTTGGGCAGGGGCAAGCCCTGCCCCTACGATTTTTCCAAACAAACATTTCCTATCCTGAACACAAATGGTAATAAAATACAATCCTGCCTTTGAATAATCGTACCCTTTCAGGCGGATGCTGCGACGATGATGGATGATTGGATTATATGTCACTGGTTTCTTTTTTTAATGAGGGCAGGGGCAAACCCTGCCCGTACAAATCATATCAATAATCGTTTTTTTCCCGTCAACAACACCTGCATCATCCCCTTTTTCTGCTCGCGCAGCTTTTCGGTTTTGGCTTTGAGCAGTTGGATTTCTTTATCGGCTGCTTGAAGCACTTGAGCAATAGCGGTTTGTTCATCGAAATTGGGGATTGTGATTTTTAACGAGAAGAAATCTGATGGAGTTACATTTAACAAACCATGTGCCCGTCCTCCTTCGTGTGCAATCTTTGTAAGGCCTTTGTCTAAATAATTTGCTTCATAAGTATTGCTCGAAAAAGTCACCATTTGTTTTGGTTTCATCCATAATGCCAAAGCAGATGTAGAGCGTTGTAACAACAGCCTTGTCGTAATCATTTAACCTTTTTGTTGCTCCCCATGGATATCCATTTGAATAACTCTTGTTGTAGCAAAATTCTCCTTTTTCAACTAAAAAATAATTGTTTGTAATTTCACTTGCAATGGACTTGTTGAAAAAATCTGTTTGGCGTACAAATCCTCTTTGAGCTGAAATTGTTACAACATTGGTATTTACTTCAGTATTTTTTCTTGTAACTCTTTCAAATAATTTACTCAAAGTAGTATTCTTCCATTCCCCCCCAAACCCTTTCAACCTTTTCTTTCCGGTCAATAAATTTTGCATCAGCCATTTTTTGCGGAGTTCTTTTTGGGCTATGAGTAGGTTGTGTTGGTTGATGGCGGAGTCCATCAAATCAAGTAGGCGGGAGATAGCACGCTGCTCAGAATATGGTGGCGTCAGAATTTTTGCAGAAAGGATATCCGACCTTGTTAATCCAGGAATCATATTCCCTTTAGCCAACTCTTTAAACAGATATTCCTTTTGTAACATGCTGTAATAGATAAACAGGTTGGAAGTTCCTTGTTTAGATCTAAGGGCCATAATTTGCCTGCCAATTGAAATTTTTTCAAACTTCAATTTATGTAAACTTCCTACACCTGATCCCTTAACTGTTAGTAATATATCGTTTACACATGCTACCGCACTTTTCTAAGTTGTATATTTAGTAACATGCGTTAGTTCATCTGTATAATCTGTCGGTCCAGTAAAATAGGGTATTCCTTCATTAGTATTATTGTATTCGTCAGGATTTAAATGTAATCCTGAAATTAGCTGAGTCAAATCACCTAATGCCATCACCTCCCAATCGCTTGGAATGGTTGTATTGTAAAAGGGTTTTGTGGTTGCTTTATTTTCCATTGGTTTTGGTCTTTGAAACTTTTATGGACATGGGTTCATTGGTATTTTCAATATTCTTAATACTATCGGCTACAGGGAGGTTCTCGGGCATGGTTCCACCAATTTCTTCAATGGTTTTGCGCACCTTTTTGCCAATTTCATAATGGGTGAGGTTTGCTTTTTGTTTACCTCTAATTTTGTCTTTTCTTAGCTTCTCTTCGGTTTGTGTGGCACGGAACAGGTTGGCAGCCAACTCGGTGCAACCCATGTGGTCTAAAATATGCTGGCTTTTCTTTAAGCCCTTATTTTTATGAATGCCTTTGGCATCCAAACCTCCATAAAGCCCCATGTAACCGTGGTTTTGAAAAATGGCATAATCAACAGGTTCAATTACACCGGCATCTTTTGCAGCATCGGCTAAATGAATGTTGTGATTTTTCATTTCATTCCTCAGAAACAAACGCTTTTCATCTTCGCTGCTCAGCTGATTGTATTCGTCCATTTGCCTTATTTCCTGCAATCGGGTTTGAACGGCAAAATAGGTTTGGCCCAGAGCAACAACTTCTTTGTTGGGGTCGGCATTTTGTACAATCAGGTAACAGGCGTATCGGGATAATTTGATGCTTGTATAGTCCTGTTTGGCTCCTTTTCCATGAATGATCTCCTCGAGGTAATCCTCGAAGTGATCATCAACCTGATGACCGCTGTTTGTACATGCTTCTTTGGCTCTTTCAACCACAGGAAGGAAATGCCTGAACTCCGAATATTCCAATATTTTAGAAAGTTTTCTGGCTCCCCAAAATTCATTTCCTTTTTCGTCAACCTCTTTAATCTGTTCAAAAACCAGCGGTTTGCTATTTGATAATTCTTTTGCCATGCTATTAAAGTTTTCGATCTTCTTTTTTAAAGGTGTCGAATTCGCTACCTTTAAAATCCAGATTGTGAATTTTCTCCCAAATACCCAAAAATTCTAATGTGTTTCGGTTGCGCATCCAACTGTAAATCAAATCATCTCCACCAAATTTCTTAGCCATATCTGTAAGACAGATGAAGTCGTCGTCCTTTTGGCTCAATATGGCAATAACCGTTCCCTGCACATTAATAGTTGTTTTCTTTTCTTTTGTCATGCCATTCTTCTAAACTTGCACTATTTTTAAAATACTTATGTTCTCCATACTTCACATAACCCAACTGATTTGTCCGCATTTGAGTTCCCCCAATAATAAAATCAGGCGTATTATTGTGTGTGTGTCCGTAAACCCAGAAATCAGGTCCTTTATCTTCTATTAAATCAAATAGTTCCACCCCAAAAGCATCGTTCAGAACATCACCTTTGAATTTCTCGGGATAATTCATCAAAGTCGGTACATGGTGCGTAACAACAATTGTTTTCTCATCGCTTTTATTCTGTAATTCCTGAGTTAAGAACTTCAGGCTCTCCTCGTGTAACTGGTTAAACTGCATGGATGAAAATCGGGATCCGTTGAATTTGATCACATGAAAATCGCTGATTGCCCTTTCAATTGGCCATTCATGTCCCGTTTTAATCTTCGACCAGAGTGTGGTGAAAATATAACGGATATTTCTGTCCTGAATGGCAATATTATTCACCAGAAAAACATTCTCCCTGATTTTTTCATTCAATGTTCCACAACGATTTGCCGCATCAGAATAGTAATATTCGTGATTGCCAGGTATCCAATAGGTGGCATGAAAATGATCTGAAACATAACTGAAAAAATCTTTGTGTTTGTCCATCATGGCAAAAGGTACTACATCTCCTGCCAGCAATAGCACATCGCCTCCGGGTGTCAGCGGATTGACTTTGAGATATTCCTTGTTCTCGGAAAATTCCAAGTGAAGGTCGGATGCGTATTGGATCTTCATGTTAGTCGGTCAATTCTTTTAAATACTTGGCCAATTCACTCTGAACTTTAACCAATTCGATCTCCAGGTTATCGATCTCTGTCTGAACTGCAGCAATATCCACTTCTGCCTCTTCCTCAAAAGTGTCCACATAGCGCGGTATATTCAGGTTAAAGTCATTCTCCTGTATTTCATCAAAGGTGGCTACATAGCTGAATTTGTCCTCAGCAATTCCGGCAGGGAGTTTACCTTCATTAAATTTTTGGTAGGTTTCCACAATCTGGTCAATATCACCAGGGCGCAATCTGTTTTGGTTTTTGGCAGATTCGTACTGCTTACTGGCGTCAATGAACAAGACATTGGTATTTTTGGCTTTGCCTCTGTTGAATATTAAAATGGCTGCCGGAATACCTGTGCCAAAAAACAGGTTGGCAGGCAGACCAATTACTGCTTCAAGGATATTTTCTTCAATAGTTTTTTGACGGATTTTGCCTTCGCTGGCACCACGAAATAGAACTCCGTGAGGAACTACTACACCCACTTTCCCTGTGCCTTCGTAAGTGGTTTCTATCATGTGACTGATAAACGCCCAGTCCCCTTTGCTTTTAGGTGGTATGCCTCTCCAGAAACGGTTGTATTTATCGGTCTCCGGATCAAAACTATCGCTGGCCTTGTTTTCCTCCTTGTCGTCTACCTTTCCCCATTTGTCCAATGAGAAGGGCGGATTGGCAACCACGGTATCAAATTTCATCAGAGCATCTCCTTCCTTCAGTTTCGGATTGCGGATGGTATCACCCCAACGAATGGTGGCATTGTCAAAACCATGCAGAAACATGTTCATCACCGCCAACGCCCAGGTACTGCCGTTGGCTTCCTGTCCGTAGAGTGAAAAATTGTCAGAGCCAACCTCATCTCCCGCTTTGATAAGCAAAGAGGCCGAACCACAAGTAGGGTCACAAATTCTTGACCCTGGTTTTGATTTGGTCAGTTTGGCAATCAAGGTAGATACTTCTTTGGGAGTAAAAAACTCACCAGCTTTTTTTCCTGCATCACTGGCAAAATTTTCAATCAGGAACATATATGCTCCACCAATGATATCTGTACCCTCCAAGTGAGACGGGCGCAGGTCCAAGGTGTCTTTGTTAAAATCGAGCAACAGGTTTTTCAGCCGGGTGTTTTTGTCTTTGGTATCACCCAGTACACTGCTGTTGAAATTGATGTTCTGGAATATTCCGGCGCCATCTTCGCTGTAGAGTTTGTCGCGGTTGGCTTCCACCAGATCTTCCAGGCCAATATCGATCAGTTCACCTATGTTCAATTCATTACGATGCTCAAACAAATAGTTAAAATGGCTGTGTTCAGGTACTACGAACCTTTCATGACTCATGGCTCTTTCAGAACGTTCCTTGTCTCCACCGTATCTTGCCAGATAAGTTTCATATTTATCGTCACGTAGATCGCTGAGGTACTTCACAAAAAGCATAGTCAAAACATAATCTTTGTAGATGCTTGGGTCAATGCTACCGCGGAAGGTGTCGCAGGCTTTCCAGACTGCATCATTGATGTCTTTTTGGGTGATTTTTTTGGTCATGGATCTATTATAAGGAGTTGATTATTTGTTGTTGAATTTGTTTCTCCCGCAGGGTTTCAATTTGCCGTATCAGCTTGCTTTCTCTGTTGCGAAGTTTAGTGATTTTTAAAATCAACTGCTGGGTATTAACCGAAGGTACTGAGATTTCCAGCATTTCCAACATCGATTTGGAAATAGATGGGATAGAAGTACCTCTGGCTTGTCCCTTAAGGAAACTCTGGGAATTGGGATGATTGATATACCACGCCAGATATTCGGGTAAGACAGAATTGTCCTGTAATCTGAGAACAAAGAAGGAGGTAGAGGCAACAGAAGCTGGATTGTGTCTTTCAAATACTGTAGCAAAATTTTTGGTGCCTTTGGCAGCGAACAATACATCTCCGGCTTGCAGCAGATGTTTTTCGCTAACTTCATCCGCCTTTAAGTCAGGGTGTAACAGACTAACAAGCTCGCCGCTCTCGTCGAAGTGTCTAACTTGAAGATAGGCAATTTCCCCATTAGCAACCTGCTTTGCAAAAATTCCAGTCTGAATGGTGGCGATATGTCCTAACGTAGTTTTCAAATATATTGTTCTGTAATCGAGCTACAAAACAAATAAATATTTTGATTCTACCTAACATAATAAATATTTTATTTTAAGTAATGAATGTACAAAAATTAGCTCTTAAGTTTCACTTGTTCGTTAAAAGCATGTTTGGAGGCTTATAAAAAATTGTGATCTGGCTGGTGAATCTTCATCATTTCTTCATAATTGGATACTTAATTTTGTAATGGCTAGTTATTTATAAAGTCCCCTTTCACACTTTGAAAGGGTTTCGGTTTGATTTAGGTTAGGTAAATTAGAGAGGTTTTCGGACCTCTCTTTTTTAGTTAGACAAATGTCGGACAATAAGAAAAGGGTTAAAGTGATGAAAATCACTTTAACCCTTTTCTCTGTCGGGGTACCAGGATTCGAACCTGGGACCCCCTGGTCCCAAACCAGGTGCGCTACCGGACTGCGCTACACCCCGATGACTCTTGTTGTTGATGCAAGGACCGGAACTCCTTCAAAAGTGTTGCAAAAGTATCTTTTTTTTTAAAAACCACAAGCGATTTTGATAAAAACCATGGAAAGATTGCGAAAGTATAAGGGAAGGGGAGGCGATTACTTGCGGTGATCCCTGTTCTTTTGATGGTTTGCGCTGCAAAATTGTCCATAAAACAAATTAATTTGTCGGTGTTGAATGTGGGTCAATGCATATATTTTCAAGGGAAAGCAGGACTATCTGATGGTTGATGCCGGATTCGGAAACGACAATTTCCTGTCAGGACTCAAAAAATTAGGAATAGCTCCTGCAAAGATTTCCACCATTCTTCTCACTCACACAGATGGCGACCATACCGGTTCCATGAGCCTTTTCAAGAATCCGAAGATTTATATTCATAAAGATGAAGAACAGATGATCAGCGGGCAAACCGCCAAGATGGGTTCGTTCAAAACAAAATGGAAATATGGTCCCTATCTGCTTTTCAACAGCAATGATACACTTTCTATTGACGGAGTAAAAATCAGAATCATCCATATTTCGGGACATACTGCCGGTTCAGTATATTTACCTTGGGATAATTAAGAATTAATCTTTCCTGATTACCGTATTTCTGGTTATTCCCAATCGATCAAATCATTGCTCCAGACAATTTCTATGGAGGCATTTCTACTTGCCTGAAGGAATTCCCATTTTTAAAGTTAAAACTCCCCCCTTTACCAGATCATTGTGGTTGATACTTATTGAACTGACCGGCTTGCCATTCAAATCCGCGGAAAGAATGTACCTGTTTTTGTCGCTGTTGCCTATGGTTTTAATAGTCAGCGACTTGCCGGGATAGTATTTTGGATTGAGTTCAATCTTTATCTGATCGAAGAGCGGGCTTCCGATCTGGTAAACCGGATTGGCCTCGGTGCCACCATTCATCTGGAACAACCCAATTTTGTAGAGAACGGCGAGGGTTCCCATCAGCCCTTGGTCTTCATCGCCATTGTAACCGGTGGAAGGGGAGAGCCCGGCGAAGGCGGTATTGACAACCTCCCTCGACCAATACTGGCTTAGTTCGGGTTTCCCCAATAAACTGAAAACAAAAGCAGTCTGGATAGAAGGCTCGTTCCCGTAGTTGATTGGAATCCTGCTATATTTTTCCTGAAGCTCCTTGTCATGCGACTTTCCGGAGGTGAATCCCAGCTCCTTAGCTGCAACAAAGCATTGCTCCAATTTTTTAATGGCAGCCTCATTACCACCCATCAGTTTTGCCAGTCCGGGCAAGTCGTGTGGCACGAACCAGGTCGATTGGGCGGAATTTGCTTCGATGAAACCGTTGTTCGCCTGGTATGGATCGAATGGGGTCTTCCATTTCCCATCCATATTTTTCGGACGGATCCATCCCGTTTCAGGATCGTACAGGTTCTTATAGTTTTGGGAACGTTTGATGAAATAGTTGTAATCATCTGCATGTCCGAGCGCCTTTGCCATTTGCGCAAGGGTCCAGTCCTGATAAGCATATTCGAGCGTCATTCCGGCTCCGTCCTGATGGAACCCGTCATTCTTATCCGGGATCGGATAGGGGACATATCCCTTTGCAATGTAGTATTTCAGTCCGCCGCCTACTGCCGTTTTAAACTCATAACCTGCCCTTTCCATGATTCCGCCGGGCATATGGTTCTTTTTCAAAGCCTGGTAAATCTCCTCGCCATTTTCTTTTACGATTCCTTTCTGCCAGGCGCTGACGATGAACGGAGTGGTGGAGGCGCCTGTCATAACGAAGGTGTAATTGCCGCCGGCCGGACCACGCGGGATCATACCGCCATCATGGTAATACTGCATCATCGAATGAACAAACTCTTCGGCTATTTCAGGATAAACCAGGTCCCACAAAGTGTTCAGCGTCCATTGGGCACCCCAGAAGGCATCGAAATTGAACTGGTTAAAGAGGGGTTTTCCTGTTTTGTCGCACGGGATTTGCTTTACCCTGAATTTGTCGCCCGTATTGTCGGGATAGGCACCGTTCGAGTCGCTGATGGTCCTTCGTCCCAGAATGGAATGGTAAAGATCGGTGTAGAAACGCTGTTGCTGCACTTTTGTTCCGCCTTCGATCAGGATTCGCGATAACATCCGGTTCCATTCTTCCTGGGATTCATTGACAACCCTGTCAAAATCCCAATGGGGCAACTCGGCCTTGAGGTTGAGTCCTGCATTCACTTCCGAGGTATAGGATAAGGCTGCTTTCATCAGCAATTCCCTGTTTGCGGGCAAATTGAAACAGATCAGATAGTTTCCTGTTTTTGGGTCTTTTTCGATGGAAGTGATATCCGAATTGAAGTCAATCTGAAAGAAAACGTTGAAATCCTTCGGTCTCCGGCGTGTGGCGGCATTGACTACACTGCCCTTCAGACTCCGCGGACCAGTTTTTTCCAGGGTACCATCTTTGTTGATGCAGGGACCGATTTCGCCGTTGAGGTAAATCAGAACGGCCGGAGAGGATTTTGAAGGGAATTTGTAGCGGTGAAACCCGACCCTCGAGGTTGCGGTCATCTCGGCATTTACCGAATAGCGGTCGAGCAGGACTGCATGGTACCCTGGTTTGACCGTCTCGTTGGCATGAGAAAACGTTGATGAAAAATCAGTAAAAAGGGCTTCTTTGTTGGTTGAGGGAATGGTTACAGGCATGACTAGCAGTCCGGAAATCTGCCATTCGTGCAGGTGACTGAAACCCCTTATTGTATCTACCTCATAATGGTATCCGCTGCCCCAGTCGCCGTTGATACGGTTATCCGGACAAAGGTTAACCATGCCGAATGGCCGGCTGGCGGAAGAGAAAAATATCCAGCGGGAGTTCTCGCTATCCAACAGCGGATAGACCAAATCTACCGGACGAAGACTTTTTTGGGCAGCGCCCGAAAAAGAAGATATCACCCATAACAGAGTTCCGATGAACCAAATTGCCTTTTTCATTTTTATAATTTTTATAATTAATAATTTACGAGTTGATCAGTTACGGCTTCGTCCTGTTTCCTGATATTTTTTGAGAATATCGCTCAGTTCCTTCACCTTATCAGGAAACTGCAACCAGAGATTTTTGGTTTCGGCGATATCATCCTTGAGATTGTAAAGCTGACCGGCCGCTTCCCCTGGTTTTGGCTGCACAAGCTCGGGCTTGGAAAAGCCACCGGATCCCAATCCAAGGATCAGTTTCCAGTCTCCCTTCCGGACGATAAAATAACCTCTCGAAGAGTGCTGGATCAGCGCTTCCGGTCCGACATAATCACTGTTTTTCCCAAGGAGTAAAGGCAGGATGCTGAAGCTGTCCTCTCCTTCATTGGTTGCCAGTTTCTTGCTTACAATATCAGAGCAGGTTGCCAGCAAGCCAGTCAGATTAATGGTTTCGTCACAGACGCTGCCGGCTTTGATTTTAGGGGGCCACCTGACGATAAGCGGGATCCTGTGTCCTCCCTCGAATGCATCGGCCTTCATGCCGCGGTAGATGTAAGCCGCATGATGGTCAAACCTGTCAATAAATTCCGTATGCCAGAACGGGCCATTGTCGCTTGCAAAGAATACGATGGTGTTATCATCGAGTCCCATTTCGCTGAGAGCCTGCAAAACCTTGCCGACTTCAGCATCCACCATGTTCACGAAGTCGCCGTATTCTCCGGCTTTCGAACTACCCCTAAATGCTTTGGAAGGAAGCCAGGGCGTGTGTGGAGATGGAAATGGGAGGTAAAGGAAAAATGGCTTTTTGGAGGATGATTGCTTTTTGATAAAGGAGATTGCCTTCTCCGAAAATGTGGGTGTTACCTGTTCAAATTCGAAACCTTTTGCCATCAAACCGGGTCGCCAGAATGCACCTGAAGTGCCGTTGGCCGGATTGCTGCCGGGAGTCTTATCTGTCAGCGGAGAGGAAAGCTGATCATTTTCCAGGTAACAATAGGGTGGCATATCAAGCGATGCAGGAAGGATGAAAGAATAATCAAAACCGTGCTTCAGTGGCCCGTCAGTTGGCGGAACCGAAAAATCAAGGTTGGCCGTATCGATGGTTTCGATGATGGCGGAATTCTCGTCGATGGGCTTTTTCGGCTCACTGGTTTTGCTTCCCTGATTCCGGACCCAGTCGAGACCGAGATGCCATTTCCCGACTACTGCGGTTGTGTATCCGTTGTTTTTCAGGAAGGAGGCAACCGTTGTCCTGTCGTTTTCGATCAAAGACCGGCTGTATCCGTTCAGGACGCCTGATTTTAAAGGGGTCCTCCAGCTGTAGCGCCCGGTCAGGATACCATACCTGGAAGGAGTGCAAACCGCTGATGTTGAGTGGGCATCCGTAAACCGGATACCCTGTGAGGCCAGACGATCAAGATTGGGTGTGCTTGTTTTTGCCTGCGGATTGTATGCCGTTACATCTCCGTAACCCAGATCGTCGGTCAGGATGTAAACGATATTCGGAAGCCTGTTTTCGTGTTTGGACTGCTTGTCATTTTTGCCCTGGCTGAAAGCGAGAACCGGAGTAGAAAGCATCAATAATAGAATAGAATTTGGAGTATTCATAGTTTCAAGTTAATCCCCTGCCGGGCAAAATTAATTTAGTTTGTTAATTAATAATTGATTCGTTCTTGTTTGATCAGCAATTGTGATCCGGTATATTTGGTTTTGTTTTTCAATATAGATATCCGCCGGATGGTTCAGTTTCAATATAATGACGCCATTCTTCCTCACTTCCCTCAACCCGGTCCCGGTAATTTTTTTAAGTCCATTCCCAGAATCGGCTGAAATGGCAAAAAACCCGCAGTAATCAGCAGAATATACGTCCCCATTCACATTGATTTCAGATGTTTTTGAACTGTTGTTTCTCAGTGATTTGATATCCGTGAAAACATAGGAACCGTCTTCATTTTTGCATCCTCCGACGATTGCGTTTTTATGTATTCCCAGATTGGAAAGCTTCCGGACAGAAAATTCCTTTTCGATGGATTTGGTCCGGATATTATTCATCCTGCCTGTAATGTCATTCCCTTCAAAATCATATGAGGCTTGTCCTTCCATCATTAATTTTCCACCTTTGTTCACATATTCCTCCAGAAATTTCAGTGTTGATTCTTTTGAATACTGTGGATAAAGAAAGACGATTGCATCGAATTTGTGTCCACAGAGAACCGGCTTTCCAACTGAATCAAGTCTTAGTTTTCCGCTGGATATCAGATCGGTTGGCACGAGTGCATTCAGGTAGCCTGCTTCCCAGATTTTAACCGACTTTTCTTCAATTTTAAGCCGGTCGTTTATGTCATAACTGCCGCGGTCCGCATTGTCAGGATACCAGTTCTGGAGTGCTTCATTCCCAAAAATTACGAGCAGTTTAATCTCAGGCAGGGAAGGGTTGAACCTGTTCATCAGCCGGGAACAATTTTCGACGGGATTGATGGCTTCAACAGCTTCAGGCTGTTCCAGTCCCATGCCCCATTGCCTGTCGTTGAAGGCGTGGTAAAAGGTACGGATTCCGTATCGCAGATCGGTCAGTGTCTTTTTGGTAAAACGTTTGATATTGGCATCATAGTACATGTTGTACATGGCTCTGGCCGGGTAGGACATGGCAATTCCCATCTGGGTGGGTGTCGGGGTTTTCTCGTCAGTAAAGCCGTATTCGCGCGGAATCGACCACCATTTCAACCCCGTCGCCCAGATTTCATCGTTGATCAGCGAGTTGTGGAAAGTGTTGTGGGCAGCGATGAAGCAATTTGGCCCATAAACCTCTTTCCCCCTTTTGTACATGGCATCTTCGACATGCATCGGGCCTTGCCTCATCAGGTCCATGTATGCGTTGATGGCTTTCATCCTGATTTCCGGCTTTCCCTCAGGAGCGTAACGCATACTGAACAATGTCTGTGAAGCCTTCTCCCCGGTAACTCTTTCCAGTTCTCCTGCCATCGGAAGCGAGTAACTGCGGAGCCTGAAATTGCCCGGTTTAAACCTCATCTTCCAGGGGGGCATGATTTGTGCATTTCCATATTCATCGAGCATGACACCATCAAAAGGAATATCGGAATACGCGTCGATGAATCTGATTACTCCGTTTGCAGCTTCGCGGCTATGATTGCTCAATCTGTTGTAATAAAATTCCGCCATCACATAAGCTGTATAGCCGCTCATTTCCTTCCCGGCATTGATATTTACCTGAACCGTTTGATCTTTTACCGAAAAATTGAAATCCGAAATAACCTTGCAGGAAGCGGAGTCATAAAAACCGGTCCCGGTTTTTTTAAAAGCATAGATCTTAAACACCTCTTTTTTGAATGAACTATGGGAACGGACAAGATTCGCATTCAATGAACATGAACCTTTTCCTGATCTGTCAAGTGTTGTTTCGGCTTCTGCAATAAAACGTTCGGTGCTTTCTTCCGGAATCCGGTTTTCGCCGGCAACCTGTGCCCGGTATCCGATTTTTATATTCCGTTTGTGTGCCTGAGAAACTATTTGCTCAAGTACCGGATGCATTTTTTCCACATTACCAAAACTGGGTCCGTTACGGGCATCCAGGAAGATAAAATCGAACGGACTCTTATCGATCATGTTTTCGAGGAAAGGAATATACTTCCCGTTTTCGAGTATTTCAGGAGTCAGAAACCAATAGGCAACCTGGGGATAGTTCGAATTTTCGAATTTCGGAATGTATTCAACAGTTGTATTTGGTTGTGAGAATACAAGTGAAGGAATGGAAACAAATAGAAATAAAATAGAAATTATCAGAAATTTTTTCATTTTTTCGTTATTTTAAATCCCCACTTATCAACGGCCATTTGTCGAAATCACGATCGAGCAACTGTCCGTCAGCAGAAATTATTGTCCATTTATCTTTTGGAGCGTCTAAATCATAAGTAATCCTGCTTCCTCCCGGAAATTGGAAGGTCGTTTTCAGTAGATTGGCCTCCGGATTGCTTTTGAGCAATTCATCAGCCAGATCAGCTGGTTTCCGGTTCCTGAAAACCGAAATTATTCCAAGTTTCGGTGTGGAATGAACTGCTACCGAGAGGCTGTCGCCCACCTTATAGATTGTCCATAAATTATTTTTCACAGCCGGTTTGAATTTGTCAGGAACAAACACGGGTCCGTTGGAGCATGCAAAATCCTTGTATACGCCCGTATTGTTCCATTTCATGAAATCTTTTCCCGGGCCTGCGAGATGAATCGTCTCCGAAAGATTTTGTGCATGGTCATCCAGAAAAAGCGTGATCGGCCGGGCCACGATGATTGAAAATTTTCCCCTGTTTACTCCACCTGCGGAAAGAAGGAACTTCTTTCCGGCAGAAAATATTTCAGGGGATGATTTGGGTCCATGGCCAAGTCTGACAA
>Ga0209125_1001906_pt1 | contig 17690 bp, 17 predicted proteins | sample BarGraIncub1131A_FD_184503 | JGI IMG/M metagenome (GOLD analysis project Ga0209125, IMG submission 184503) | Arctic peat soil microbial communities from Barrow, Alaska - Barrow Graham LP Incubations 11-31A (SPAdes) (version 2) | ecosystem: Environmental > Terrestrial > Soil > Wetlands > Peat...
GGCGAGCCGCTGGTGCGGCGCGGGATCATCGACTTTCTCAGGCGACTGGCAGCGGTTCCCGGCTTGAGGCGGCTGGTACTCACCACTAACGGCGTGCTGCTCCCCGAGATGGCGCTCCAGTTGCGCGAGGCCGGAGTGGAAGGGCTCAACATCAGCCTCGATTCCCTGAAGCCGGAGAAGTTCTCGGCCATCACCCGGGGCGGGGATCTCGCTCGGGTGCTGGCCGGGATCGCCGCCGCCGAGTCCGCCGGGTTCCAATCCATCAAGCTGAACATGGTTGTCATGCGCGGGGTCAATGACGACGAGCTGGAGGAGTTCGCCGCCCTGACCCTGGACCACCCCTGGCGGGTGCGCTTTATCGAGTACATGCCGACCCTTTCCGAGCCGGGGTGGCAGGCCGACGCGATGCCCGGCGCCGAGATCCTGGCGCGCCTGTCGCGCCGGTTCCAGATGACCGCCGAGGCCTCGGAAAACCTGGCCGGTCCGGCGCGCTACCAGCGCATCACCGGGGTAGCCGGACTGGTGGGGGTTATCACCCCGGTCTCCTGCCATTTCTGCAGCGACTGCAACCGCATCAGGATAACCTCCCGAGGACAAGCCAAAAGCTGCCTCTTCGGAGCCGGGGCCATCGACCTGCGGCCCATGCTGGCTGACGGCGACGATGTCAGGCTCCGCGAGATCCTGCGCCGGACCGTGGCCGAAAAGCCGGACCGGCATCAACTCGCCAAGGAGAGCGGCACCCAGGGACAGGTTGCCATGGCCAGGATCGGGGGATGACGGTGCAGCCGGGGCAATTTGCAACGGCCTGCCAAAACCGGAGGGGTCAACGGCTCTTTTTTGGGCAGTCGCCGCCTGCCGGTAGCCGGTGTCCTGAAGGCGCTCTCCGTGGTGCTGACCATCGCAGGCTATAAGCTGCTATTCGTGTAAACCCGCGCAAATAATCCCGACCCGATAGCTTCAAAAAATCAGAACCCGCATGATGTACCTACTCCCTTCCATATCCCAACCGGCAGTCTCCAAGGCGTTTCCCTATCTTGATGCATGAGTAGGCGGTGATATACTCATAAACATAAATATTATTTCATTAACAATCCAGATCCGCCATTGGCAAGAACGGTGTGACGGACCGAATCGGCACGAGGGGTAATATCCCGTGGAAGGTAACCACCGTTGCATAGGGATGAGAGAGATCGGGGTCATCGTGGAGGTCCACGGTCCGGTGGTGAACATCCGCTGCGCCCCGCTCCCCCCGCTCCAGCAGGCGCTGGTGACCGGAATCGGCGACTCCGCCTACACCTTCGAGGTCTACCAGCACCTGGACCGGGAGCATCTTCGCGCCATCACCCTGGAGCACCCGGCGGGCCTCAGGCGTGGCATGGCGGTCTACGATACCGGCGCGCCGCTCCGGGTGCCGGTCTCCCCCGCGATCCTCGGACGGCTGCTTAACGTCTTCGGCGCGCCGCTGGATGGCGCCCCTCCCCTGGAGACGACCGAGTTCCGCAGCATCCACGCTACTCCCACACCGCTTCACGAGACCGTCCCCGCCAGCGGCATCCTGGAGACCGGCATCAAGGTCATCGACCTCCTCTGCCCCTTCGTCCGCGGTGGCAAAACCGGACTCTTTGGCGGTGCCGGCGTCGGCAAGACGGTGCTCATCATGGAGTTCATGCATGCCATCGTCGCCCTGCACCGGGGGGTGTCGGTCTTCGCCGGTGTGGGAGAGCGGATCCGCGAGGGACACGAGCTCTGGCATGGGATGCTTGAGGCCGGGGTGATGCCCCAGACCCTCATGGTGCTCGGCCAGATGGACGAATCGCCGGGAGTCCGGTTCCGGGCTGGGCTCGCCGCCCTGACCTACGCCGAATACCTGCGCGACACCATGGGGAAGGAGGTGCTCTTCCTGATGGACAACGTCTTCCGCTTCGTCCAGGCGGGGAGCGAGATCTCGGGGCTGCTCGGGCGCATTCCGGCCACCGTCGGCTACCAGCCGACCCTGATGAGCGAGGTGGCGGAGCTGGAGGACCGGATCATTTCCACCAGCCGCGGCTCCATCACCTCGGTTCAGGCGGTGTATGTGCCGGCCGACGACATGAGCGACCCGGCGGTCAACGCCATCCTCGGGCACCTGGACTCCCAGGTGGTGCTCTCCCGGAGCCAGGCGGGAAAAGGAATCTACCCGGCGGTGGACCCGCTCCTGTCGACCACGAGCCTCCGGGACCGACGGACCATCGGCGACCGTCATTACCAGGCGGCCGAAGGGGTGCGGCAACACCTGGCCCGCTACCGGGAACTTGAGGATGTCATCACCATGCTCGGCATCCAGGAGCTGTCCCAGGCGGACCGGCTGATCGTTCAGCGCGCCCGGAGGCTCCAGCGCTACCTGACCCAGCCGTTTCATGTGACAGCCGAGCAGAGCGGCATCAAGGGGGTCTCCGTTGCGCTCGACGAAACCCTGGGCGACTGCGAAGGGTTCCTGGCCGGAGTTTTCGACGAACTTCCCGAGGAGGAGTGCTACATGCGCGGCGGGATGAAGGGGGCACGCGGGTGAACGCATTCTCCATGCTTCTCCAGGATGCCACGCACTCGGAGCGCTTCGACGGGGTCACCTCCTTCGTGGGGGAGGACTCGTCCGGCAGCTTCGGCATTCTTCCCGGTCACGGGCGGATCTTGACCATGCTCGGCTTCGGGTTGGCGCGCTTCCGCCCCCTGGATGGTGCCTGGAGCTATATCGCGCTCCCCGGCGCAGTGCTCTCCTTTGCCGACAACGAGCTTGTCATCAGCACCCGCCGCTACATCTGGGGCAGCGATTACCGGCGCATCGGCCTGGCGCTAGACGAGGAGTTGCGACGCGAGGAGGAGGATCTGGGCGCCATCAGGGAAAGCCTGCGCCGCCTGGAAGAAGAGATGCTCAAAAGCCTCTGGAATCTGGAACGCGGCAAGTGAGGGTCCCATGAAAAACCACGAAAAGCTCAAGGACCGGGTAAGCGAGCAGGCCCGGCGCCTGGACAAGGCAGAACGGGAACGGCCGACGGTGATCGGCCAGACCATTTTTCTCGGCACCCTGGGACTCCTCATGGTCCTGCCGATGGTGGGCGGCGCCTACCTTGGGCGCTGGCTCGACGGCATGGTGCAAGGGTATTCCATGCGCTGGACCCTTTCCCTGCTCTTCCTCGGCATCGTCATCGGCGCTACCAATGTCTACCTGTTCCTGAAGAGGTGAGCGATGGAAACCGCTTCCCTGGTCGTCATGCAATTTGGTCCCCTGGCGATCACCCGCACCGTGGTTACCACCTGGGGGATCATGTTCCTCATGGCCGCCGTTTCCTGGCAGATCGGGCGGCGGCTTGGCCCCGAACCCGATCAACCCCAGGCGGCGGCCGAGGGGGTGGTGACGGCGCTGGTCGACTCGGTGCGCGCCGTTCTCCCCGACCACTTCGAACCGGTGTTTCCCTTTGTCGCCACCCTCTGGCTCTTCATCGGCCTGGCCAACCTGAGCAGCCTGATCCCCGGCGTCCATGCGCCGACCGGCGACCTGTCGGCAACCGCCGCCCTGGCGGTGCTGACTTTCCTGTCGGTGCACTGGTTCGGGGTGCGCATCGACGGGGTGCGGGACTACCTGCGTCACTACCTGACGCCGAGCCCCATCCTGCTCCCCTTTCACCTGATCGGCGAACTGACCCGCACCCTGGCCCTGGGCATCCGTCTTTTCGGCAACATGATGAGCCTGGAGATGGCGGCGATCCTGGTGCTGCTGGTGGCCGGTCTGCTGGTGCCGGTGCCGATCCTGATGCTCCACATCGTCGAAGCCCTGGTGCAGGCGTACATCTTCGGCATGCTGGCGCTCGTCTATATCGCGGGAGGTATCCGCGGCGTCGGATCCAACCGTAGTACCGAGGAAAGGAGCCCTCAATGACCTCACTTACCTGGATCGTTCTCGCCTCGACCGTCGGCGCCCTGGTGGCCATGGCCATCGGCATCATCTCCCCGGCCCAGGCCATGGGCCGGGCCATCAGCACCGCCCTGGAATCGCTGGCCCGCCAGCCCGAGGCGGAAAAAGCAATCTCGCGCACCCTCTTCATCGGCCTGGCCATGATCGAATCACTGGCCATCTACTGCCTGGTGGTGGTGCTGATCGTCCTGTTCCGCAACCCGCTGCTGGAATATCTGCTCAAGTAGCGCGGGACGCGAGTCCCTCGAAAGGATAGGTCATGGAACTGGATTGGACCACATTTCTCCTGGAGATCGCCAACTTCCTGATCCTGGTCTGGATCATGAACCGCCTCCTCTACAGGCCGGTCATGAACGCCATCGCCGCCAGACAGGAGGGTCTGGCGCGGACGGCGGCCGAGGCCAAGCGGCTGCGGGAGGATGCGGCGCAACTGGAAGTCCGCTACCGCTCCCGGCTGACCGAATGGGAGCAGGAAAAGGAAGGGTTGCGCAAGGTGATGCTCCTTGAGTTGGGCGCCGACCGTACCCGGCTGGAAAGCGACCTCCAAGCCTCCCTGGAAAAGGAGCGCGACAAGGCGCGCGCGGTCCGGGAAAAGGAAATGCGCGACAGCCTCCGGGAAATGGAGCAACTCGCTCTTGGCCAGGGGGGCCGCTTCGTAACCCGGCTTCTGGAAAAAGTGACCACCCCGGAACTGGAAGGGCGGCTCCTGGAGCTTTTTCTCTCGACCTTGCCGACCTTGCCGGCCGAGCGGCTTCGGGCCATTAGGGATGCGCTCGGTGAACCTGGTGTCACCGTTCGGGCGGCAAGCGCTTTCGTCTGTCCGGAGGATCGGCGCGCGGAGATCCGCCGGCTGCTCTCGGAGATCTGCGGTTACCAGGGGGAGGTGGAATTTGTCGAGGAGCCGGCGCTTATCGCCGGCATGCAGTTGAGCGCCGGTCCCTGGATTCTGGATGCTTCCCTGCGCGGCGAACTGGGCTTTTTCACGGAGGCGGCGCACCATGGCGACTCCGACGCCTGACCACAGCTCAGCGCTGGCGAACCAGGCCCGTTGGCTCGCGGGATACCGGCCGGCGCTCCGGGTGACCGAACGGGGCTGCATCGTCTCCATCGGCGACGGCATCGTCTGGGTGAAGTGCCTCCCCTCCGCCGCCCTGGAGGAGATCATTCGCTTTGAGGACGGCAGCCGAGCCCTGGTGTTCCAGCTCACCCGCGACCTGGTCGGAGCGGTGCTCCTGCAGCAAAACGAAGGCCTGACCTCCGGGACCGCGGCCTATCTCTCCGGGCGGGGGCTGACCATTGCAACCGGAGATCCGCTGCTGGGCCGGGTCATCGACCCTCTGGGCACCCCCCTAGACGGTCTCGCCGTTCCGGACGCCCCGTTTCGCCGACCCATCTTCGCGCCCTCGCCCCCGATAACCGAGCGCGATTTCGTCTCCCGCCCCCTCTATACCGGCACCACCATCGTCGACACCATGATCCCCATCGGGCGCGGGCAGCGGCAGTTGATTATCGGCGGAAGCGGTACCGGCAAGAGTTCCCTCGCAGTCGACGCCGTGCTGAGCCAGATGGACCAGGGGGTGCGCTGCGTCTATGTACTCATCGGCCAGAAGAGGTCCAAGGTCGTCTCCATCATCGAAACTCTCCGCGCCGCCAACGCCCTTGCCTATACCACGGTCGTGGTTGCCGAGGCGAGCACCCTTCCCGGCCTGAAATACCTGGCCCCCTTTGCCGGATGCGCGCTGGCCGAGGAGTGGATGCACCGGGGGATGGATACCCTGGTAGTTTACGATGACCTCACCCTGCACGCCCAAACCTACCGGGAGCTTTCCCTGCTGCTGCGGCGCCCCCCCGGGCGGGAAGCCTATCCCGGGGACATTTTCTTCCTGCACGCCCGCCTGCTGGAGCGCTCCACCTGTCTCGCCGGAGCCGGCGGCGGCGGGAGCATGACGGCTCTGCCAATCATCGAGATCCAGCAGGGGGAGATCTCCGCCTACATCCCGACCAACCTGATCTCCATAACCGACGGCCAGATCTACCTGGACCAGGAGCTCTTCGCCGCCGGATTCCTCCCCGCCGTCGATGTCACCCGCTCCGTCTCCCGCATCGGCGGCAAGGCGCAGCACGGGCGGATCAAGGAGGCCGCCGGCCGGATGAAACTCGACTACCTCCAGTTCCTGGAGCTGGAACTGTTCACCCGCTTCGGCTCCCGGCTTGAGGCGTCCATGGAGGCGAAGATCCGGCGCGGACGGCTGCTGCGCGAGATTCTCCGCCAGGAACGGATGGCGCCCTTGCCGGCCGAGTTCCAGGCGGCCTGGCTCACGGCGTTCAACGAAGGTTTCCTGGACAAGCTGTCGCCGGCGGAGATTCCCCCGATGCTGCGACTCCTTGAAACAGGGGCCAGGTCCGGGCGACTCTCCCTTGACGACCAACAGAACGCATGGCGGGAGACGGTCGCGGCCTGGCTCGGAAGGGAGGAGACCGGTGGGGAAACGAACTGACATCGACCGGCGACTGCGCACCCTGACGGACATAAGCGCCATCCTGCGCGTGATGCGGACCCTGGCGATCATGGAGACGGGAAAACTCTCCCGCTTCCTCGCGGCCCAAAGCCAGGTGGTTGCCAGCATGGAGGAGGCCGCCGCCGATTTCCTGCGGTTCCATCCCGAAGTGGTCACCCCGGCCGAAAGCGTCGTGACGGTCCGGCTCATGATCGGCTCCGAGCGGGGATTCTGCGGCGACTTCAATGAACTGGTCCTTCGTGCCCAGGCGAAGCTCCCGCCCGATCCCGCCTCCCCCGATCCCGTCCTGATGGCGGTAGGCTCGCGGCTGGGCAGCAAGATTCCCCCGAAAACAGTGGACATTCCCCTGGCCGGGGCATGCACGGTCGAGGAGGTGCCGTCGGTCATCAGCCGGGTAATCGAGGAGTTGAACGGCCTGACCGTAAAGGGCGCCCTCTGCCTGACCGTGCTCAGCCACGGGAAGGAAGACGGGGAGGTTGCGACCCGCACCCTGCAGCCTTTCCCCGCCGATGCTAAACCGACCAGTCGTCATTCCCAGGCACCGATTCTGAACCTCCCCCCCGCCGAGTTTTACTCCGAGCTGGCGGGACACTACCTCTTCGCGGCCCTGCACGAGATGTTCTACCAATCGCTCATGGCCGAGAACCGACAACGACAGCTCCATATCGACAACGCGGCGCGCCGCATGGATCAGAAAATTGTCGGTCTCAACCTGAAGAAAAACGTGCTGCGCCAGGAGGAGATCATCGAGGAGATAGAAATACTCATGCTGAGCGTCGAACCCTATTTTCAAAGTATCAGCTCCGTCGACCATCCAAACAGGCAGCGACCCGTTAAGAGCCTGCCGCACCTGGCGGCGCGTTCTCGGACAGAAAATGTTTGACAAACCGTAGGTAACGGACTATATGACTATACAGTCATCCACCGGAGAGGAACTATGAGAGAACTTGTCGAACTGCGCGCTGAAATCCTGAAAGCCCTGGGGCAACCTACCCGACTGAAGATCATCGACTTTCTCCGCGACGGCGAGCGCTGCGTCTGCGAGATCTTTCCCGCCATCGGCGAGGAGCAGTCCAACACCTCCCGCCACCTGAACATGATGCTCGCCGCCGGCGTGCTCTCCCGCCGCAAGGATGGGCTGAAAATCTACTACGCCATCAAGCATCCCGAAGTCCTTGAGGTCATGGATATTGTCACGGGTATCGTGAAACTGGAGATATACGGACGGCACGACCTTTTGAAGGCGATATGAAGGTACCTCGGTATTTTTTTGCCTCATTAAGTGAGTGGTCAATCAGACGCTCATGGAGTGTCCCATGCTGAAAAGTTTTGCCGACTACCTCGTCTTCACCCTGATCGGCCTGGTCCCCGGTTCCCGTTCCGGCGAGGCGCTCGATTTCTTCATCTACGACACCATCAAGATATTTCTCCTGCTGAGCGTCATCATCTTCATCGTGGCGGTCATCCGTTCCTCGTTTCCTCCGGAAAAGACCAAGCGGATGCTTTCCCACAAGCGGGAATACCTCGGCAATATCATGGCCGCGCTGCTGGGGATCGTCACCCCCTTCTGCTCCTGCTCGGCCGTGCCGCTCTTCATCGGTTTCGTCGAGTCCGGCGTTCCGTTGGGGGTGACCTTCTCCTTCCTGATCTCCTCCCCCATGGTGAACGAGGTGGCGCTGATCATGCTCTGGGGGCTCTTCGGCTGGAAGATCGCCCTGATCTACATCGGCTCCGGGCTGCTGGTGGCCATTGTCGCCGGCATCGTCATCGGAAAGCTGAGGATGGAGCGCTACGTCCAGGATTATGTCTGGAAGATGCAGGTAGGCAACACCGGGATCACGGTCATGACCTTCCGCAAAAAGCTCGCCTATGCCCGGGAGTACACCCTGGGACTGCTGAAAAAAATCTGGCCCTACGTGGTGGTCGGCGTCGGCCTGGGCGCCTTCATCCACGGGTATGTGCCGGCTGACTTTCTGGCCCGCTGGGCCGGACCGGACAATATCTTCGCCGTGCCGGTGGCGGTGGCGCTGGGTGTGCCGCTCTACAGCAACGCCGCCGGGGTGATTCCCATCGTCCATGCCCTTATGGAAAAGGGGATGGCCATCGGCACGGTGCTCGCCTTCATGATGGCGGTGACGGCCCTGTCGGTCCCGGAGGCGATCATCCTCAGCAACGTGCTAAAAAAACCGCTGCTGGCCACCTTTTTCGGCATCGTGGCAACGGCCATTGTCATCGTCGGATATCTGTTCAACGCAATTTTATAAACGTTTAGCCGGGTGCCTAGAGGCACCCAGCCTAACGCTCGGAAGTCTATCTAGGGAAAAGGAGAGCTACTATGAAGATCGAAATTCTCGGAACAGGCTGCGCTAACTGCAAGACGCTCTACGCCAATACCATGAAGGCCCTGGAAGAGAGCGGGAAATCCGCCGAGGTGGTGAAGGTGGAGGATATCCCCTCCATCATGAAATACGGCGTCATGAGTACGCCGGCCCTGGTGATCGACGGTCAGGTGAAGTGTTCCGGCAGGCTCGCCTCGGTGGTCGAAATCATGGGGCTTCTGTAACGGGGAGAAAACAGTCATGACTTTTCTGAACCTCGTCCTCGCACTCCTGGCGCTCGTCACCGTCCTGGCACTGCTGTTCGGACTCTACGTCATGCGGAACATGTTCCTACCCACCAGGGGCAAACGGATTGGGCCCTACCTCCACCCGACCCAGGCGCTTTTGGTGATGGATATCCAGGAAAGCGGGAGCAGCAACCGGCCGCCCCTTCCCCTCTCCAGCTCCACTCCGCTGGGAGCAATGATCGCCGCGGCAAACAGGGCCATCGACCGGTTCGACCAGGCCGGGTTGGAGGTCGCCTATATCCGGCAGGTCTTTGGCAATGACCTCGTCACCCGGCTCCATGGCGGGCGCATACTGGCGGGGCGGCTGGAACCGCGCATCGACCGCCGTGTCAGGATCGTCAACGGCAATGACTTCAAAAAGAACCGAACCGATGCCTTCGCCAACCCGGATCTTGAACGGTTCCTTATCGACCGTCAGGTGGATGAACTGTACCTGGTGGGTCTGGATGCTGCGTTCTGCGTATATTACACGGCGCTCGGCGCGCTCAATCGGGGTTACCGGGTCACGGTGCTGGAGGATGCCGTGCTGACCGGGCGCGACATGAACAAGGTGCTGGAGCGCTACCGTCGCAAAGATATCAGGGTCATGAACAGCCGTGAACTGAGCGAAATTTCTTGCCGCGCCAAAGAGGAATAAATCACCCGGGCCAGGGCCCCGTAATCGGCCCGCAAGGAATCACGGCGCCGACCACCGGCCTTGCCGAAAAATGAAAAGAGGAGTACCCATGAAACAGCTTATCGTCTCGCTCGCCTTCACCCTGATCCTCGCCGCGACCGCCCACGCCGAGCTCCCCTCGGCAACGGCGGCGGTCGTCCAGCAGTCCCTATCCTCCGGCAGGCCGACGGTCATCGACCTGGGTGCCCGCAGTTGCATACCCTGCAAGAAGATGGCGCCGATTCTGGAATCGCTCTCCAAGGAGTACCGGGGCAAGGCCGGCGTCCTGTTCATCGACGTCCAAAGCGATCAAGCCGCCGCCCAAAAATTCCGGGTGCAGATGATTCCCACCCAGGTCTTTTTCAACGCCCAGGGGAAGGAGGTCAAGCGCCACGTCGGCTTCCTGGACAAGCCGGAACTCGTCAAGGAGCTGAAGTCGGCGGGGCTTAAGTGACCTTCCTGGACCATATCGAACAGATCGTCGCCGCCTCTCCGCTTTTCGCCTTCGGCGCGGTTTTCCTGGCGGGGGTGCTCTCCTCCGCGTCTCCCTGCGTGCTGGCCACCATCCCGCTGGTGGTCGGCTTCGTGGGAGGGTATGCAGACGGCGACCGCTGGAGAGCGTTTCGCTATTCACTGGCGTTCATCCTGGGACTGTCGCTCACCTTCACCGCCTTCGGCGCGGCCGCCGGGTTACTGGGCACCATGTTCGGCACCCTGGGCGGCTGGTGGTATCTGGCCGCGGGCTTGGTGGCCCTAGTCATGGGGGGGCAGATGATGGGACTCTACGAGATCCGCCTCCCCATCAGGCGGGAGTTCAAACCGAAACAGGGCGGCGTGGTCGGCTCCTTCATCCTGGGACTTTTCTTCGGTGTGGTCTCCTCGCCCTGCGCCACCCCGGTGCTGGTGGTGATCCTGACCTACGTGGCGACCAAGGGGGAGGCGCTCTACGGCATGGCGCTGTTATTTTGCTACGCCATCGGCCACTGCCTGCTGATGCTGCTTGCGGGGACCTTTACCGGTTTCCTGGAGGGGTTTGTCAAGGCGAGGGGGGTGGTCAACTTCTCAACTTGGGCCAAGCGGTTGGGCGGGGTGGTGGTGGCGGGAGTTGGGGCATACCTGCTCTGGCAGGCGTGATCGGGTTTGGTCGCCTGGGGCTCAGCGAAATCATTCACGGTAGCGTCCAGCGCCCCCGTGGAGACGCTCACAGCCAGTTCGGCTCCCGATCCTGGATGATCAGCGGCTCCCGGTGCCCCGGGAAAAGGGGATGTTACTCCAGGATGAAAAAGAAGGTGGCTCCCTCGCCCGGGCTGCTCTCGGCCCAGACCCGGCCGCCATGGCGCTTGACGATCCGTTTCACCGTGGCCAGGCCGATGCCGTTCCCCGCCACGTCGCTTCCGGGGATCCGCTGGAACGGCACAAAGAGCTTTCCCGCATGCGCCATGTCGAAACCCGGGCCGTTGTCACAGACAAAACAGACCGGCTTCCCTCCAAGCTCCGTCATGCCGAACTCGATGATGGTACCGACCCGGTTCACGCTGTATTTCCAGGCGTTTCCCATGAGATTATCCAGCACGATGCGGCACAGTCCCGCATCGCCATTACCCATGAGCCCTTCGCCGACCAGGAAGGTGACCCGACTCTCCGGATGCGCCACTCTTAAATCAGCGGCCACGGCTTTCGCCATCGCGCTCAGATCAAAGGTTTTTCGATGCAATCCGCCGCGCGTGACGCGGGAAAAATCGAGCAGGGAAGCGATGAGTTTTTTCATGCGCAGGGTCCCCTGATGTATTCCCTGGAGATACCCCCTGGAATTCTCATCGAGCTGGTCCTTGCAGATGCCCATAAGAATTTCTGAAAAGCCGTTGATGGTGGTCAACGGGCCGCACAAGTCATGGGAAACGGTGTAGTTGAACGCCTCCAGTTCGATGTTGGCGTGCTCCAGTTTGGCTGCCCGGGCGGCAAGATCGGCATGCAGGTTTGCCCGATCCCTTTCCGCCCGCCTGCGCGCGGAAATATCGATGATCGCTGCGCGGCACTCCTGCCCAGAAGCGCTGGAGACTGTTTCGATCTGCACGAAGAGCGGTCGCTTCCCTTTCCCCAGAAGCTCGACCTCGCAAGTCTCCCTGGTCCGGTTGGTAAAGACCTTGCCGAGAAACTCGTTGAAGGCGGGACGGGCTTCGTGGGCCACCAACAGCCCGAAGCGCCGGCCGAGCAGCAGGGAGCGCTCAACGCCGAGGAGGCTGGCGCCGGTGAGGTTCACGTCGCGGATGGCCCCATCACTGTCCAGGGTGAGATAGCCCACCGGGGCCAGGTCGTAGAGGTCGTTGTACTTTTGCCGAGCCAAATCCGCTTGGTCCCTGGCCTGGCGCAGCTCCGCGTTCTGCGTCTCCAGCTCAATCTGGTGCAGCTGCAGTTCCTGAAGCAGTCGCCGCGTTTCTTCAAGGGTTCGGGAAAGGGGCGCTGCCTTCGCTTTCAGCTGCTCGTCGGAAGCGCGGCGCAGCTCGGCGACCTCGACCGGGGAAATCTTGCCATTTTTAGTCGCATGACCTCGACCTACCGGATTCAGTGCTTGCCTTCGCCTCTCAATTCCTGAATACATGCGGATTCCTTTTCATCAAGCCTATTCCCGGTGGCCGCGCGGTCGCGGTTGCATGGCGCGACCCCAAGGCCCGGCCATTAAGGTGGAGCCTGGTATCGGCTCGCAGTTAATTTATCAGGGGTTCTCGTTGCCCGATCAGATCCCTTATGGTCTGCAACATTTCCTTCGGGAGAAAGGGTTTGGCCACAACCTTTGCTATCCCGATTTCCAGCGCCTGATGGGTGACTTTAGGTGAAATGGCGCCGGTGTTCATGATGATGGGCATTTGGGGCGCCAGTTCCAGCCCTTTCCTGGACAGTTCGAGTCCGTCCACTCCCGGCATGTTGAGATCGGTGATCATCAGGGAAAAGGTTCTTTCCCGTATCTTTTCCAGGGCCTCTTCTCCGCTCGCTGCACAGTGGGCCACATACCCGGCACTTTCCATAATGCGCTTGGTCAGCTCCAGGATTACGCCGTCATCGTCCACGATCAGTATTTCTGTCATCCGCCTCTCCGTTAACCTTTAACCTGTTGATCGATACTACCTTTGCATCGGAAGCGCGACTTCACGCCTTTCCAGATTGGATCCGCCAACTGAAGCAGGGAGCCAATAAAGGAGACAGGCTTCAAGTTCAGCCTGTCTCCCCCATTTCTAACCTGCCTTCAAGCCGGATTGCGCTTGCCCTACGGGGCAGTAATGGCTGTTGCGTTCAAGGTGACCGCCGTCTGTGCCAGCGCCCTGCCGGTCATCTTCGCCCCGGTATTGAGTGAAACCAGCGTCTGACTCAAGATGATTCCCTTGAAATCGGCAGCAGTTCCCAGGGTCGCCTGGCCGGACACCTGCCAGAAAATGTTCTTGGCCTGGGCGCCGCCCTGCAGGGTGACCATGGCGCTGTTGCTCACGCCGAGATCTCCGGCCACCTGGAAGATCCAGACATCGTTCGCGCCACCCGTAAGGGTCACGCCGACATTCGATACCGAAACTCCGGTGCCCCATTTGTAGAGGCCGGGAACCAGTGTCATCCCGCTGATATCGCCAGCGCCCAGTTCGGTAAAGTCAGGCGTGGTTCTTCCGGCGGCGTCGGTGAACGCGGTCTGCATGTCGCTTACCGCCGCGGTCATAACGGCGGGAGTAGGCGTTGCATAGTCGGACGCGTACAGTTTCCCGGTCACGACGGACGAGGTGGAAAAGGTGTTTGTGGAATCCGCGATCAGGGAAAATCCGGTTATGTAGCTCGCGGCTACCGGGCTTACTCCGATGTTCCCCACTACTGCAGTGGTTCCCGTGGTGGAAACTCCGGTTTTCGCCAGGATCACGAAGTTTCCGGCCGTGCCGAGGTTTACCGGCGCGGGACCTGCCGCGGGGCCTGTCGCGGCTGCGGCGGTGGTAAAGCTCCAGACGCGGTTACTTGCCAGCACGTTGCCGGCCAGGTCCTTGGCCCCGGTGCTGATGGTAGCGCCGTAGGTGGTGTTTGCCGCGAGATCCCTTGTCGGCGTGAAGACAGCGGTGACGCCGCTGTAGTTCACGGTGCCGGTAACCGCCTGGGTCCCTTTGCGCAGGGTGAAGGTCGAGGTGCTGACCGTTAAGGGGTCCATCGCCTCGCTGAAGGTGGCGGCGATCGGCTTGCTGACCGAGACGCCTGTGGCAAGATCGGCCGGGTTCAGGGAAGTCACGACCGGCTTGACGAGGTCAAGGACCGCGCCAGTGGTGAAGCTCCAGGCATAGTTGATTGCCAGCGCGTTGCCGGCCAGGTCGGTGGCTCCGGTGCTGATGGTGGCGGTGTAGACGCTCTTGCCGTCAAGATCGTTTGCCGGTTTAAAGACCGCGGTTACGCCGGAGTAGCTCACCGTGCCGGAAACCGGCGTGGTCCCTTTCTTCAGGGTAATGGTGGCCGCGCTAATGGTCGCGGGGTCCATCGCCTCGCTGAAAGTCGCGGTGATCTTGTTGTCGATCGCCACGCCGGTAGCTCCATTGACAGGAACTCGGGAAATCACGGTCGGCTTGGTGAGGTCGGGTGCGGCACCCGTTGTAAAACTCCAGACGAAGTCGTTAGCCAGCGCATTGCCGGCCAGATCCTTCGCCCCGGTGCTGATGGTTGCGCTGCAGGGGGTGCTGGGCGCCAGGTAGCTTGACGGTGTGAATACCGCGGTTACACCGGAGTAGGCGACACGGCCCGAGATATCCGCGTCCCCTTGCTTCAGGGTGAATGTTCTCCCGTTGATGGTCTCGGGGTCCATGGCACCGCTGAAGGTCACCGTGATCTTGCCGTCGATCGGCACACCGGCGGCACCCTTGACGGGGATGGTGGAACTCACCGTGACGGCCTTATGCGCCGCGGGGGCGTTGATGCGGGTGTTCACCATGGTAACCGAGGCATTCAGGGCCAACGCCCTCCCCTCAAGTGTGGTTACCGCGACGTTGCCGGCGGTTGAGAAGGTAGTCGCCGCGGAAGAGATTATGGTTCCCACCATGGTGCCGCCACCCGCGGCGTTAATCGTCGCGGTGGAGCCTACCTGCCAGAATACGTTCTTGGCCTGAGCGCCGTTGACCAGCAGGACACTCTGGGGAAATGCCGCCCCCGGGCCGCCCACGGTGAGCGAGGTCGCCATCTGGAAGACCCAGACCGCGTTGGGATCGCCGCCAGCGTCGAGGGTGAGATCCCCTCCCTGAATGGCGTAGGTCCCCGGAGCGGACTTGTAAATGCCGGGGGACAGGGTGCGTCCGCCGAGAGCTCCGGCGGCGCCACCCAGGGACGAGACATCGATCCCTCCGGGAAGTGCCGCGGGTGAAAGGTTGTTAAACGCGGTTTGCGCGGCGAGTGCCACGGCGGCCGAGATCTCACCCGGTGCGGAACCGGAAGGATCAGTGGCGGTATATATGGTCCCGTTCACGGTTCCGATGTTGAGCGGGGTTTCCGTATAGACATTGGCGCCCGCATCGTGGAACCCGGTCACCAGAAGCGAAGCTCCGGTGGTGCCGATATCGCCGTTTATGACCGAGAAAATCCCCTGGCTGGTGAGGCCAGCTGCGCCGCCGAAACCCGCGAACGATGCGGCCGCCCCCAGGTCGACGGGGGTGACGGGATTAACCGAGACCCCGTAGACTGTCAAGCTGCCGACAAAAACACTCAGCAGTAACATGAATACTAGGTAAATATTCTGTGCCTTGAATCTTTTCATGTAACTCTCCTTTTAGTTTGAAACCAATATCATCTGATGCAAGTTCCAGCGTTCTCCAACAGAAACCAGCGCGGGCCGACCTGGTACCGGCAAATAGAGGCATAATTTGCGCCGCTGCCAGACAACCCTTTTTTCCCTTAACTTCCTTCCCCCCGCTCCCCTCGAAGTCGTTAAAATCACCCGAACATTAGCAAATTGTCTGCCAATTGTCGGAGAAGACACATGCGCCCGGATTCATCCTTCAATAACAGGGTATTAGCTGCAGGGGAGAGGAGGTCGAAGAGGATTGCAAGGGGTGCCTGGCCACAGTATTCTGCGGAAACCTCAGAATACTGAGGGATTCGTTGTGGGAAAGCAGCCGGCATTCGGACAGTCCGAGCCAGATATTTTATCGTGGCCGGACGAGACCGAGGAAACAGGGCGCGCGCCCCAGTATCCGGGCCGGATCGCGCCGGTTTTTCCGCGCGTAGGCTACGCCTGTGCGGCGGGTAAATACGGTGTTACTCAAACCGGTTTACATAATATGCTTAGGCGCATTTATCGATTGCTGCTACATTGAAACGCTAGGGAAAGCGGACACCCTCTAGCGGAGGCAGGAAAAGTCAACCAGTCACCAAGCGTCCCGTAGAGGTTCCAGTCTCAATCCCAGCCAGCTGGAGGCGATCGGTCCCCACGGGGATTTAGGGAGGTCACCATGTCCGCCAAGGTTCTCGATCCAGCCGTTAGCAACGTCGCCGCCGACAGGGGCGAAACCATCTCCGAGGTCCGTAGCGAGGCCACCCTGCTCAAGGCTGGAGCGCTGCAGAACGCGATTTTCAACAGCGCCAACTTCTCCAGCATCGCGACGGACGCCAAGGGGGTCATCCAGATCTTCAACGTCGGCGCGGAGCGGATGCTCGGCTACTCGGCCGCCGAGGTGTTGAACCAGATCACGCCGGCCGACATTTCCGACCCCAGGGAAGTGATCGCACGCGCCGAGGAATTGAGCCTGGAGCTCGGCACCCCGATCACGCCGGGTTTCGAGGCGCTGGTGTTCAAGGCCTCGCGCGGCATCGAGGACATCTACGAGCTTACCTACATCCGCAAGGACGGCAGCCGCTTCCCTGCCGTGGTCTCGGTCACGGCCCTTCGCGACGAGCAGGACGCCATCATCGGGTATCTGCTGATCGGCACCGACAACACCGCCCGCAAGCAGGCGGAAGAGGCGCTGGTCCAGGCGGGGGCGCTGCAGAGCGCGATCTTCAACTCCGCCAACTTTTCCTCCATCGCGACCGACGCCAAGGGGGTCATCCAGATCTTCAACGTAGGCGCGGAGCGGATGCTGGGCTACACCGCGGCCGAGGTGATGAACACCATCACCCCGGCCGACATTTCCGATCCCCAGGAAGTGATCGCGCGCGCCGAGGAGTTGAGCCTGGAACTCGGCACTCCGATCACCCCCGGCTTCGAGGCGCTGGTCTTCAAGGCCTCGCGCGGCATCGAGGACATCTACGAGCTGACCTACATCCGCAAGGACGGCAGCCGCTTCCCTGCCGTGGTCTCGGTCACGGCCCTTCGCGACGAGCAGGACGCCATCATCGGGTACCTGCTGATCGGCACCGACAACACCGCACGCAAGCAGGCGGAAGAGGCGCTGGTCCAGGCGGGCGCGCTACAGAGCGCGATCTTCAACTCCGCCAACTTCTCCAGCATCGCGACCGACGCCAAGGGGGTCATCCAGATCTTCAACGTCGGCGCCGAGCGGATGCTGGGATATACCGCCGCCGAGGTGATGAACCAGATCACGCCGGCCGACATTTCCGACCCCCGGGAGGTGATCGCGCGCGCCGAGGAGTTGAGCCTGGAGCTCGGGACCCCGATCACCCCGGGTTTCGAGGCGCTGGTGTTCAAGGCCTCGCGCGGCATCGAGGACATCTACGAGCTAACCTACATCCGCAAGGACGGCAGCCGCTTCCCTGCCGTGGTCTCGGTCACGGCCCTTCGCGACGAGCAGGAGACCATCATCGGGTTCCTGCTCATCGGCACCGACAACACCGCCCGCAAGCAGGCGGAAGAGGCACTCCAGCAGGCGGGCGCGCTGCAGAGCGCGATCTTCAACTCCGCCAACTTTTCCTCCATCGCGACCGACGCCAAGGGGGTCATCCAGATCTTCAACGTCGGCGCGGAGCGGATGCTGGGCTACA
>Ga0209125_1001907_pt1 | contig 17688 bp, 16 predicted proteins | sample BarGraIncub1131A_FD_184503 | JGI IMG/M metagenome (GOLD analysis project Ga0209125, IMG submission 184503) | Arctic peat soil microbial communities from Barrow, Alaska - Barrow Graham LP Incubations 11-31A (SPAdes) (version 2) | ecosystem: Environmental > Terrestrial > Soil > Wetlands > Peat...
CGAGTCTGAGTTCCGCCGCCACCCCGCCGAGCCCCGTCGACCATCCGTCCGAGAGCCCGCCGAGTTCCGTATTCGAAGCCGCACCTGTGATCAAATCCTTGCCGGCAGATATCATTGAACCGTTTCCTTTCGTAATTACTGAGGATTCCAAAACCGCGAGCGGTTGGGATTCCCCGCACTACCCGCTACTTTTTATGTATCGTCATCCGTTCTGATATCTTTAAACATTATTTCTCCTGCGATGAAAAATTCATTTTACGTTGGTTGGCAACCGAAACCGGCAGCGTCCCGGCGCGCGAAAAGCCAACGGATAAAAAAAGGCGCCCCCTTTTTCCCGGGGGCGCCTTTGCTGTTTCGATTTTTTGTGAAAACTTCCCAGCTTTCGTTACCTGAAGTCGGCGAATTTGGAGATGACCAGGTCGCTCTCCTTGGCGCTCTTCAGGTGGCACGGGTAACAGTTCCGCGCCGGGTCGATCCCCGAGGGGCGCCCGTCGGCCGTGAAACCGGCGAACTGCCAGCCGCCGGTCTGCGGGAAGCGCTTGTCCTTTTTCATCAGCACGATCATCTTCTTCTTTCCTGGAACCGGCTTCCCCCCCTCGTCCTTGATGGCGAACTGAACCACGACGAAACTGCTCCCCTCCGGATAGGACGCGCCGGCCTTGAAGCTTTTCAGCGCCTTCTGGTCCAGGTAGGTGTAGTGGATGCCGTAAAAAAGCGACTTCTTGTCGGTCACCACCTGCTGCTTGCTGCTCTCCCACTTCTGGTACCCTTTAGGAAGCGTCCCCTTTTCCGCGGCCAGGGCAGGCATGGGCGCGAGCGCCACCAGAACGAGCAGCGCCGATGTCAATATTTTCCTCATCATTTTCCTCCCTTAAATTAAACAGGTTAAGATTAAGGTTAAGACTCAACCTCAACCTTAATCTCAACCTGCCTGTTAGTCACCTTCGCACGAAGATCTCCCGGGCCATGGCGCTGTCGATGGCGAATTCGGAGAAGCCGACCCTGAAGATGTAGGAGGGAAAGGCCTGCATGAGCAGTATCCGGTTGCCCGGCAGGACCCCCATCGCCATCAGTTTCTGCATCTTCTTGCTGTCGGCGGTCTGGATGTAGGCGATATCCCCCTCCTCGCCAGGTTTCAATTCGGTGAGCGGCACCACCCCCAGGTCCCCGCTCTTGCGTGCCTCCTCGCAGCACTCCCCGGGGGGAATGGCCTTGCCGTGGGGGCAAGTGGCAGGATGGTTCAGCATGGCACAGACCTTCGAGTCAACCCCCTCGTTCAGGAGGTGTTCGAACTGGCACGCCTTCTCGTCCCCGCTCTCGCCGCGGATGTTCAGGACATCCATCATCAGCCTCTCGGCGAGGCGGTGACGCCTGATGGTCCGGCGCCCCTCCTCGCGTCCCTCGGGACGAAAATAGAGCCGGTTCCCCTTGATCTCGATGTAGGCCTGGGAGGCCAGCTCCCCATAGGCGGGGTCCGAGGCCTCGATCACCATCCGGTCCAGTTCGGCGAAACCCCGCCCCTTTTCCTCGGACTCGATCCAGAGTGCCTCAAGTATCTCTTCCGCCTTTTCGGTAAGTTTCATAGCGTCTCCTTTTCTGTCCTTGCGCGAGATGGTATCCTGCATTGCGACCCGTGTTGATCCGGCGCGGGTCCCGCGTCATTTTTTCCCGGCAAACAGCCGCTTCAGCCTTTTCACCAGTGCCGGTTCCGGCGGGTTCTCGTAGTTGCAGCGGGGGCATTTGACCATCTTGCACCCCCCCGACATCGGGCAGTTCTTGCACCCGACGTTTCCATCTTCCTCGGCAAACACATGTCCGCAAAAACCGCACACCATGGAAACCTCGTTCAGAGTTCAGAGTTCAGAGTTCAGAGTTCAGAGTTCAGAGTTCAGGGTTCAGGGTTTAACATCGAACTTCGAACGCTGAACGCTGAACGCTGAACTGTTTTCAGTCTACAACAGCTTGGTAAGGATTAGGAAGCGGTTTAGCAGCCAGCCGCTGCCGAAGGCGAAGGTGGAGACGAAGACCCCGATGGCCAGCGCCACGTTCCAGCCACGCTCCCGTTTCATGATGAGGAACTGGGCCACGCACGGGATGAACAGGGTCAGGGTGACCGCCGCGACGGTCAGCTGCCTCGGGTTCAACAACCCCTGGGTCTGAAGGTCGTAGAGCCCGGCGGCGCCGTAATCACGCCGGAAGAAACCGAAGATGAAGGCGACCGCCGTCTCCTTGGGCAAGCCCAGGGAAGCCATGACCGGGCTCATCGCCCGCACCATGGTGCCGAAGAACCCGGTAATCTTTCCGAGCCAAAGGAGCACCGAGGCGACGACGAAGAGCGGCAGGATCTCCATGAAGTACCACTGCATGCGGGTGTAGGTCTTGGTCAGCACGTTGGAGAGCTGCGGCAGACGCATGGGGGGGATCTCCATGTAAAACATGGGAGTCTCGCCCGGAAGGATCCGGGCGGCCAGAAGCCCCACCAGAAGGAAGATCAGCAGCAGGCAGACCGACCAGACCAGGAGCGCCCCGGGCGCCTTGGAAAGAAGCGACAGGATCACACCGAGCTGGGCCGAGCAGGGGATGGCGAGAGCCAGAAGCAGCGTGGCGATCACCCGCTCCCGCACCGTCTCCAGGGTGCGGGTCACCATGGTCGCCATGGTGTCGCAGCCAAAACCGAGCACCATCGGGATGACTGCCCGGCCGGTGAGGCCGATGGTCTTGAAGACCCGGTCCACCAAGAGGGCGAGCCGGGGGAAATAGCCGCTGTCCTCCAAAAGGGAGAAAAAGAGGAAAAAGGTGGCGACGATCGGGAGGATGATCCCTACGGCATAGCGAAAACCGAGGGTGATGATGCCGTACTCGCCAATGAAGAGCTCCTGGAGCATCACCCAGGGAACCAGCCGCTGCACCACGCCGGTGATCCAGGGGTTGAAGAACTCCTTGAAACCCTTGTTCTCCAGGATATCGACCAGCGTGCCGGCGCCGAACTCGCCGACGAACTTGTAAAGCCCGAAATAAAGGACGATGAGGAGCAGCGGCACCCCGGTCACCGGGCGGACGGTCCAGCGCGACAGGCGCTCGGAGAAGGTCACCACCCGTTTCTCGGGGGCCTTGAAGGCGCCCTCGAGTATCCCCTTCACGATCTCCTTGCGCTCCATGGAAAGGTCGAGGTGGAAGGACTCCCGGCGCTCGAAACGCTTCGCCTTGACCCCGGCTTCCACCTCAACGGCACCCTCCCCCTCTGTGGCGCGCACCAGCTGGGCCACCTCGTCGTCCCCCTGCAAAAGGAGGAGTGCCAGCGACTTCTTGGAGAGGAGGTAGCTCCCCTTGAGGAGCAGGGCGATCTCGGCGATGTCTCCCTCCATGAGCCTCGAATAGCGAAAGGGGGGAGTCGCGCTGCAGGGCGAGCCGGCGATGGCGGCCCGTATCTCGGGGAGGCCGACCTTTTTCGCGGTCGCGGCGCCGATGACCGGAATGCCGAGGTGCCGGGAGAGGAGCGGTATGTCGATCACGAGCCCCATGCGGGCCGCTTCGTCCATGATGTTCACCACCAGGACCACCGGCAGTTCCGCCTCGATCAGCTGCAGCGTCATCGGGAGCATCCGCTCCAGGTTCCTCGCGTCCAAGACGTGGATCACCAGGTAGGGGCGCTCGTTCAGGAGAATCTCCCGGGCCACCCGTTCCTCCTCGGTGATCGGGAGTATGGAGTACATCCCCGGGGTGTCTATCACCTCGAACTGCTCGTCACCGATGACCGCGGTGCCGCGGGAGACCTCCACCGAGGTGCCGGGATAATTGGAGACCGTGACGTAGGCGCCGGTCAGGGCGTTGAAAAGCACGCTCTTTCCGACATTGGGATTCCCCACCAGCGCCACCTTTCTGGCACCGCTGGTTGCGACGGTTGGAGCCTCGTGGCAGGAACCTTTCTTCTTAAAAAAAACCATAATATCTACTACCCCTCTTAACGATGCACTGCCAATGAAAATCACTTTCATAGCGACGGCAAAAAAATTTCAGCGCCGCCCGCCTCCCTTGAATCGTCGCGGCTTGCACCGCGCCTTCACTTCCTGCAACCGCTGCAGAGTCCGTAAAGCTCCAGCCGGTGCCGCTCGATGAGGAAACCGCGGCTCGCCGCCACCTCGGTCTGCAGCTCCTCGATGGTCTCGTTCTTGAACTCCTCGATGCTGCCGCACCTGGTACAGACCAGATGGTCGTGGTGCTCCCCCTCCCCCACATGCTCGTAGCGGGTCTGGCCGTCGCCGAACTGCATTTCGCGCGCGATGCCCGCCTCGGCGAACAGCTTCAGGGTCCGATAGACGGTGGCATAGCCGATGTTCTGGTTTTTGGCCCGCAGCTTCAGGTAGAGTTCCTCTATGCTCAGGTGCCGGTCCGAGGCAAGGAAGCCTTCGAGGATAATGTCGCGCTGCTTGGTCGACTTCAGCCCGCGCTGAGCGATGAAGTCGGCGAAGATCTTTTTCTTGGCCCGTTTCATGGAGGCTCCTATTGAAAGTGGATGTCATAATACCGAGGGCGACGCGGACTGTCAACAGGTTTATCGCGCTCATGTCAGGCTGATAATCGATCCGAACAGGCGTAAAGCCAAACGGTCCGCCTTATCCTGCCGCCGGGAGGCGGAGGACTGGGCGGACCGTTTGGCTTAGGACTCCTTGGGGATGGATTCGGAAGGGGCGCGGGGAAATCTAGTCCAGGCAGCGGAAGACCCCGGAGCTCCAAAGGCAGCTGCCGCACGGCTCCGCGTTCAGGTAGCAATCCTGGAGAAACTCCTCCTGCTGGACCAGGTCGCAGGGTGAACTGTTGCACTCCGAGCAGGAGGGGTAGTCGTGACGCAGCACGTTTTCACGGTACTGCAGGAACTCGGCGCTGTTCCAGATATCGAGAACTTCGCGCTCCTTCACGTTTCCGAAAACCCTGGGCCGCACCGGGTGCGGCCAGCCGTTGGCAAAGGAGCGGCACTGGTGCCAGAGATGGTAGCAGGGGTGCATGGCGCCGTCCCAGGAGATGAAGGCGCTCCCCTGCTCAATAAAGTCGCAGCCCCGCATTTCCCGGCGGGCGATCTCGGGGAGCCGCAGGTCGAGACCGCTCCTGCGGGCCACCAGGCTCGCCTCCTCGAACACCTCCTGACTCTCAGCCAGCCGCGTGCCATCCATCTTGAAGAGCTTCTTCAGGTCGAGGGTGATGCCGCGCGCCCGCGCGTCCTCCTTCATGGCGGCGACGAAAGCGACGATCCGGCGCTCCTCGGAGGTTTTGCGGTAATTCCAGAGGATCTCGAAATAGCGCGCGATATCCAGACCCTTGAGGTCGGCCTTGATGCTCCAGTTCTGGAACAGCGAGATCGCGCCGTCGGTGCAGAGGTGGTAGCTGCAGAGTTCCTGGTGCGGTTCGTCGAAGGGATGCAGGTGGGAAACGATGGCGAAGCCGGCGCCGCGCGACGCGGCCCAGTCTAGCGCCGCCGGAAGTTGCGACAGATTGTCGCGCATGACGACGAATTCCACGCCGATCTCCATCTCGGGGCGCGCGCAGACCCGCTTCGCCGCAACCAGTGAGCCCAGGGCATGCTCCAGATCGAGCATCTGGCTACCGGAACGGATGGCGCCGAAGGTGGTGGCGTCGACCCCGTCCATGGAGAGGCAGATCCTGTCCACCCCCGCATCGAGCAGGGAGATGGCCCGCAGGTTGGTGAGGAGCAGGCCGTTGGACTGGAAGCCGATCCAGCTCCCTTCCCGCATCTGTTTCCTGGCCCGGCCGATGAACTGCTCCAGGCGCCTGTTCATGAGCGGCTCGCCGACCCCGTTCAAAACGAGGGCATCCAGGTTGGGGAGCGCCCCTTCCAGCGCCCCGAAGCTGGAGAGATCGAGGTCTCCCTCGCCTCCCCTGCCGCCGACGGGATTCTGCTTCATGCACATGGCGCAGCTCAGGTTGCAGCGGCTGGTGGTTTCCACGAAGAGCTTGGAGGGGTACTCCAGGAATGCGGGGCTCAGGGCCGGGCGCCCGAAGTCGGGCGCCCGAGCGGTACAGTCTTGCATGGTACCTCCTATGGCTCTTGGTTCAGGGGCAAAGTCCCTGGGCCACAACCTCGGCCAAGTCCCTTACCCGGGTCTCCCCGCCACCCAGCTCCTTCAAGCCGTCCTCCATCATGGTCATGCAGTAGGGGCAGGTGACGCAGATGGTGTCCGGAGATCCGGTCAGCGCCTCGCTCACCCGGTTCAGGTTGATCCTTTCGCCGAGATGCTCCTCCATCCACATACGTCCCCCCCCGGCGCCGCAGCAAAACGAGTTCTCGCGGTTTCTCGCCATCTCGGCCGGCGCGCTCCCGGTGGCCAGTTCGATCACCGAGCGCGGCGCCTGGTAGACGCCGTTATGACGCCCGAGGTAGCAGGAATCGTGAAATACCACCTTGCCGGTTTCCGTCTCCTTCAGCTTCAGCCGGCCGTCGCGCAACAGGCTCTCGATGAACTCGGCATGGGGGATGACCTCAAGCTCCAGGCCGTACTGGCGGTAATCGTTCTTCAGGGTGGTGAAGCAGTGCGGGCACTGGGTGATGATCTTTTGCACCCGCTTTTCCTTGAAAAGCGCCACGTTCTCACGTGCCATCCGGTCGAACAGGAATTCGTTCCCCAAGCGGCGCAGGCTCTCCCCGCAGCACTTCTCCTCCTTGCCGAGGATCCCCCAGGAGACCCCGGCGGCCTCCAGGATCTGGGCCATGGCGAGGGTCACCTGCTTGCTTCTCGGGTCGAAGGAGCCGGCGCAACCGACGTAGAGCAGGTATTCGGTGCTCCCCGCCTCGAAGGTCGGAGCCGTTATCGCGCTCGCCCATTTGCCCCGCTCTCCCGGGGCGATCCCCCAGGGGTTGCTGCGCTGCTCCATGTTCTCGAAAAGGTTCAAAAGCTCCTCGGGGAAATCGGCGTCCATCTGCACCAGGTGCCGGCGCATCTTGGTCAACTTCGGCATCTGCTCGATGAAGACGGGGCAGGCGGCCAGGCAGGCGCCGCAGGTGGTGCAGGACCAGATGGACTCCGGGTCGATGCTCCCCTCTTCAGTCCCGATCAGCGGCACGGTGGCCACGCCGCCGCGCCGCAGCAGCGGCCCGTTCGCCAGCAGGTTCTCCTTGATCCGCTGCATGACCAGGCGCGGGTTGAGCGGCTTTCCGGTGGCGCAGGCGGGGCACTCCTGCTGGCAGCGGCCGCACTCGGTGCAGGAAAAGGAGTCGTAGAGGTCCTTCCAGGTGAAGCGGTCGATGCTCCCGGCGCCGAAGACGTTTCCCTCGATGAAATCCTCGCGCTGCTGGACCTTGGGGGTCTGCATCCCCTTGAAATAGCAGTTCGGTATCGCCGCGAGTATATGCATGTGCTTGCTGTAGGGGAGAAAGTTCAGGAAGAACAGCAGCACGGCCGCGTGCAGCCACCAAAGGGAGGCGGCCAGGGTGCTCAACCGGGCGGCGGCGCCGGTAGCGCCGAGGAGAACGGCCAGCGCCGAGGAGACCGGCATGGCCGCCGCGGCGGGCTCGGTCCCCAGGGCGATTTCGGCGCCGTGCAGGCCGAGGTAGGCGAGCATGAGCAGGCCGATCATGGCGAGGATGGCGAAGGCCTCGCCGGTGCGCGCCCCCTGGTAGGGGGGACGGACAACCCTTCTCACCACGGCGACGCACACCGCGACCAGGGCGCCCAGGGAGACCAGGTCGAAGAGCGTCAGGAGCGGGTGGTACAGGGACGCCGGCAGCAGGGAGAGCCGCGCCGCCGGAAAGACCCCGGCCAGCAGGAACTCGATGTTGGCGAGAGCCAGGATGATAAAGGACCAGAATATGAACAGGTGGTTGACGCCGAAGGGGCGGCTGACCACCCTTTTCTGCATGAAGGCGAACAGGAACATCCCCTTGATGCGCGCCGCGACGCGGGAGAAGCGGTCTTCGGGGAGCCCCACGCCCACCAGGCTGAAGCGGCGGTAACAACTCCAGACGAACAGGGCGCAGGCGGCTATTAGTAACGGCGTGAATAGGACGGGAACGGGTTGCATATCGTAGTATTTCCTTCTGGATGGTTAACACAAAACAAATAGAACGCGGATGACGCGGATTGGGCGGATTTACGCGGATAAAACAAGAGTGGGGCAACCTTTACGGTTCATAAATCCGCGTGAATCCGTTAAATCAGACCTGTATCCACGTTCTATTGCCTTATGCGTCAAGGCAAAACCGGCCTCGGTTTCTCGCCTGGTCAGGCTCCCTTGGCGGCTTTCAATTCCCGCAGCTGGCTGGTCAGCGCCGGGACCACCTGGAACAGGTCACCGACGATGCCATAACTTGCCACCTCGAAGATCGGTGCCTCGGGGTCCCGGTTGATGGCGATCACTAGGTCGGAATCCTGCATCCCCACCAAGTGCTGGATCGCCCCCGAAATGCCGCAGGCGATATAGATCTTGGGGCGGACCGTCTTCCCGGTCTGTCCCACCTGGCGCTCGGCCGGCATCCACCCGGCGTCCACGGCGCTCCTGGAAGCTCCCACCACGCCGCCCAGTTCGGCCGCCAGCTCCCTCAAGAGGGCGAAGTTCTCCTGCGCCATCATGCCGCGCCCGCCGGAGACGATGAACTCGGCCCCGGCAATATCCACCTGGTCCCCTTTGTTGTCCCGAATCACCTGCAGCACCTTGGTGAAGATCTCCGCCTCGTTCATCGGGAGCGTGGCCCGGACCACCGTGCCGCTCCTCCCTACCACCCGTTCCGGCATGGTCATGACATGGGCGCGCACCGTGGCCATCTGGGGACGGAACCTGTCGCACATGATGGTGGCCATGATGTTACCGCCGAAGGCGGGGCGGGTCTGCATAAGGTTCCGCTTGTCGTCGATATCGAGCCCGGTGCAGTCCGCTGTGAGCCCGGTCCTGACCCGGGTGGCGACGGCCCCCGCCAGGTCGCGCCCCATCCCGGTCGCCCCCATCAGTATCACCTCGGGCTTGTGGATGGCGATCAGGTGGCACATGGCGTCCAGGTACGGGTAGGTACGGTAGTCCCGCAGGACCGGCTGGTCCATGAGGTAGACTTTGCGCGCCCCGTAGCTGAAGGCCTCGTCGCACAGATGCTCCACCCCGTCGCCCAGGACCACGGCGCAAAGCTCCACCCCGAGCCTTTCCGCTAGCTGCGCCCCCTTGCCGAGCAGCTCCCAGGAGACCCGCGCGGCCTCGCCTCCGGTCTGCTCCACGAAGACCCAGACCCCGCGGTAGCCTGCCACCAATTCGCGACGCGCTTTTTCCTCGGGATCCGCCTCCGGTTCGGGGAGCTCTTTCTGATCGGCGAGCGCCGCCAAAAGCTCCAGCTCCTCCTGGCTGTAGAAAATCTCCAGGGCGTTTCCCGGGCAGGCCTTGACGCACTTAAGGCAGCCGATGCATTTGGCGAGCGCTATCTCCGGCTCGCCCGCGTCGCTCATCTCGATGCCGTCCACCGGGCAGATGCTCTGGCAGCGGGCGCCACAGGCGATGCACCTTCCCGGCAGCAGCCGGACCTTGCCGCGCGGTTTCTTGATTTTCGTTGTTGCGCTCATGCGTTCCCCACCTCGTTCATCCGTATAAGAAGAGTCACCATTCATTTCCGGCCCGGCCCAGGGAAGCGGCCGGGCTACAGCGGCAGCAGGTCGCGCGCCAGAAGCCGCTGCACCAGGAGCCGGGAGGTTTCAACCGGATTCTGCAAACCGTTTCCCAGCATCACCCCCGGGGTTCTTTCCGGGGAGAAGATCCTGCTCACCCAGGTCGGTGACCCTTTCAGCCCGATGCTGTTCACATCCAGCTGCAGCTCGCCGTTGTCCCAGACCCGCAGCTTCCCCTGAGCGGCCTTGATCCGCATCGGGACCGTCGGGTAGCGCGGGCGGTTCAGCTCCCTGACCACGGTGATCAGCGCCGGAAGCTTCGCCTCGACGATCTCGTAGCGCCCTTCCAGCTTGCGCCGAACCCGGATCGTCCTGGCCATGAAGTCCAGATGCTCGATCCGGTCCACCAGTGTCAGCAGGGAAAAACCGAGCCGGACCGCGATCCCCGGCCCCACCTGCGCGGTATCCCCGTCGATGGTCTGCTTGCCGCAGAACACGAGACCCACCTCGTCCTCCTGGGCGAGCTTCCGGATGGCGGTCGCCAGCACCAGGCTGGTGGCGAGGGTATCGGCGCCGCCAAAGGCGCGGTCGGAGAGCAGGATCGCCTCGTCCATGCCGAGGGCGAGCGACTTCTTGAGCGCCGCCTCGGCGTTGGGGGGTCCCATGGAGAGCGCGGCGGCCCGAAAACCGTAGCGGTCCTTCATCTGGAGGCTCTCCTCCAGGGCGTGGGTGTCGTAGGGGTTGACAATGAAGGGAATGCCGTCGCGCACCAAGGTATTGGTGACCGGGTCGATCTGCACCTGGGTGGTATCGGGGACCTGTTTGATACAGGCAACTACATACATGGAATAGATCCTTGTGACTGGTTTAATGAAATCTGTGCCGGATCAAAAACGAATCCGGCAACCTTGCGCCGAACCGGGTTCCCTTTGGCGCACCACGGCGGGTGGGAAGCTCCAATCAGCCGCCCGCCACCGGGGAAGACGCGCGGTAGGCGCATGCCTTCCCTGTCCCGGGGTGCCCGCGTCGCTGATGGACTCAGTGTCCGATGGGAGTTTCCATGCGCCCGGACATTTCCCACTGTTCCTTGAACAGGGCGAACGCCTCGCGCATGATGAAGGAAGCCTTCTTGTCCCTGGTCTCCATCATCTGCTGAATGGCGTCGCGCTCCTCGTCGTTCATGCGAATGGAGATGATATTCCCCTTCCTGCCGCTCTTGTCATGCATGATTTTTCCCCTTTTTCGATTTGTTGACAGCCAGGATAGGCTGGTTTTTCACAGTAGCTGGATTTCGTCCTGGGGCCTGATTATGCCGCCGCTCACCACCTTGGCGAAGACCCCTTCCTTGGGCATGACGCAGTCGCCCGCCTGATAGAAGATGGCGCAGCGGGTATGGCAGACCTTTCCGATCTGGGAGATCTCCAGCTGCACCGCCCCGATGCCGAGCAGGGTCCCGATGGGAAGGTTCACCAGATCGATCCCCTGGGTGGTGAGGTTCTCGGCGAAGTCGCCCGGCCCCACGTCGAGACCGAGTTTCTGCATCTTGGCGATGCTCTCCAGCGCCAGCAGGCTCACCTGCCGGTGCCAGTCACCGGCATGGGCGTCGCCGATGATGCCGTGATTTTCCCTCAAGTGCACCGACTCCGAGGGGGTCTTCCTCTCCCCCTTCTCCTTGCTGACACATACCGCGATTACCATTCCCGCCATGACACCCTCCGTTTAGAGTTCAGATACCTGGGACCGCGCTAGCCGCCGATCCTCGACATGTTCAGCCGGCCCTGCTCCCGCCCCTGGTCGGCCAGATGGTGACGCCCCGGCTTTTCCGTGACGATTGCGCGCAGGGCCTGCCGCAGCTGGGCGGGATCGTCGCTTGCCAAAAACGGTTTCAGGTCGACCCCCTGATCCGCGAAGAGGCAGCCGCGCACCCGGCCCGCGGCGGTCACCCTGATCCGGTTGCAGCTGTCGCAGAAGTGCCCGGAGATGGGTGTGATGATCCCGATGGCCCCGGCGGCCCCCTTTATCTTGAAGTTCCTGGCGGGCCCCGCCATCTCGGCGCCGACCAGCGGCAGCAGCGGGTAGCGCTCCGCTATGCGCTGCAGTATCTCGCCGCCGGGCATGCACTGGGCATTCCACTCCTGGTCCTGCAGGGTCGGCATGTACTCGATGAAGCGGACCGTGTACGGCCGGTCGATGCTGAGCGCGGCGAAGCGCAGAATTTCGTGGTCGTTCACCCCGCGCATGACCACCATGTTGATCTTGAGCGGCGCGAACCCCGCCTGTTCCGCCGCGGCGATGCCGTCGAGAACCCGGGAAAGATCTCCGCCGCGGGTGATCCGGGCGAAGTTTTCCGGTTCCAGGGAGTCGAGGCTGATGTTGAGCCTCGCCACCCCCGCCCGCCGCAAGGGAAGCGCCAACTCGGCGAGCTGCAGGCCGTTGGTGGTGAGGACCAGCTCCTTCAATCCGGGGATGCCCGACAGCCGCTCCAGGAATCCGACCAGCCCCTTCCGGACCAAGGGCTCCCCGCCGGTAATGCGTATCTTCTCTATGCCGCTCGCGACAGAGGCGACAGCCACCCGGTGCAGTTCCTCGTAGGAGAGCAGTTCCCCGTGCCGCAGTTTTGGCACTCCGCCGGCCGGCATGCAGTAGCAGCAGCGCAGGTTGCAGCGGTCCGTAACGGAGAGCCTCAGGTAATTTATCCGCCTGCCATAGGTATCGATCAGTTCCATGTCGCCACTCCCGGCCGGCCTGCTCTGGAAGCGAGCGCGACGGCCTTTGCAATGTATACAAGGCAAAATCGGTACCAAGAGCTCCGGGAAAGCCCGCAAAGGCGGGATTCGCCCCAGCTGAGGGAAGCTCTAACTCGGCGAATACACGGGAAAGAGATGTTTTTTTAAAAACGGCAATAAAATCAGGAGGGGGGGGATTCCGGGCAGATCCGCGCCGGGGCAGCGCCGTTCCACAACATGACACACGTTCCATATTGGAACGGCGCCGCTGTTCTATTTCAGAACAGGAACGCCGCTCCGCCTCCTGGGGCCGGAAAGGGCGCACTCTTGTAACTATCCGTTTTTCCATGAAAAGATGGAAGTACGCAATAAATTATCCGGTCTGACACGGTTCTGGTATGAGGATTGCGATAACCATAGAAAATCGTTTTAGGAAACCGTATGCAGCATCCAACGAGTCGCGGCTCGCAGCAAACGGGCGGAGACGCCCGAACACACCACACAGGGGGAATTGAACAATGGCATTAGGAAAACAGACGTACGGATTTTTCATCCCGACAGTTTCACTCATGGGCATCGGTTCGTCAGACGAGGCCGGCGAGCAGGCTAAGGCACTGGGCGCGACCAAGGCGCTTCTCGTGACTGACAAGGGACTCTCCGCCATGGGAGTAGCCGACAAGATCAAGTTGGTGATTGAAGGTTCCGGCGTAAAGGTTGTCATTTTCGACGGCGCGGAGCCGAACCCGACCGACCTGAACGTGGTCGCCGGCGTGAAAGCCTATAAGGAAAACGGCTGCGACGCCATCATCACCCTGGGCGGCGGCAGCTCCCACGACTGCGGCAAGGGAGTCGCCCTGGTGATCGCCAACGGCGGCGTCATCAGCGACTACGAAGGGGTTAACAAGAGCACCAAGGCGATGCCCCCGTTCGTCGCCATCAACACCACCGCCGGCACCGCTTCCGAGATGACCCGCTTCTGTATCATCACCAACACCGAAACCCATGTGAAGATGGCCATCGTCGACTGGCGCGTCACCCCCAACGTCGCCATCAACGATCCGCTGCTCATGGTCGGCAAGCCCGCAGCCCTCACCGCGGCAACCGGCATGGACGCCCTGACCCACGCGGTCGAGGCATACGTCTCCACCATCGCCACCCCGATCACCGACGCCTGCGCCATCAAGGCGATAGAGCTGATCGCCAAGTACCTCTCCCCGGCGGTCGCCAACGGCGAAGACCTGGAAGCGCGCGACAAGATGGCCTACGCCGAGTACCTGGCAGGCATGGCGTTCAACAACGCAAGCCTCGGCTACGTGCACTCCATGGCTCACCAGCTGGGCGGCTTCTACAACCTGCCGCACGGCGTCTGCAACGCCATCCTGCTGCCAGCCGTCAGCGCCTACAACCTGATCGCCACCCCGCAGCGTTTCGCCGACATCGCCGTTGCCCTGGGCGAGAACATCGACGGCCTTTCGGTCACCGAAGCCGGCGAGAAGGCAATCGCCAGGATCCGTACCCTCTCGGCTTCCATCGGCATCCCGACCGGCCTGAAGGCCCTGAACGTGAAGGAAGCGGACCTGAAGATCATGGCTGAAAACGCCAAGAAGGACGCCTGCCAGTTCACCAACCCGCGTAAGGCTACGCTGGAGCAGGTCATCGACATCTTCAAGGCAGCGATGTAAGAGGACCCTGGTAAAAGGGACCGGCAACTAACCGGACGGGCAGGATTCAACCCCTGCCCGTCCAGCACAGGAAAACGACAGCTGCCATGGATGCGCTCTGGCAGCGTCGGTAAAGTCGCGCACGGATAAATCTCCGAGCCATGTCGCCTAACAGGGGAAACCTCAGGGCGCCAGGCCAACGGGTTTCGCTGGAAACGGCAAAGCCTCCCTTATGGAAAGGAGTCTCCCTTGGGTCTTAGACGGGGGAAATACACATCAATAGGGAGTTCCAAAGCATGGACAAGATTTTACGCATAAACATGACCAACCTGACCAGCACGATTGAGACGGTTCCCGCGGCCTGGGCGGGCCTGGGCGGTCGCGGCCTCACCTCCACCATCGTCGCAGCCGAAGTACCCCCCACCTGCCACGCCTTAAGCCCCGAGAACATCCTCTGCTTCGCCCCGGGTCTCTTGACCGGAACACGCGCGGCCAACTCCGGCCGGCTCTCCGCCGGCGCCAAGAGCCCGCTTACCGGCGGCATCAAGGAAAGTAACGCAGGCGGCACCGCGGGACAGATGCTTGCCAAGCTCGGCATCAAGGCCCTGATCATCGAAGGGGCTCCCAAGGGCGACTCCTGGTACAACCTGAGCGTGAGCCTGGAGGGGGTCTCCATCAACGAGGAGAAGGAGCTGCTGGGCCTGGGGAACTTCGCGGTGATCGACGCCGTCGAGGCGCGCCTCGGGAAGAAGACCGGCGTGCTCACCATCGGCCCCGCCGGCGAGCTGAAGATGACGGCGGCCAACATCTCCGTCAAGGACCCCGACAGCAAGATCCGCAGCCACGGCCGCGGCGGGCTGGGCGCGGTCATGGGCAGCAAGCGGATCAAATTCATCTCCATCGACGAAAAGGACGCCCCGGGCGTGAAGATCGCCGATCCGGAGACCTTCAAGACCGCGTCGAGGACCTTCGCCAAGGCGCTGCTGGACCACCCGGTTTCCGGCGAGGGGCTGGCGACCTACGGCACCAACGTGCTGGTGAACATCCTGAACGAGGCGGGCGGGCTGCCGACCAAGAACTTCCGGGTGGGAGAGTGGGATAAGCACGACAAGATTTCCGGCGAGACCATGCACGACACCATCCTCGCCCGGGGCGGCAAGGTGAAGCACGGCTGCCACTCAGGCTGCATCATCCAGTGCTCCCAGGTCTACAATGACAAGGACGGCAAGTACGTCACCTCCGGCTTCGAGTACGAGACCATCTGGGGACTGGGCGCCGACTGCCTGATCGAGGACCTGGACCAGATCGCCCGGGCCGACAACATCATGGACGACATCGGCATCGACTCCATCGAGACCGTCGTCATGTTCGGGGTCGCCATGGAGGCGGGCATCCTCCCCTGGGGCGACGGCAAGGAAATGCTGCGCCTCCTGACCGAGGAGATCGGCAAGGGAACCGCGCTCGGCAGGATCCTGGGCGGCGGCGCAGCCTCCGTCGGCAGGGCCTACGGCGTGACCCGGGTACCGGTGGTGAAGAACCAGGCGATTCCGGCCTACGACCCGCGCTCCGTCAAGGGGATCGGCATCACCTACGCCACCAGCACCATGGGAGCGGACCACACCGCCGGCTACGCCATAGCCACCAACATCCTGAACGTCGGCGGCTACGTCGATCCGCTCAAGAAGGATGGCCAGGTCGAGCTCTCCCGCAACCTGCAGATCGCGACAGCTGCCATCGACTCCACCGGCATGTGCATCTTCATCGCCTTCCCAGCCCTGGACATCCCGGAGTGCCTCCCGGCCCTGATCGACATGATCAACTCCCGGTTCGGCATCGCCCTCACCGGCGATGACGTCACCAACCTCGGCAAGCACATCCTGAAGCTGGAGCGCAAGTTCAACATCGAGGCGGGCCTCACCAGCGTTCACGACCGGCTGCCCGATTTCTTCAAGAATGAAACGGTGGCGCCCCACAACGCCATCTGGGACTTCACCGACGCCGAGATCGATGAGTTCTGGAACTTCTAGCTGGAAACAGATGGATCGATTCCCGGCGTGACACCAGTCACGCCGGGCTTTTTCGTAAATGAATACAGAACATCCAGCGGGTGCAGACATGCAGGTCACGGTCAAGCTGTTCGCCTCATTCAGAAACGGCAGGTTCAAGATAGCACAACAGGAACTCCCCGAAGGGACCGACTGTCGCAGCGTCGTGCTCGATCTGGGGCTCACCGAAGCGGAAATCGGCATCATCATGATCAACGGCCGGCACGGCGTTCTTCAACAAAAACTCGTCCAGGGGGACGTGCTTTCGCTCTTTCCCCTGGTCGGTGGAGGTTGACATGAAAGACGTTCTCGAATTTCTCAAGGAATGGACCCGGGACGGCATGCTCCCCTGGTCGGCCCACTGCGCCGCAGCCAAGCATTTCGCCCTGAGCCATGGCGTTATCGAGGGGCTCGCCCTGGATAACGGGATTTTCCCCGCGCGCTACCAGCGCAACAGGAGCATGATATCGTGCGCCGAGCAGGCGCTGCTTTTTCACAGCCGGATCGCGGTGATCGGCTGCGGCGGGCTGGGCGGCTACATCATCGAGGAACTGGCGCGCCTGGGCGTCGGTCAAATCGTCGCCATCGATCCGGACGTTTTCGAGGAACACAACCTGAACCGGCAGATCCTCTCCACCCCGGCCACCCTCGGGCTGGCCAAGGTGGCGGCGGCGACTCTCCGGGTCGAGCAGATCAACCCGGCGGTGACGGTCAGCGCCATGCAGGACGCCTTCTGCAGCGCCAACGGCCGCGAGCTTTTGAAAGGGGTCACCGTCGCCGTGGACGCCCTGGACAGCATATCGTACCGACTGGAGCTGGCCGAGGTCAGCAACCGGATGGGGATCCCGATGGTGCACGGCGCCATAGGCGGCTGGTACGGCCATGTGGCCACCCAGTTTCCCGGCGAGCAGACGGTGCAGGGGATCTACCGCCACTGGGTGGCGGGAAAGGGGATCGAGCAGCAGCTGGGAAACCCCTCCTTCACCCCCGCGGTGGTGGCGAGCCTCCAGGTCGCCGAGGTCTGCAAGATCGTCCTTAACAAGGGGGAACTGCTGCGCAACCGGAAGCTTTCCATCGACCTCCTGGAAATGGAGGTGCACGAGATCCCCTACGGCATGCAGCTGGAACTGGTCCAGGCGGCATAGGCGCTCCGGTTGGAGAGCCGGTCGGGGAGGGTCGCCAGTTACCCGTCCCCAAATGGAACAGCGACAACGAGGTGCACCATGCCAAGCTTTCGAGATGCGCGCAGCGTGATACTTGCCAACGTCAAGCCCCTGGGAGAGGAGATGGTACCCCTTTCGGCCGCCCTCGGCAGGGTGGTATCCCGGGATCTTACCGCGCCCTGGGATCTGCCGTTTTGCGACAATTCCGCCATGGACGGTTTCGCCGTCCGCTCGGCGGACTGCGCCTCGCTCCCCGTAAGCCTCGCGGTGAGCGGATTCCTCCCCGCCGGAGCCTTGGAATCGAGCTTGGTGGAGGCCGGATGCGCGGTGAGGATCATGACCGGGGCCCCGATCCCGCAGGGGTGCAACGCGATCGTCCCGATCGAGGAGACCGAAGCGTCTGGAGAGCGGGTCATCATCGCGGGAAAGGTGCAGCCGCACCAGCATATACGCCTCAGGGGAGCGGATCTGGCCGCCGGCGCCCGGTTCCTCGCGGCGGG